>OBLW0100000799.1_pt1 | contig 26977 bp, 27 predicted proteins | sample 1520161 | NCBI WGS metagenome assembly OBLW01 (sample SAMEA3539309, study PRJEB22396) | soil metagenome | biome: tundra; feature: field; material: soil | place: USA | collected 2010-05 | depth 0.15 m | reverse complement strand
TGCCTCTTGGCCGCAAGCATCTCCGTCGAAGCCGTGACGCCCCCACTGGTGGGATTGGCCTTGTGAAAGATCCACTTCCAGACTAGGTTGCCCCAGAAGGGAAGTCAATTCATTAGATGACGGGCAGTGACGTATGGTTCCGTGCGGTGCTGCTCGGGTACCCACTCCCCCCACATTTTTTTTGCGCACTCTCGGTAAAATACTGATTTCAGGATGGTTAGCCGTGGCATATACCAGCAATCGCTCGCAAAATATTGTGGAATAAGAAGTTACAGGCAAAATATTCCAAAATAAGGGGTTAGGGGGCTACGCCGCGACCGTCGGAGCTAGCGGACAGAACGCCTTTGGTTGCGATGCTTGAAGATCTTCCGCGCACGCTTCGAAGTTGTCAGATCCTGCAGTCTCAGTAAAGGTCGTTCGTCACACCCGGGCGATTTATTTTTGTGGGAAAGTTGAGGATCGGGAGCCCCGGCATCATCGACGAGGGATCAGGAACTTGCTACAGAAGCGGATTACCCACTCAAGCCAAAACCGGGCTTGAATGGGCCACCTCCCCTCCGCCAGGCCAGATTAAGAAATGCAATTATATGGCTTGACAAACTTAATTTAATTAATTATATAGTTACATAAATCAACTAAGTCATGGCCGAAAACATAGAATCCTCGAAAGATTGGCTGGAGTTGACACAGCTTACCCAAGGCCAGCGCATCGTGGTCGAGCGCGTCCGCCTGGCCGACAAAGACATCGCCATCGAAGGCACTTTTGAGCTTCCGCAACTGGCCCGCCTGACCATGGACGACCAGGTCTTTATCACCGCGTTCGTGCGCTCCCACGGCTCGATCAAAGAGATGGAGCGCATCTTCGGCGTCAGCTATCCGACCATCAAGGCGCGCCTGATCCGCATCGCAGACAGTCTGGAGTTCGTTGAAACCAATCCCAACCCTTCGAAGGCTGAGATTCTCGAGCGCCTGCAGCAGGGAAAGATCAGCGCGGAAAATGCCATCCGCGAGATGGAGGATTTGAAATGATTCCGTTCGTGGCTGTGGTCAGCTTGCGCAATGACGAGAGCCGCACTTTCCGTCTGTGGATTCCGCTCGTGCTGATCTGGCTGCTGCTCTTGCCGCTGGGCATTTTGCTTTCACCATTCATTTTCATCGCATGCTTGGTGTGCCGGGTGAATCCGCTGCGCGGAGTTGCCGTGATGTGGCAAATCCTGAACGCACTGAACGACACGGAACTCGAGGTTGAACATCGCAGCGCAGGAATGTCGTTTCACATTCTCTAGGGAATTAGGAGTTGAAGTCATGAACGAAAATCGCCGCCAGATTCTGCAAATGCTGGCTGAAGGAAAAATCAGCGCCGACGAAGCCGAACGGCTGATTTCCGCGGTGGAAGAACCCTCCGCCACGAAGTCGTCGGACGTTGGCGGGAAGGATCGCCCCAAGTATCTTCGTGTCCAGGTGGACTCCGAAGACGGAGGCGGCCACGACGGACCAACCAAGGTCAATGTCCGCGTGCCCATGCAACTGCTTCGTGCCGGGGTGAAGCTGGCGTATCTGATTCCCGCCGCCGCCCTGCAAAAGGCGAATTTGGCGATGCATGAGAAGGGCATCCCGGTTGACCTCACACAAATTAAGCCTGAGAACCTGGAAGACTTGGTCGAACAACTCAGCGAGTTGACCGTCGACGTCGATCAGAAGGACGCTAACGCGAAGGTGAAGGTTCGGGTCTTCTGCGAGTGAGATTTCGTTTCTTGCATCTGCGATCTAAGGCGTTTGAGAGGCGAGCTTCGCCTTAAGCTTTGCCCTCACCGCCGGCCACTCGTTATCCAGAATGCTGAAGTAAACCGTGTCGCGCACGCGTCCGGTCGAGGTGACCAGATGCCTCCGCAGCGTGCCCTCTTCTTGCGCTCCTAGGCGCAATATCGCGTTGCGCGACTTCTGATTCAGCGCATCCGTCTTGAGTTCCACCCGTACGCAACCCCACACCTCAAACGCGTGCCGCAGCATCAAGTACTTCGCTTCGGTGTTGACGGCGGTGCGTTGCCACGCTGGCGCGATCCATGTGGACCCGATTTCAACCCGTCGATTGGTGCGGTCAATGTTCATGAAGCGCGTACTCCCGATCGCACGGCCGGATTTCTGTTCCACCGTGGCAAACACCACCGACTCGCCGCGGGCCTGCTCCTCAAACGCTTTGTCGACCAGGCGCCGGAAGTCTTCCGGCGTTTTCATGGAATAGGGAATCCAGCGGAAGATGTCTTCCAAATCGTTTTTCGCAACTTCCCAGAAAAGTTCCGAATGCTCGCGGCGAACCGGCTCCAGACGCACGACAGAACCTGCCAGTGTTACCGGCAAAACTATGTCCAGCGGAGTAGTGCCCAAAATCATGCTTTCCTTTCTCTTCGCAGCTTGTCATCATTAATCTTGCATCTTGCAGCCTTTTCCGGCATCTCAAGTACGACGCGGTTCTGCGAGCCTAGGCTCTACCATTATTCAGCTAGACTAGCGATGATCTCATAGCGATGACCTCTTTCCTTCATCACGGAGCCATGCAACAAATAACACAACGATGTTGTCGGGAGAACGTCCGGTGAAGTCGCACTGTCTTCCGTTCTCCCAAGTCCCGCACACCACGCGCCTCTTCGCCGACTTCCTTGAATACTCCCCCAAGGTACAGCCGTTTTATCCAAGGCCCCCTCATTTCGGAGAATGGTTGAAGGAAGAAGCCACAAAGATTTCCTACGATTCTTCCCGCCGCGAGCGCGTTACCTCAATTCTTGAGCGGCAGAACAAATCCTGGGACGCTTCTCCGAAGACGCTGGCTAATCTCGATCGCCTGCGCAAAGGCGCCGCTGCTGTAGTTACGGGTCAGCAGGTAGGACTTTTTGGCGGGCCAATGTTCGCCATCTACAAGGCCCTTACCGCCGTCAAACTCGCAGAGGAAGCCACTGCCGCCGGAGTCGATGCTGTCCCGGTTTTCTGGCTGGCTACCTACGACCATGATCTGGCCGAGGTGAACCACGTTTCCATCCCCGGTCCGGACGGCGCTCTTCAGGTGCTCACCACGCCGAGCCACGACGTTCCCGGAGCTCCCGTCAGCGCCGTGCGTCTTGGCGAAGAGATACTTCCTCTCGTCGATCAGGCCGCGACCCTGCTCGGCGATTCCGAGGCGGCGCAGTTTCTGCGCGAGACCTACCGTCCCGGCGAGTCTCTCGGCACCGCGTTCGCCCGTCTGTACGCCCGCATCTTCGCAGAGTGGGGCGTGATTCTGCTCGACGCCTCCGACGGCGAACTTGACCGCGTCGCCGAACCCATTTACCACGCGGCCATCGAGCGTGCCGACGAACTATCGGCGGCGCTCCTGGCGCGAGGCGAGGCGCTGGAAGCCGCAGGCTATCACCAGCAGGTAAAGGTCACCGAGTCTTCGGTGCTGGTCTTTACTTTGCGGCAAGGCGCGCGCACGCCAATTCAACGTCGCGGCAAAGGCGATACCACGGAATTTGTGATCGGTGCTGATGCCGGGGCAGAGAAGTTGTCGCAATCCGAGCTGATTGCGCGGATCGGTTCGAACCCGGAGCAGTTCAGTCCCAACGTTCTCTTGCGGCCTATTGTTGAAGATTACCTGCTGCCCACGCTGGCCTACACCGGTGGCGCGGCCGAGACCGCATATTTCGCACAGGCAGGAGCAGTCTACGAAGCTCTGCTCGGCCGCGTAACGCCCATCGTTCCGCGCTTCTCAGCCACCATCGTGGAACCAAAGATGCAGCGCTTGATCGAGCGTCACGGAATCGCAGTGCCCGACGTATTCGCCGGTCCCGAGGCGTTACGCCGTCAACTTGCGGAGCGCGGCCTTCCCCAGGACCTGCAAGCTGCCTTCGAAGCCGCAAGAAAATCCTTGGACTCCCATCTATCCAGCGTCAAGGAGAAGCTGGTGAAACTCGATCGCACGTTAGTCGACGCGGCCGATACTGCTCGCTCAAAGATTGAATATCAACTCGAGCGCCTTCATTCCCAGGTCGCCCGCGCCGAAGCGCAGAAAAGCGAACTGGTCGCTCGCCACGCAGAAACGCTGAGCCATGCGCTCTACCCCGACAAGGGGCTGCAGGAGCGCGGTATCGGCGGCATCTACTTTCTGGCCCGCTACGGCCGCGATTTTCTGCAGCAGCTTCATGACGCGATGCAGCCCGATTGCCACGACCACCAGATATTGGAACTGTAGCCAGCGTCTCGATGCTTATTTCTGGTTCAGCAAAGACTCAATCGCCGATCGGACTTGGCTGTATTTCGCTTCGGTGGGTGTGCCGTGGATCTGTTGAACGATATTGCCCGCGCGGCTAAGAAGGACCAGATAAGCGTCGTCCGGCTCCTGGTAGTGAACCAGTTTCTTGAGTTCTGCCTCTCCTTGCAGGATGGGAACAAAATGATCGCGTTTGTTCTCCGCCACTCCTTTTCGTATTCCGGAGATCACCATTCCGCGAAAGAGCCGCGGAACCTCTTCCAGTACGGGAAGCTGATAGAGCTCAACTCCTGGTCGCGTTCCGAAGTCCGCCAGAAGCTTGTCCGCCCAGGCGCCCGTCGGGATCTTGGATGCCTTGGTGAATCCAAAGATGAGGACTGCCACCTTGCCGGCTGCGGCGTCGGGCAGCACGACCTTGTGGCCAGCAAAGCTGTCGCCTTCGGTGGTCGGCATTTTCGGCGACCCCTGAGCCAGCAATGAAGACGCGCAGATAAGGCAGCAGAAACAGAGCACGATCGCAGCCCAAAGTCTCTTACGAATAAGCACGATAATGATCCCCATCATTCCTAAACCATCGGTAAGCCAAAGCTATTTGCTCTCGCTCGTTGCCAGATAAGTTCCAAGCCCAATCATGATGGCGCCGGTGACAGTCCTCTGCCGGCGGCGGAAGCTGGCTGACGACCGAATCCGTTCCCCCAGCGGCCCAGCCAGGGCAATCACAATCAAGTCCGCGGTAGTGTTCAGGACAACCGAGATCGTTCCCAGCGCGACGAACTGCACGAAAACGTGTCCGGCCCCGCGGTTCACAAATTGCGGAATGAACGAGAGGAAGAACAGCGCAGTCTTCGGATTCAGAACCTCCGTCGCGACCCCTTGCCAGAGCGGACTGCGCGCAGGCTTGATGTCCTGCGGAAGTTTCTCGACTTGTGCCTTCTCTCTACGTGCATCCAGAATCATGCGCACGCCCAGAAGGCACAGGTAGGCTGCCCCAACATATTTCACCGTGGCGAACGCCATGGCCGACTTCGCCAGAACAATCGAAAGGCCGAGCGCCGCTGCGAAGACGTGCACCATCCCGCCAAGGAACGTGCCAAACGCCGATAGAACTCCTTCGCGCTTTCCCCCCGCCAGACTGCGGGCAAGCACATACAGCATTCCCGGCCCAGGTGCGATCGCCAGTAGCACGGCTGCCGTGAGAAAGAGAACGACGCGAGTGGAATCAAACATACTTGTGCTCACCTCGTGAATTATTTATTGCGTAAGCCAATCTTCCAGTTCGGGAAGAGACTCTACCCGCGCGAACTCTTGCTCGCGATAGGCTCCGGCCACGTCGAACAATACGGCTTGCATTCCCGCGTTGCGCGCGCCCACATAGTCGACGGAATACACATCGCCCACGTACAGGCTTTCGGCTGGGTCCGCCTTCATTTCACGCAGCGCCGCTTCAAAGATTGCCGGATGCGGTTTTTCTTGCCCCACGATGCCCGAGTCCGTGATGTTGGCGAAACAATCCACGATACCGCAACGCCGTAGTACGGCGTCAATTCTGCCATCGGCATTCGAGATCACCGCAATCGCGTATTCCTGCCGAAGCCGTTCCAGGGCATCGCGCGTGCCCGGCAGAATCTGGTCCCAGTTGGCGGAGTTCTGCGTATTCTCAACCAGCGCAACGCGCACGCCATCATCGAGGGCATTCATTTGCTGCAGTAAGTAAGTGTGAAACGTCCACCAGAAGCCGTGGTCGACCTTTCCTCCAATCATGCCCTGATCAAATTCCCTCTTGGTGCGCCGTTCGAGCGCCTGCCATGCTTGAAGAGTCGGATGGCGATCCTCCGGCAGTGGCGCCAGCATGCGGGTGCGATTGGGAAATAGCAAGGTATTACCCACGTCGAAGAAGATGAAACGGGGTTTTGCCATAACCTCATCTTAACCAACGCGAGAGCATCCCGGCGCTCCGTGTGACTAGTAGTTTGCGTATCTTTGCTCGGGCGTGAACCGAACCGGGAAAAGATGTAATATCCATTCTCGGGGTCCAGCCGAGCGGTCGGTTTTGGGCCTTGTCGCACCATGGCACTGCCTGCTGCAATATCGTTGATCGCGGGTTTTACCCGCAGTACGCGGGCGGCCCTGGCCGCCTACGCGATTGCGCGTGCGTATGCAGCGGTTTTCTTCGGCGTGGCCGTCACCGTGTTCTATCGCGGGACCCGGGAGGATGTTTACAACATCCTGTGGGCGGTCGTGTTCGGCTTCGCCACGCTCAACATTCTCAGTCTGGCGGCGCGACGCCTTGAGCCTACCCGCCGCGGCCTGACCTTCGGGGAGTTGATGGCCGTGATGGTGGTCCTGCTGTCGATCTTCCTGCTGGGGTGGGAGATGCTGAACCTGTTCCATATCTTCCCCATCAAGCTAAAGCCTTGAAAAGAAAGGGTCAAAGTTTTCCACAGTGTTCCGGCCGGAACGTTGTACGTACAACGATATGCGTACAACAAGGCATCTGAGGCGCCGCAACATCTGGCCCTTCGTGGGGACCCGGTTTTGCGGTATGATTCGCTCAATGGCGAAGAGGCCCCCAAATTTCGAAGTGACCTGCCCCTGTTGCAGTGCGCTGCTCAAAATTGACACTGAGGAGCGCGCGGTCATTGCCCACACCGCGGCCGTGAAGCCGAAAACCTTCAACGACATGGAGGCTGCGGCCAAGGCCATGCGCGAGCAGGATAGCCGCCGCGAATCGATCTTCCAGCAGTCAGTCGAAGCGCAGAGGAACGCTTCGTCTCTCTTGGAGAAGAAATTCCAGGAGGCCGTGAAGAAGGCGAAAGAGAGCCCCGATACGGGCAAGCCCATTCGAGATTTCGATCTTGATTGATTCCCCGCGCACCGCCCGCCCGCTTCTTCTCGGCCATCGTGGCGCCCGCTCCGTCCACTCGATCCCGGAGAATACACTTGCCTCCTTCGACCAAGCCCTGGCTGATGGCTGCGACGGCTTCGAATTCGATGTGCGCCTCACTGAGGATGAAGAAGCTGTGGTCTGCCATGACCAGAAGGTCGGCGGATATAACGTTTCCCGCTCAACGGCGAAACAACTTTCCCAGTTGCCCCGGCTCCGGGACGTTCTGCAGCGCTACCGCGATTCGTTCCTCGACATCGAACTCAAGGTCAAGGGGCTGGAAAAAGTCACGCTCGACCTGTTCCTCCGGCACAAGCCACGCCGAGGATTCGTGGTCTCATCGTTCATCCCTGGAGTACTGAAGTCCCTGCGTGCGGGGGATGCCACGATTCCACTTGGACTGATTTGTGAGTCGCCGACCCAACTCCGCTTCTGGAGCGAACTTCCGATCCAGTATGTGATCCCCCACCACGAGTTGGTCGATGCCGAACTGGTTCGCAAAATAAAAGGCGCCGGAAAGAAAGTCATCGTCTGGACGGTCAACGCTCCCGCGGACATGCAGCGCTTCGCCGAGTTGGGGGTTGACGGCATCATCTCCGATGAGACGAATCTCCTCTGCCGCACGTTGGGTGCGCGTGAGTCGCAAAATCCTGCATCTTGACACGTAGCACACGCCGTGGTGAAGTGGGCCTCCTTGCGTCAGGCGCTCGTCATGAGCCGGTTCACTGGACGCGCGCTGGCTTGTGAACGGAGGATGGGCCTATGTTGCAGCGATTTGGTGTAGCCACTCTCGAAAGTCCGTCCGGCCTTCCCGGAGGTCGAATCACGTTCCTCCCGGTGCGAACGAGCTTGGTCGTTCTTGTTGCGCTGATCTCCTGTGCGTGCTTGGCGCCCGTCACTGTCTGGGGGCAAACGAAGCTGCCGGCACAAGCGCCGTTGCTCCCGTCAAGCGCGACGCTGGGGCAATGGGCTGCGCCAGTCAATTTCTGTACCTATCCATGCATGGTGGGGGCCGATGCCGCGGTGCTCAATACCGGAAAGGTACTCTTCTATTACTACCCGGCCGCTAACGCGCAGAACTCGCAGGCGATGTTGCTCGATCCGGTCGCAGGCATCGTCACCGACGTTTCGTTGCCGGTGCCCCAAGACGTCTTCTGTTCCGGTTTATCGATTCTGCCGAACGGCCAGGTGTTGGTGACGGGAGGGAACGTAGCCACCGGGAATTGTTCCCACACCGGGAGTGGATGCGGAACCACCAGTGCGATGCTCTTTGATCCTGCCTCCTCCACGTGGACGGTGGGCCAGGACATGAATAATCCACGTTGGTATCCCAGCAGTGTGGAACTTACCGACGGCTCATTGCTTGAGATCTCGGGAACCAACGCGACCGGGACCTCGGTCCAAAAGCCTCTGGAGTCCTACAACTACACCACCGGCAAATGGACGGTGCTTCCGGTATCGGCCAACCTGCCCGGCGCGGTGGCTCAGGTCTATCCTCGCTTGTCGCTGCTGCCCAGTGGCAAAGTGTTTCTGTCGTCGCCAGCATCGCAAAGTTACCAGTTCGATCCCGCCAAGAATAGCTGGTCGTTCATCGCCTCCACCAATTTTGGAGATCGGTACTACGCTCCCCATGTGTTGTTGCCGGGGCAGGAGAAGGTTCTGGTCGCCGGCGGTTCCTTGGATCTGCTGGCCGGCGGCGGCGCCGCTACCAATACTGCCGAGGTCATTGACATGTCCGCGGCCAGTCCTGCGTGGAGCTATACCGGCTCCATGACCTATGCTCGATATAACGAAAACCTGGTCCTTCTGGCCGATGGAACGGTACTGGCCGTCGGTGGCGGCGGCGGAGGCGGGCGATACGCGAACCCGGTACTCACCGCCGAGTTGTACAATCCCAAGGTCGGACAGTGGACCGTCCTCGCGGCGCAGTCCGTGCAGCGAAGCTATCATTCCACCGCGGCTCTGCTGCCGGACGGCCGCGTCGTTTCTGCCGGCTCCGACAACGGCGTCTCCACCGAAGTGACTTACGAGATCTTCAGCCCGCCCTACCTGTTCAAGGGTGCGCGCCCGGTCATCCAATCCGCGCCGACCTCTCTTTCTTACGGTGCCAAGTTCAACATCATCACTGCGAATGCCTCGACCATCACGCGAGTGGCCCTCGTCCGGCCGGCTGCGACGACTCATGCGGACGACTTTGACCAACGCTATGTCGACCTGACCTTCACCGTCGGTTCCAAAGGGATTCAGGCAACAGCTCCCGCGAATGGCAGCCAAGCCCCTCCCGGTTTCTACATGCTGGTGATTGTGAACTCGAACGGCGTGCCCTCGGTAATGCCCTTCCTGCAACTGGATTAGCGGATAGCCGCTCTTAATGGCGGAGGAAATGAGTGAAGCAGCCCTATAGCGCAAAACTCTTCATCTTGACACCTGGTATTTCCCGTGATTAAGTGGGCACCCTCGCGATAGACGCTTTCCGCGCACTGACTGCGGGTTCGCCTCCTCGCTTGGAAAAGGGGATACCCTATGTTGCAGCCACGTCGTCGTCTTGCCACTTTGCTAAACCGCTCTGCGGTTCACGGAGGTTGTGCCCTGGCCCGCACAATCATGGTCCACAAAGTGTGGATGCGACTGATCTTCGTCGCGATGGTTTTCTGTGTTTCCGCTGCGCCCGCCGCCTTTACGCAGGCGAAATTTCCCGAAGCAGCGCCTCCGGTTTCTTCTGGCGCGACGTTGGGGCAATGGACTGCCCCGGTCAATCTCTGTACGGCCCCACCTTGCCTGGTCGGGGCCAACGCCGCAGTGCTGTACACCGGGAAGGTGCTCTTCTACTACTACCCGGCGGCCCACACCAACAACTCTCAGGCGGTGTTGCTGGATCCAGTTACGGGCAACCTGACCGATGTCTCGTTGCCTGTGGATCGAGACATCTTTTGTTCCGGCTTGTCGATTTTGCCCAATGGCCAGGTGCTGGTGACGGGAGGGGTCGTGGAGGGCGCACACACTTCCCACGTGAACACTGACGGAACCTACAGCACAATGATATTTGATCCGGGCGCGTCCACCTGGTCGGTAGGCCAGGACATGAGCTACGCCCGCTGGTATCCGGGTGGCGTGGAGGTCAGCGACGGGACGTTGATTGAACTCTCCGGGTCAAACGAGACTGGCACCAAGATCCAGGTGGCCCTGGAATCGTACAACTATACGACCGGTAAGTGGACGGTTCTGCCTAGTTCCGCCAACCTGCCCAGCAATCTGCTTCAGACCTATCCCCGCATGTCGCTGTTGCCCAGTGGAAAATTGTTCTTGTCATCGCCGCCGCCGCAGACTTATTTGTTCGACCCCAGCACGAACACCTGGTCCTTCGTAGCCGCCACCAATTTTGGCTACCGGTTCTTTGCGCCCCATGTGTTATTGCCGGGGCAGGAAAAGATTCTGGTCGCAGGCGGTTCGTCGACGCACGATAACGGGGGCAGCAATTCGACCAATACCGCAGAAGTGATTGACATGTCCGTTGCCAGTCCTGCGTGGACCTATACCGGAGCCATGACCTACCCTCGCTACAACGAAAATCTGGTGCTGCTGGCGGACGGAACCGTGCTGGCCGTCGGAGGCGGGGGTGGGGGAGGAGAATACACCAACCCGGTGCTCACACCCGAGTTGTACGATCCTAAGACCAGTCAATGGACGGTCATGGCAGCGCAGGCGGTTACGCGAGCCTATCATTCGACGGCTGTTCTGCTGCCCGACGGGCGCGTCGTTTCCGCCGGTTCCGACACCGGCGTCTCCACCCAAATCACTTACGAGATCTTCAGCCCGCCGTACCTGTTCAAAGGTGCGCGCCCAGTGATCCAAACCCCGCCGACGTCACTCACCTATGCAGCCAAGTTCAACATCATCACCGCGAATGCCTCGACCATCACGCGAGTGGCCCTGGTCAAGCCCGGAGCAACGACTCATGCGGACGACTTTGACCAACGCTATGTCGACCTGACCTTCACGGTCGGTGCCAAAGGGATTCAGGCAACCGCACCTGCGAACGGCAGCCAGGCCCCTCCCGGGTACTACATGCTGGTGATCGTGAACTCGAACGGCGTGCCCTCGGTCATGCCCTTCGTGCAATTGAATTAGAGGGAAGCGAGACGTCGACGGGAACGCTCAATCGGCACGATTCCTTGCAGCTTCGGTTGGCGCCGACTTCGAGTTCTGTTGGATGCATTTCGTTGTGCCCGCCTACTCGTCCAAAGAAATCTAGCAGGCTGCGGAAAAAGTCATTCTCCAAGGGGCAGCGTCCCCAGCGGCTAAAGCCGGCATTGATTCCACGGCACTTGCGGCATCGCTGAAGCGATGCCCCGATACGAACCAGAGTTTTTCCGCAGCCTGCTAGGAGGCCTCAATCCGATTTCATACTGTCTCCGTACTTCTCCCAGAGCGGTGCCAAACCCCTCTGTGGAGGAAGCATGAAGATCTCAATCTACCGGTCAATACTGTTATTGGCCGCCGTTGCCGCAATCGCCGTATCCGCGTCCGCACAATCCAAGCCGAACCAGACCCTGGGTTACGGAGCCGGGAAACTTCTCACGTTCACTTATACGCAGAACTTTGACTGCATCGATCAGCCCAACAGCGACCTGAACTTCAACGGAGTCCCCGCCGAAAGCGACCCTGCCGAAATGCAAACGCCGATCTGCCAGGTCGGCACGCAGCCGAACATCAACCCGCCCGGCATGACGGGAAATCCTGCGGTGACGACCGAACCACTGTATGTTCTCGTTCCGATGTTTTCCACCGACAACGACCAGAATCCTAACGACGCGATCTCATGCACGAATGTGGTTGCCGGCACGACCTGCGGCCCTGCACTCGGCACTACTCTGATCTCTCTGTTTGGCGCTCTACCAGAAGCATTCAAGGCCAAGCCGAACGTCTACACCCAGTGTCCTGAGCCCGGCTCCGCGCCCGGCACCTGCACCATGCATGCTTCGCGCCTTGACTTAGGTCCGGTGCTGGTTGCCTTGGGTTACGTGCAACCTCCGGTTGCGAACATCTTTGTTCCCACACCCAATCACAGCCACGTAGTAATTAACAATGACATCAATGTGAAGCCTATCTGGTGGCAGGTGATCCCGGTTCTGGTATTGAACCAGAGCGATTGGCCAACCCAGAACGGAAGCAGTGGACTGACGTCGATCAGTGCCATTCACGCCGCATTGGCAGCGGGAACGGCAGTGCAAGCTCCGTCCAATTTCTTCCTGTTCTTCAGTTCGTACGCGCAGTCCGGTCATCACAACATGGAATAGTGCGCCCCGTCTTTTTGGGAGACAGGCCACAAACAGAGCAGGCCCGACGGGTTCGCGTCGGGCCTGCTTTGCGCTTTTGAGTTGACTTGGAGTCTTCTTACGGCGCCCCAGCGGCAAGCGCGCTGCCGGACGACATAGCCGCCTTCGCTTCTTTGATGCCGGCTTGGATGTGCTGCTCCCAATCGAGATGCGGAATGGGCGACGCGGCCGCTGTCTGGTAAAGGGCCAGCGCATCCTGAGGACGATTGAGGCGCTTCAGACAGAGTCTCGCGGCACTGAGTTGCGCAGTGAGCGCCTGGCGCTCTCCGGGATACGCCTTAGCAAGTTCCTGATACTCAGTGAAGGCGCGATCGAATTCCTGCATTTCTTCCGCGCCCTTGCAGAGTTCGAGCCAGGTCGCCGCCGGCATCTTGCTGCCGCCGGAATCGATAAACTCCGCATAGTCCTGGAATGCGGCCTCGATTTGATGCGCCTTCAGATGCAGTCCACAAGTCTTCATCGTGGCTTCGAGGTACTCTTTCGTGTTGTTTTGGCGGGTGTGAATCTGCCGCAGCAGGTTCCACGCGTCGAGCGAGTTGGGCTTCACCGCAACGTAGTTGGTTAGCAGCGGCAGCGCCTCAGGGAGTTGTCCGTGCTCCATCATGCCGCTGGCCTGTTCGAGTTCGGCGTCGTTGTTCCAGGCGAGCTTTTCCTCAATCGCTGTGTTTGCCTTCTGCTCGAGTCCCGAATGCTGGATCGCCAACGCCGCGAGCGCTCCAAACAGAAAGCCGCCGACGTGCGCCCAGTGCGCCACGCCGCTCGACGTGCCCAGAACCGATCCGGAGAGGATTTCGATCAACAGCCAGAAGGGAAGGAGCCAGTAGGCCGATGCCCGAAACTGAAACATCCGGAAGGGGTTCCCGGTTCGAAGGAGTTTGACGATGCTGATCCACCAGATCCACGCCATCTCAATCTTCATTTTCGGGAAGCGCACCAGAAATGCTCCCATCAGCGCCGCCACCGCACCCGAGGCGCCGAGCGTGGGAATGACGCTCCCCGGATTCGTCCAGGCATGAAACTGCAGGGCGGCTGCCCCCGCAATCAGATAGAACACCGAGTACAGCCAGCGCCCCCACACGTCTTCCAGCACAAATCCCGCCAGCCACAGGAACCACATGTTGCCAATCAAGTGCATCCAGCCGCCGTGCAGGAAATTCGCCGTCAGATAACTGATGGCGGTGGGCTGCGCCGGCACAAAGGCATACTGGTCGGCAATCGATACCTTCGACAGCGCTGCCAACTGCGTGTTCAGCGAGTCCATCTCGTTCTGCAACTTCGAAAAGTCCTCGGTCATTCGAATCTTGGCGTCGTAGGCATTGATGATGTCGCGATGCGGATTCTGTACCTGCTTCCACTGGTCGGGATGGCTTTTCTTGAACCCGTCGACCACACGCTGCGACTGGGATTGCATCTTCAACTCCGGATGCAGCGCCGCCAGAATCAGGATGTGCGATCTTATTTCGCTCAGTTGCGGCGACTCGTTGTCAATCGCCGACATGGTGAAGAGAAAGACCGCCACATTGATGGCGATCAATGTGAGCGTGACCACGGGCCAGCGCCGGGCTTCCATGTTTTCATGCCGAATGGGTATTAACATCGATTCCGCCCCTGTTACCGCGAAAATCCCGACACCTCGCGCCAGTGTAGTTTCACCGGGGTCCGAATCCCAGATGACCCAAGGTCGTGGCCAATCTCTAGTAACTAGTCGTTGTTTCGACGGAGTCATCCTGACCGGAGCCGCTTTTCAGGCGGAGGGAAGGATCTTGCGCGGAGGCAGGCGCGCGTCCGCTACGATCTGCGCGAGATCCCTCGCCCGGCTGAAAGGCGCCGGGCTTCGGGATGACGCCTCCAAGTGGAGGGAGCATTCGATCAGCGCCATCACCTGCGATATACTTCCGAAACCTTCAACTCCTACGATTGGGGATTTTTCGGCATGGCAGTCGGCGTTCGCACTCAGGACCTGCGCAAGGTCTATAGCTCTTCTCCGCCGATGGGCGCGGCCGGCGGTTTTATTGCGCGCGCCGATGCGAAAGGCTCCAAGCAGGCGAAGACGCAAATTCCAGCCCTCGACGGACTTTCGCTCGAGATTGCTCCGGGGGAGATCTTCGGCCTTCTCGGCCCGAACGGCGCGGGCAAGTCGACCACGGTCGGAGTGCTGACGACCCGCGTGCGGCCAACCTCCGGCCAAGCCTGGATCGGCGAACACGACGTGTGGAAGGAACAGGCCCACGTCAAACGCCTGATCGGGGTTGTGCCGCAGCGCCCCAACTTGGATTTTTCTTTGACCGCCCGCGAGATTCTGGTTTTTCACGGCGCCTATTTCGGAATCGGTTCGAAAGTAAGAAACGACCGTGCCGACGCCTTGCTCGAGAAGTTCAAGCTCACCGAACGCGGCAACCAGATGGTGCGGGGATTCTCCGGGGGCATGATGCAAAGGCTCTCCATCGCCCGCGCCATGATGCACGATCCGGAAGTTCTGTTTCTCGACGAGCCCACCGCAGGCCTCGATCCTCAAACCCGGATTCTGCTCTGGGAGATCATTCGCGAATACCACCAGGCCGGCAAGACCATCCTGCTGACTACACACTATATGGAAGAGGCCGACTCGCTCTGCCAGCGCGTGGCGATCGTGGACCATGGGCATGTGATTGCCGCGGGAACTCCGGCGCAGTTAAAGGCGTCGATCCCGGGAGGATTCCTGCTGCGCCTTCGTTTCGGGAATCAGACGGCTGATCTGCTCCAGCGATTACAGGCGCTGGCCGGAGTGCGCGAGGTTCGCGCCTTGGATGCCGCCTCCAGCGGTTCGCTGGAAAGCGCGCAAGGAAGTGCTGAAAAGACCGTAGCAGAGCACGCCGGCGTTGACATCTATGCGGATCGCGGTGGTTCCCTGATTCCCGAAATTGCGAGCTTAGCCGCAAGTTCTAGCGCGGAATTGTCCGACGTTCACATTTCCGAGCCGAGTCTGGAAAATCTTTTTCTGCACCATACCGGAAGGAGCCTGCGCGATTGAACTGGAAAACATTTTTCGCGATGCTGGCGCGCGATGCTCACGTGGCGCGGCGCAATGCCATTCAACTGATGCTGCAGACCTTCCTGCAGCCCTTGCTGTTTGTCTTTATTTTCGGCAAGGTGATGGTCGGCAGCGGCTATATGCCGGCCGCATACAAGAGCCTGCTGTTGCCCGGCATCATCGCGATCAGCATGACTTTTACCGGAATCTGGGCGGTGGCCATGCCGCTGATCGCCGAGTTTCAGTGGACTCGCGAAATCGAAGACCGCCTGCTCGCTCCGATCAGCGTCGGCTGGATTGCGATCGAGAAAGTCATCGCCGGAATGCTGCAGGCGCTGGTGGCTGGCTTAGTAGTGATTCCGCTGGCGTGGCTCGTGCTTCGGCCCGGAGTGGAGATCAGCATCGGCACTCCGTTGACCTTCGCTGTGATCATTGTGTTGATAGCGGGCTTTTCCTCATGCGGAGGGCTGGCTTTGGGATGCAGCATCAATCAGCAGCATATTGGACTGATGTTCAGCATGGTGATGACTCCCATGATCTTCTTCGGGTGCACGTACTATCCGTGGAGCGCACTGAAGACGTTCCCCATCCTGCAAAAGGCTGTGCTCATCAACCCGCTGGTGTATGCCAGCGAAGGAATGCGCGCGACTCTGGTTCCGCAGTTCCCGCATCTGCCGACCACGGCTGTGATTCTCGCGCTGCTCTTCTTTGATGTGCTGCTGCTGGTGCTCGGGCTGCGGCAGTTCGAAAAGAAGTCCGTAACCTAATATCTTAAAGAGACTGCGGGAAAACTAAGGGCGCGGCTGCAAGCCGCGCCCTGATAAAACGAAGCAAAATCGGATTCTTCCGCAGACTCTTACGGTGTGATCTTGAAGATCACACCGCAGCCGAGGTTGCAGCTATCGATGCCACCCTGGGAGGTCGCGCCGTACAGTTTGCCAGCGCTGTCCCGGAGCAGCCCCGCCTGCGGCCATATCCCATCCTTCTGATCGAAAGCGTGAAGCAAGGTGTATACGCCCTGGCTACTCACTTCGAAAACACTTCCGTCGGTTAGCGTCGAGGACCCGCCGTAAAAAGTGGTGCCGTAGAGATTTCCAGCCGAGTCCCGAACCAGACTTGAGTTCACTCCGGCCCCACTCTCCGTATAAGAAAAGGCGTGAAGAACAGTTTCGTTGCCGGATGGATCTACCTTGAATACTACGCCACAACCAGATGATATCTCGCAGGCGCCTCCCCAGTTCGTCGTGCCGTAGAGGTTGCCTTGCGAGTCGCGCACCAAACCCGCATACGGATTTACCCCACTAGCGCCGCCTGTAAACGCGTACAGGACCGTCTCCTTGCCAGTGGGGTCGATCTTGAACACTACGCCGCAGCCTGCCCCATTGCCGCATGTGAGGGCGCCTCCCGCCCCCGCTGTACCGTAGAGGTTGCCAGCCGAGTCGGCGACCAGGCTCACATTCACCGGCCAACCACCATCCGCACCACCGGTGAAGCTGTACAGAATAGTCTCAACGCCGGCCGGAGTAATTTTATACATTGTCCCGCATCCAGCACTCGAGCACGGCCCACCGCTGCTGCCACCGTATTCGGTAGTGCCAAATATGTTTCCAGCCGCGTCCATCGTTAGACCTGCCAGCGGATTTGCCCCATCTCCCGGTGCTCCGGTAAAGCTGTGCAGGATGGTCTCTTGTCCCGTCGGACTCAGCTTGAAGACCGTCCCGCAACCAGGGTGTATAGCATCCCAAGCGCAACTTTGATGGCCGCCCTTCTGGGTGGTGCCGTAAAGATTCCCAGCCTTGTCCCGAACCAACGGTCCTACCGTGGGATTTCTGCCATCCGTGGAGTTGTGGTTGAAGCTATATAGACTGGTCAGCACGCCCGTGCTGCTCAGTTCGAAGACCGTCCCGACATTGCCCTTGCCGCCATTCGCAGTCGTGCCATAAAAATTACCCCCTGCACTCAGCAGCGCGGACGGATCATTGCCCGTCTTCGCGAGAGGGAACTCGTAGACCATTTGAAAGTGTTGCGCCTGCGCCGGGAGATTCGGCGCGAGCGCGAACAAGAGCGCCAACGACATCTCGCACCCACAGAATCGCTTCGCGATCTTCTTCGTGAAATTCGCGAACGCAGAAAAACGCGTTGATGTGCCGATCGGCATAGGTATCACGGTGACCTTCCTGGGGGGAGGTGTTGAGTTGTGCCGGGGCAGGCACAATCGTGAGCCGAGATTATCCGTCGGCCACCAGTGGCTGTCAAGAACGCAAATCCTGTTCACCTTGGCCTGCAACATGCCAATGCGCTCCGCAGCAGAACCATGCAAATTCCTTCATGTGGAGGGATAGGACGGACCCATTCGTCGCCATGATCCAAAACAACACGGGGGCCTCATTCGGAACCACGGGCTGTCCAGCAATAGGAATTTCCGGGTTCTCCGGTTAAGCGACGACGAAAAAGAGGGCACTAGTCAGCCGCAGCTTCGAGAGCAATGGCGCCTCGCGACGGGCGTTTCAGGAACGCGGCGCGCTCCGTCTCAAACGATTCCAGATTCGATCCCAGGTCCTGCTCGTTCCAACCCATTACGGCGCCAACGCGCAACGCCGCCTCCCGGCTGCAGGATTCCGACCAGCATGCTCCCAGCGCCACAGGAACCCGTCGCAGCAGGACGTCGCCCAGCGTGACCGCAAACTCTTTTCGGTAAGCTTCCACCACTTCGGCCACAATGTGCGACGTGTGCGGACAGATCGGCGCCCGCAATTCCGCACTTACCAGCGCCATTCGGGCAATATCCATCGCTCGCGGGCCGTGCCACTCCATGATGCCGCGGGCGGTTTCTTCGCTCACCGACCCGGCGCGCGCGATTTGGAGAACTTCCTGATCGAGCATCGGATCGAGCGAACTTCCCGGCCCCATCGCCACCAGGGTCGGCTCGGGGACCGCGATCCCAATCTTGCGCGCACATTCCCGCGCCAGGGAAGCGGCGGTAGTTAATTTGCCGCCGATCACCGAGATCAGCCGCGCTGCTCCATCCGCCGTGTGATCATGCAGAAAATGCCGCCGCGTCACAGCTGACGCCTTGTTCCCCGGCGAGTTCGGCAAAGGACGCACTCCCGCAAACGCATATTTGATGTCGTCGGCCGAAATCTTCGCCTTAGGAAATAGCTTGGCTACCGTGCGCAACAAATATTCAATCTCTTCGTTGGAGGGCTCAGTCCGCCCCGGGTCGCCCGTGTCCGGGACCTCCGTCGTGCCCACCAGTACCTGCTCATTCCAGGGCAGAACGAAAACCGGCCGACCGTCCGCTGCCTCGGTGTAAAGCCCGGTGGTCGGAGCCCCCGAGAACCGCGGCAGAACAATGTGCGATCCTCGCACCCCGCCCAGCATGGGTTTGCTGGTGCGTACCGCAGAACGCTGGCATACGCGGTCGACCCACGGACCCGTACAGTTCAAAATCCATCCCGCATCGACGCGCTCGTCTTTTCCCGTGATGCGGTCGCGCAACAGCACTCCGCGAGCCCGGCCCGCCGCCACGTCGACCGCCAGCACTTCACAATGATTGCGGACGACCGCTCCCGCCTCGACCGCTTCCAACATCCACTCGGCCACCAGGCGTTCGGGAAACTCGCACTGCGCGTCCTCGTAGTTGAAGATCGTCCACTGATGGCCCGCATCCAGAGCGCGCTCTACGCGCTTCAGTTCCATCTCGCTCAGGTCGGCGGATTTTCGCTTCGCAAAGCGCTGGTAGAGCCACAGCCCGGCGCGCACCTGCATCGCATTGCGCTGGCTCTGTTCGTTCAGCAGAAACAGAAAGTGCACCGGATGCACCAGGTGCGATCGTTCGCGCAGCAGGCGTTCCCGCTCGCGCACCGATTCGCGCACCAGTCCCAGTTCTCCATGTTCCAGATAGCGCAACCCGCCGTGAATGATCCGGGTCGAGCGGCTGGTCACGCCTGACGCAAAGTCGTTCTGTTCCACCAGGAGCGTGCGCTTGCCGGCGCGGGCACACTCGCGCGCCACAGCCACGCCGTTAATGCCGCCGCCGATGATCACCACATGGAAGTGCTGCCCTTCCAAAGGCGGTCGAGGTTTAATCGCTAAGCTCATGTATTCAGGCTAGATACATAATCTGTGAGAATGCGACTGAATCGCAGAGTGTGGACACTCCCACCTGATCCTATTGTGCGCCTCCGCGGCAAGCCGAAGAAGGTCACGATGGTCCAACTGGGGTTTGGCGTATTTCGCGGGGGTTTCCATAGGCAATGGTGTCGAAAGTAACCAGCGTTTGCCGCGGTCGAGTCTGAATCCACCCAGCCCGGTCGCGAAGACTGCGACCGAGCCGGATGAACTCTCCAGCAGGGAACTACGCGGTTTTGCGCAGGGCTTCCGATTCAGATCCTTCGGCAAACAGGCGAATCATTTCACGGTTGAAGGCCGGAATATCGTCGGGCTTCCGGCTGGTCACGATCCCACGGTCATTGACGACTTCCTTGTCCACCCAGGTCGCGCCCGCATTCGTAAGGTCAGTCTTGAGCGACGGCCAGGAGGTCATCGTGCGTCCGCGAACCGCGCCGGCTTCCAGCAGAGTCCACGGCCCGTGACAGATCGCCGCCACCGGCTTGCCCGCGTCGGTGAAGTGCTTCACAAACTCGACCGCCTTCGGATTCATGCGAAGCTGATCGGGATTCATGACGCCACCCGGCAGCAGCAGTGCATCGAAATCTTCCGCATTCGCGGAGTCGAGCGCAACATCTACCGGCACTTCGTTGCCCCAATCCTTGTGGTTCCATCCCTTAATTCTCTTGTCGGCTGGAGAAACCACTTGCGTAATCGCTCCGGCTTCGTCGAGCGCTTTCCTCGGCTCCAGTAATTCCGACTGCTCGAAGCCGTCGGTTGCAAGAATTGCCACTTTCTTTCCCTGAAGAGTTCCAGTCGTCATTTTCTTCTCCTTGATAAATATTTGGTTGGGATAGTCGTATGTCAACAAAATGAGCGGAAGGTGATTCGGTTAAGCTAGGATGCCGTTCCATGGCTTGCGGTTGGCACTCGGCAGCGCAGCCGTCCCGGCGGCTTCTCGCCCGCGCTACTTGGTTCCTGCGTGCTCCCGCGCATTGCCTCCCACCTCCGCCCTCATTTACATTGGTTCCCGCATGTCCACCACAGGAGAACGTTTCGAGCGAGCGGTCGCCATCATGGAGCGCCTCCGCGCACCCGGCGGCTGCCCCTGGGACCGCGAACAGACCTTCGATTCCATCAAGCCCTACACGTTGGAAGAAACCTACGAAGTCCTCGAAGCCATCGACAATCGCGACTGGCCCGAACTCGCCGGCGAACTCGGCGATCTGCTGCTGCAGGTGCTCTTCTACGCGGAGATCGCGAAGGAGCAGTCTTCGTTCTCCATTGACGACGTGCTCGACCGGCTCTCCAACAAGCTTATCCACCGCCATCCCCACGTGTTCGGCGATGTGAAGGCCGACACTTCCGACCAAGTCAAACGCAACTGGGAGGCCATCAAGGTTGAAGAGAGAAAGAAGCGGCAAACGACTGTTGAGAAAGGGGATGTCCCGCCCGAGATAGAGCAGAAACAGTCCATTCTTGCGGGGGTCTCGTCGGCCATGCCGGCACTCCTCGAAGGCTCGAAGCTGAGTTCCCGCGCCGCGCAGGCCGGGTTCGACTGGCCCAGTGTCGAGGGCCTGTTCGACAAACTCACGGAAGAGACCAACGAACTCCGCGAGGAACTCCAGGAATTTCCAGCGCCCGGTCCACGCCCGCAGGGTCGCGGCGTCGCTGGATCAGGGCGAACGGTTGTCCCCGAGGATCTGCAAGCGCGACTGGAAGGCGAAGTCGGCGACCTGTTTTTCGTCCTGGTCAACATTGCCCGTTACCTCTCGGTTGATCCCGAATCCGCTCTGCGCAAAACCAACCGAAAGTTCAAGCGACGCTTTCAGTGGATGGAGGCCCGCCTCCACGACTCCGGCCGCTCCGCCGATCAGGCTCCCATGGAAGAACTGGAATCTCTTTGGCAACAGGCGAAGCGCGAGGAGCACGAGGATGAGAATGGCGCTTAACCTTCAACGAAGGCGTCATCCCGAAGCCCCGCGTTTTCTCCAGCGGGGCGAGGGATCTCGCGCGGGTTGTCACCGCGCTATGGCAAGGTTTCAGATGCTCAACCCTCCCGGCCTTCGCGATGACGCCTTCTCTGAGGCGAGGCGATGACCGCCGACTCCGTCGTGCTCCGTCGCTGCCACAGCATCGAGGATTTCCACGCCTGCGTCGCACTGCAAAGAGAAGTCTGGAACTTCACCGACGCGGAGCTGGTTCCGCTGCGCATGTTTGTCGTCGCCGACAAAGTCGGTGGACAGGTGATGGGCGCATTCGACGGCGATGTCATGGTGGGCTTCGCGCTCTCCGTCCCCGGCACGCGCAGCGGCCACGTTTATCTGCACTCGCACATGTTGGCCGTGCGCAAGGACCATCGCAACGGCGGCCTCGGGCGCCGTCTGAAGCTGATGCAGCGTGAAGACGCGCTCGCTCGAGGCATCGACCTCATCGAGTGGACGTTCGACCCTCTGGAAATCAAGAACGCCTACCTCAATCTCGAAAGGCTGGGCGCCATCGCCCGCCGCTATAACATCAACCAGTACGGCATTACGTCATCCCCGCTTCAGGGAGGGTTGCCTAGCGACCGCCTGATCGCCGAGTGGTGGCTGAAGTCCAAGCGGGTTGAAGCCCTGCTGGCCACCGGAAAAAATCCGCCGATCGTCAGAGAATCCAGCATCGAAGTGCCGGCGCAGATTTACGATTGGAAGGCGGCACCCGAAACCCGCGGCATGGCCCAACAGGTACAGGAACGCAATCGCGGACAGTTTCTGCTCGCGTTTTCGCATGGACTCGCGGTGCTGGGCTACGAGCGCGACTCCGAGGGGAATGGCAAGTTCCTGCTGGGACCCTGGGACGAAAACTGGTCGTACGCATCAGAACCATGACGTTTCAACGTTTCAGGGTTTCAATGCAAGTGCCAGTCAAATTCGCCCTGAGTCCTTGAAACTTTGAAACCTTGAAACTCTGAAACTTTGAAACATGAAAATTGAAGCCATCACGCTCCGTGAAATTCACATGCCGCTCGTCCACTTCTTCGAGACGAGCTTCGGCCGCACCTACGGCCGCCGTATTCTCCTGGTTACCGTTCACAGCGAGGGTGCTGATGGCTGGGGCGAGAGCGTCGTCGGCGAAGATCCCTTCTATAGCAGCGAATGGATCGAAAGCGCCTGGCCGACCCTGACCCAGTATCTGATCCCCGCACTTCTGGGCCAGCGCATCGAGTCCGCCCGCGAGTGCCCCGCACTGTTCGCCAAAGTGCGCGCCCACCGCATGGCCAAGGCCGCCCTCGAAAACGCTCTCTGGGATGCCGAGGCCGCGCAGCGGAAGTTGCCACTTTGGAAGCTGCTGGGCGGTACGCGCCGCGAAATTCCGTGCGGCGTTTCCATCGGCATCCAGGATTCAGTCGAGCAACTGTTGGAAAAAATCCAGATCGAGTTGGCTGCCGGGTACCGCCGCATCAAAATCAAGGTCAAGCCGGGCTGGGATGTGAACGTGCTCGAACGCATCCGCTCGCGCTGGGCTGACATCACCCTGAGTTGCGACGCGAATTCCGCCTACACGCTCGATCAGGTCGAGCACCTGCGCAAGTTCGACCAGTTCAATCTTCTGATGATCGAGCAGCCGCTGTGGAACGACGACATCTACTATCACGCCCGGCTGCAGAAGGAACTGCGCACTTCGATTTGTCTGGACGAATCGATTGTCAGCGTGCGCAGCGCCGCCTTCGCCGTTGAAACCGCAGCCTGCCGCATCATCAACGTCAAGGTGGGCCGCGTCGGCGGATTCTCCGAAGCTCTGAAAATCCACGATCTTTGCCACGCGCACAACATCCCCGTCTGGTGCGGCGGGATGCTGGAGACCGGCATCGGACGCGCCCAAAACATTGCCCTTTCCACGCTGGAAAACTTTCGCCTGCCCGGCGACGTTTCCGCCTCCAAGCGTTACTGGAAAGAGGACATCATCGACCCTGAAGTGGAAGTCTCTCCCCAGGGGATGATCGCCATCAGCGACCAGGCGGGAACCGGCTATCGCGTAAAGGAAGATTTGATCGAGAAACTGACCGTGCGGAGAGAAACGCTGCGGGCGTGAACGCCAGCGATGGCATTGCAGAAACGCTCAGTTACTTGCCTTCTTAGCCTCTAAATCCTCCGGCGCGTGAGTGTTGTGCGCCGGTTTCTCCTGCTCCGCCTTCAACATCTCCACGCCTTGCGCGAACGTTAAACCTTCTGGGATTTGTCGAAAGTCGCTTAAAACCTCATCCGACACCAGGCTGATCCCCTTGAACATCAGGATCCTGCCCGTGATGTTCAGTCTCATCTCGGTGATGCCCCATGCGCCGTCGTCCAAGCCTAAATCGGCTTGCTGCACACGGAAGTGTCCGCCTTTGTTAAGGTGACCGATGATCCCCCATCCGAAGCTGACCTCCCGGAACAACGTGCCGTCGATTCTCGCAAGGCGTTTGCACTTCGTATCAATGAGCAGTTCACCCTGCACGCCCGCCAGAACCTCTTCTATGCGCGAGGGCGGCGAGTAGTCTGGGTTGGGCGTGAACGTCAGTCTCACCAACGCGTCTCCAGGTTTTCCCAGGTGTGCGTCGCCTGTCTCGGAACCGGCATATTCATAGAGAAAAGCGTCGGGCAAGGCCCTCACGATCCGCAAAGTGCGTTGTTCATCTTCTTGTTCGCGCGCCGCTTTCTTGCGCAACTGCTCGGGATTGCTCGCCAGCCACGCCAGATGATCCGTTTCTGCCTGCTGTTGTTCCGCATTCAGTGGCTGATCGTTGATGGCGATGAGTCTCGCGGCCAGCGCGTCTTTCGTTTCCACATAGAGCCGGGTTTGCACGCCTTTCGCGTTCTGTCTACGCGAACGGAACATGTGTAGACCTGTGGGGTGGTTCGCGGCCGCAACTTCATTCGCTACGGCAGTTCGAACCAGTTCGCCGGGTGTCGACTCGGGGGCCTTCGATTCCTGGGCGGAAAGCGCCGTGGCAACTGCTAAGACCACAATCGCTCCGGCTTTCAGAAGACCCGGTCCCACTCGCCTTTGCTCTGCGCAGCGCATCTACACGGTTAGTGTAGCAATCGGACCGGAGGGTTGCAGTGAGGGATCCCTTAGTTGTGTTTGGACCTGTCTTTTCTTGCGTTACGGATGCACCTCGCTTGCCGCGCGCTCTCTGAGTTGGGTATAGTCAAAAGAAGCGACGCGGCCGTTCCGGTACCTGCCATCCCAATTGTCTTGGTAGTGCAGTATCCCGCTTCCCTTAAGGAGAATATCCATGAGTGCTCCGTTGTCGGCGGATTTGGCGCAGATTGGCAAATCGGTAGTAATCAAGGGTGAATTGTCAGGCAGCGAAGACCTTTACGTCGATGGTCAGGTCGAAGGCAGCATCTCACTCAAGAACAATAGCTTGACTGTCGGCCCTAACGGTTCGGTGAAAGCCACGGTTGACGCTAAGGGAGTGGTCGTGCAAGGTAAGCTTGAAGGCAACGTGCAGGCCAGCGACCGCGTCGAATTGCGCAAGTCCGCTGTGGTCACCGGCGACATTTCGACACAACGGATTTCCATTGAGGAAGGCGCTTACCTGAAGGGCAAGGTCGATATTCAGGGCAAAGCGGAGAAAGCCGCCGGAAAGTAACTCCCGTGGATCCTGCGCTGTGAGTTAAAGTATTGCTTTAGATGTCAAGTCAAGCTCTTGGGGCAGAAGTCGCCTTCGGCAAGGCGACGCGTAGGTCTGATGGCATCAGTCACACAGAATTTCATGAAGCTCTTTCGCGGCTCATCGGGCAGTGCAGAGACGGCAACTCCCCAGGCTGCCCAAAAACTCACGCGCCGTTCCAGCGGTCTCGGCGAACTCTCTCGCTTGTGGGCCGCTGATACTCCGCTCTGCGTTCTCGATCTCGGTTCGACCTCGCCGTCGAATATCCGCTTCTTCACCGAAGGCAGCCACAAGATCTATAGCGAGGATCTTCTCGTAGCCTCGACCGAGCCCAGTCTCGTGACCAAAGACGAGCAGGGAAATGTGGTCCTCGACAGCCGGCGGTTCCTGGCCGACAATCTGGTTTATCCTGCGGCTCATTTCGACGTGGTGCTGTGTTGGAATTTGCCGGACTATTTGGACGAGAGCCTGGTGCGTCCGGTCATGGGACGGCTGTGGTCCTTGCTGAAACCCGGAGGGATGCTGCTGGCATTTTTCCACACCAAAGATGCCGGGCCCGACTCGCCGTGCTACCGCTTCCACATCATCGGAAAAGACACGCTGGAAATGCAGCCCATCGTGCTGAAGAGGGAAGCGCGCCGCGGACCCACCGGCGCGATCCACACCGCGGTCACCGATGGTTTCCGTCTGCAACGCGTCTTCAACAATCGCCACATCGAAACCCTGTTCCGCGACTTCGCCTCCATCAAATTCTTCTTGGCTCGCGATAACGTCAGGGAAGTGTTAGTCGTTCGCTGACGGCGGAAATTGTTGATTGCTGATTGTTGATTGTTGATTGTTGACTAAGGATCACCACTGCTGAAGGTTTGCAATCAGCAATCAAAAATCATCAATCAACAATTGCCCGTCTTCCACGCAATCGCTCCCATGCGAAACAGAAAGTGGCAGGAGATCTCGACTCGTGTTGCGGCGGACGAAAGGATCGTCTTCATCTCGTCCGGAGTGTAGGCTCGGCGCACCGACGCCAGACCGTCGACGCGCGACACGTAGCTTCGCATCAGCGGAAAGCCCGCATACACCAGCGCCACATGCAGCGGATGGCGGACGAGATCATTAATCAAGACGGCACAGCGACTCACGCGCAACGCCTCGTTGGTGAAGCGCGCCAAGTCGGCGGGCTCCAGGTGATGCGCGAACAGGCTGCAACTCACCAGATCGAAGCTGCCGTCCTGGAAGGGAAGCGCGAGCGCATCCGCAACCACGGCGGGGTTTCCCCGCAACAGGTGAGTGCGCACCCGATCGAGATCGGTTACATCCAGCGTGATGCCCTTGTGCGCGAGCTGCCGTCCAGCAATCTTCGAAACCTCACCAAATCCGGCGGCCACTTCCAGCACGGAGAAATGCTTCCGTCCTGTCGTGGAGGCGACGCGTTCGATCAGCCGGCGGGTGGTGGCGATCCCGCCGAACCAGCGGTTGATCCGACAGAGATCCCGCAGCGAAGTTTCGACTTCGACCGGCGGGCAAGCGTCCGAATCAAGGATTTCCTGCGTGCTGACCCGTTGCATGGTAGGTGGAAGGGGGCCCCACACCCCAGTCTAGATGGCCGAAGTCTAAACGTTGTCAAAAGAATGTCAACGACAATGCGTTCGATGCATTCCACAAGAAAATGGAAGGCGGCATAGAACCTTGGATTAGACTTCGGCCAGTTCTTCTTCCAGCAATTGCTTGTTATACAGGTCGCAGTAGTAGCCGTTCA
>OBLW0100000796.1_pt1 | contig 27005 bp, 26 predicted proteins | sample 1520161 | NCBI WGS metagenome assembly OBLW01 (sample SAMEA3539309, study PRJEB22396) | soil metagenome | biome: tundra; feature: field; material: soil | place: USA | collected 2010-05 | depth 0.15 m | reverse complement strand
CGGCCGCCGGATGAGACTGACCGCCTCCGCGAGCGCGGGCGTGTCCGATTCCTTCTCGCCGTCACCGTCGGGCTGCGAGGGCTTGTCGTCACCCTCGCCCGGCGCGAGGAACAGGTTCGTCTCGACGCCGTGCTGCTTCGTGTACATCTCGTAGTAGCGGCCGCGGGCCGCGTAGAGCACCGCGTGCGTGCCGCGCTCGACGATGAGACCGCCTTCGACGACGAGGATCTGGTCCGACCGCCGGATCGTGGAGAGCCGGTGCGCGATGACGAACGTCGTGCGCCCCTTCATGAGGAACGACAGCCCCTCCTGGATGAGCGCCTCGGACTCGGAGTCGAGGCTCGACGTCGCCTCGTCGAGGATGAGGATGCGTGGGTCCGCGAGGATCGCGCGCGCGATCGACACGCGCTGGCGCTGCCCGCCCGAGAGCTTCACGCCGCGCTCGCCGACGATCGTGTCGTATTTCTTCTCGAAGTCCTCGGCGAACTCGTCCACGCGCGCGATCCGGCACGCTCTGAGGATCTGCTCTTCCGTGGCCTCCGGGCGCGAGAACGACACGTTCTCGCGAATCGTGCCGTCGAAGAGGAAGGTCTCCTGCAGGACGACGCCGAGCGCGGTCCGATACGAGTCGAGGCGCACCGTCGAGAGGTCCACGCCATCCACGCGCACGGCGCCGCCCGTCGGGACGTGGAAAGCGGCCACGAGACCGATGATCGTGCTCTTGCCCGAGCCCGAGGGCCCGACGAGCGCGGTCACCGTCCCCGGCGGCGACTGGAAGGAGACTCCATGGAGCACTTCCTTCCCTTCTTCGTACGCGAACTTCACGTTTTCGAACAGCACGTCGCCCGCGATTTCCGGAAGCGTGACCGTGCGGCGCGGATCGGCGTCCTCCGGCCTCTCCGAGAGGATCTCGCGCGTCCTCTCCAGCCCCGCGAGCGCCTCCGTGAGCTGAGTTCCGATCGCGACGATCTGGAAGATGGGTGCCACGAGGAAGCCCATGAAGATCGTGTACGTGAAGAATCCGCCCAGCGTGAGCGTCCCGCTGAGAATCTGGCGCGCCCCCACGTACATGACGACTGCGCCCACGACCCCCAGCATGACGGTCGACGAAAGGCTCATGATGCTCGTGGACGTGAGCGTCCTGAGCACGTTGTCGAGAAGGCGCTTCACGCCTGCCGAAAAGACGCTCTCCTCCCGCGCCTCGGCGTGGTAGCCCTTGACGACGCGCACGCCGCCCAACGACTCCATGAGGCGGCCGGTGACCTCGGCGTTGATCTTTCCGCGCTCGCGGAAAATCGGACGGATCGTGCCGAACGCCCGATTCACGACGAGGCCGAAGCCCACGAGGAACGTGAACGCGAGAAGCGTCATCGTCGTCGAGATCTTGAAGAGCACGACGAGCGCGATCGCCGCCGTCAGAAGGCCGCCGGCGAACTCGACGAGGCCAGTGCCGATGAGGTTCCGCACGCCCTCGACGTCCGACATGATGCGCGACACGAGCGCGCCGGTCTTGTTCGCGTCGTAGAAGGTCACGGGCAGCCGCCCGATGTGCGCCTGCACCTTCCGCCGAAGCTCGGCGATGAGGCGCTGGGCCGCCTTCGAGAGAAGCTGCGTGAGTGAGAACGACGTGACGCCCTGGATGAGCGTCGCCGCGATCACGGCGCCGAGGAGCGGCAGAAGCATGTCCATGCGCCGCTTGCCGATCACGTCATCGATCAGGAACTTCGTCGAGGCGGGCAGGACGAGTCCCGACACGCGGTTGATCGCCATGAGGACGAAGCCGAAGGCGAGGATTCCCTTGCGGGGAGCGACGAGCGCCTTGATGTCGGGCAGGAGCGCCCGCAGGCGCTCGGATTTCGGGAGCTTCGGCCGCTCTTCGCGGACCCGTCCGGCCGATCTCTCTGAGCCCGGAAGGCGCCCCATCGGGTTCTTCAACGCGGCCACGGATCCTCCTCGGTCTCCGAGAAGGCGACTCCTCGCGCGGCCAGCCCCTCCACGAAGGCCGCGAAAAGCTCGGGCCGCCCGCCGAGCAGCTCCAGGGGAAGCACGCCGGGATCGCGGATCGAGCGTGACGCGAGGAGTTGCGCCGCGATGACGCACGGGAAGCCCGTCGTACGCGCCATCGACGTCGCGCCCGTCTTCACGTCGGTGCGGTCGAAGAGGTCGTGGACGAAGCGGACCGGCCGGCCGGCGCGCGTGCCGTGCGACTCGACGTTGAGGACGGTGAACTCCTCTTCGCCCTCGGGTCTCTTCCACAGGGCGAAAAGGAGCGCCTCGGCGACCGCGCGCGGCGCCACGCGCGTGCCGCCCGCCGCGACCGGCTCGTCCCGGAGGAAGCCGGTGTCGCGCAGGAGGCGCATCTTCTCGGCGTGTCCCGGCCAGCGCAGCGTCTGCTCGCGCAGATTCCGCGCCTTCACCGTCGAAAGGACGGTGCGGAGGCCGTCCGTCAGGAACGCCTCGAGCGTTCCGACGCCCGGCAGGTCGAACCGGGTCACCTCCGACAGGGCGGGTTTCGTGACGACGCGCCCGTCTTCGACGAGGCGCGCCGGGCGTGTGTACTCCTCGATGACGTCGGTCGCGGAGAACACGATTCGGTACTCCCACGGCGGCACGCGCCGGAACGGGAGGCCACCGACGGAGATCACGATCGAGTCGACCGCCTCGAGCCGCCCGGCCGCGCGCCCGCACGCGAGGTTCGACAGGCCCGGCGAGACGCCGCAGTCCACGATCGCGGGAACGCCCCTCTCCTTCGCGAGGCCGTCCAGCGCGAACGGGTCCTCGGGCGCGAAGGAAATGTCGGCCACCGGCTTGCCGGCGTCGATCACCGTCCTGAGCATCGCGTGCCCGAGGGACCCGGGCACCGCGCCGACGGCGACATCCGCGGAGGCGACGGCCGCGGCAACCGCGGCTCCGCTCGCGAAGTCGAGGCGTTGGGTCGCGACCCGCGGCCGGCCCGCGAAGGAGCCGAGGGCATCTTCCGAACGATCGCAGACGAGAACTTCGAACCGCCCGTCGTCGGCGAGCGTCCTGGCGATGAGGGAGCCGACGAGGCCGGCTCCGAGGACAGTCACGCGCGGCATGCGGCGGATTATGAGCCGGGGCGGAGGGGCATCGCTAACGCGCGGCAGAAGCGCCTTGTGCGCGAACCCGGACTTCATAATCGCCGAACTTCGCCGCGGTAATCGGGTAGAGCCCATCGAAGAAATCATCGAACGGAGAGCGGGCGTCGGAACCTGGACTGTCCCAGTCGAAGGGATGCTTGTCTGCTCTCCAAACCACGGCGGTTCGGCTGCCGGAGGCCTCCAACTCGCGCTCCATCTCCCCCTGGATCGCGGCGGAGGACTGGAGGCCGGGGTCATATTGAAACCACCGTGTGTAGGGGAGGCGGTGCGAAATCAGAAAGAGCAGGATCGGGTCGGCGGAGCTCCAGGCCTGGCTCGAGCCCACCGCCACGAAGCGGCTTTTCGGATCCGCGAGGCTGTCTGCGTAGGTGACGGCCAGGTAGATGTCGGACCCAACCAGGGTGCAGCGCCAGGGCCGGAGGTTTGCGGCGACGCCAGGATTCAGAAGCAAGGCCGCGGGGAAGAACAAGAAAGGCGCAGCCGAGACAAACGTGAAAAGGAACAGACCGACCACGGCCGCGCGGCCCGCGGGGCGAAGCAACGCCAGCACAAGCGCCGCTCCCACGAGGGCCAGGGTCAGCATGGGAAGGAGGTGGTACATGTCCGCGCGCGCCCAGAAGTAGTGCCCGAACGCCGCCGCCACGAGGCCGAAGGTCGCGGACGCCCGCAGAAGAGCGGATTCCTGGAGGGCGCGCCGGGCGGAGAAGACGAGGAAGCAGGCCAGAACGAAAAACGTCAGTGAAAGCAATTCGGCGGCTCGAGCGGGATGCTCCGAGACCGCGGGCAGCAGAGGCAGGATGCCCCCTGCGGCGACGCAGGCCACGGCAAGACGACGCGTCTTCCCCGGCGAAACAGCGATCGTCCACGCGACGGTCGTCGCGACGAGGCCCGCCCCGGTCGCGATTGCCCTCACGAGGCCGAGAGAATTGGTTCCCGCGGCCAGGAGGAACTCCGGATCGAGATAGCGCGTCCCCTCGGCGCCCACCAAGCGGGCCGGCATGAGGATCGTGGCGTTGAACGCAACGGGCAGCGAAATTCCCCGATAGAGAAACGACCACAGGAATAGGGCGGAGCAGGCGGCGGTCCCGAAGAACACGGCGAGCGCCGCGAGAGAATTCCGCGAGCCGCCGAAGCGAGGCCGGCCGGCGGTCTCCAGGAGGAGAAGCGCGCCGGCGCAGTAGGCGCCGAATGCGGGACGGATCAGGAACCCGGCGGCCAGCACCGCGCCGGCCGCGGCGTTGAGAGCGGTTGCGCGCAGTCCCTCAGGCGCGCTTCGAGCGAGGAGAAAAAGAACGACGACCCCTGTTGCGAATGCGAATGGGAGGAAGGCGGCCTGAATCGCGACAGCGGAGACCGCCCCGACCAGAAAAGGAACGGGGTACTCTCGAAGAGGGCTCTCGGGCTGCAGCGAACGGAAAAGGACATGCCAGAGAATGGCCATCCCCGCGAGCAGAAGGATCGCCCCTATTCGCAGCGCCAGTCCCGGATTCCCTAGGAGACGGAGCAGGAAAGCCAGGATCGTGTAGCCGAGCGGACCGTAGTGCGTGTAGAAGTCGAGGTACGGGGTTTTCCCGCTGGCGACGAGTCGGGCGCCCAACAACAGGAGGCTGTCGTCGTAGATGCCGACCGGAACCGACAGAAGACCGAGGGCCGACGCGGCGAGCACGAGCGCCGTCAGGAGCCGCGGAACGAGGCTGCCGGAGAAGGTCATGCTCGCCGCGCCTCGACCGCCTTGCGGCCGGCTGTCAGGATGAAAGTCCCGAACCAGCGGCCGAGCCCGATCCGCTCGAAGATCCAGTCTCCAAAGTTGTAGAGCGACAGGCAGGCGTTGATCAGGCGCGGACCAACTTCCCGGTACGGGATGTCCGACTGGCAGCGCTGACGGATCTCGACGAACCCGGCTGCGTCGAAGGCTCGCCGGAGGGCCGCTGGTAGGAGCGGCGCCTCGTTCGGACTGACACCTTCCGACAGATAGAACGGGCTTTTCGGCCAGCGCAGAAGCGCCATCGCCGGATGGAGCAGGTTGGGATCGAACGCGAAGACTCTTCCGCCCGGTGTCAGGACGCGCCGCGCCTCCGAGAGGGCCGGCAGAAAATCCGGTATGTGGTGCAGCACGCTGCTGAAAGCCACCGCGTCGAAGGAGCAGTCTTTGAAAGGAAGCCGGCAGGCATCGGCCTGGCCCCAGTCCGCCGCGGAGAGCTTCCGGCGCGCCACGGAGAGCGCCTCGAAGGAGAGGTCGATGCCGACGTAGCCGGTCGCGCGGTCCTCATAGATCTGGAGGGACTGCCCCGTTCCGCACCCGATGTCGAGCAGACGCGAGAGCTTCCCGGAAGGGACCATCTCGGCGAAGCGCCTCGCGATCGTTCGCCAGCCACGCGGCGCTAAAGGGTCGAACTCGCCGCGCTTCTTCACGAGGAGATCGAAGTACCGCCGTTCGACCTCCGAAACGCCCCCCAGCGGCGGTGCGCGGTTGATTGGTGTCAAGTCCCTTTGCCAATGTCTTTCATCGGACTTCCGGCCGGTTGAGCGGACGGTCGTACTGGGGGGAGAAGATCGTCCGATGGACGCGGAACATGTCCTGGATCGTCGCCAGGATGTTGGGCAGGGTGGTCGAGGACCCACTGCCGAATTCCCGCGGGAAGGTCTGAACTCCCACTTCACCGACGCGGAAGCCCTTGACCGTCGTCTTGATGGCGATTTCCGCTCCGATAAACGGACTGGTCGATTGCAGGACGAGCTCGTCGGCCACCGCTTTCCGTATCATCCGGAGGCCGCAACTGATGTCGCGGTACCGCGTCTGGAAAAGCAGCCGCAGAATCTTGTTGTAGACGAACGAGATGAAGATCCGGACGCCGGAGTACCGCTTCGCGTAGCGGAAGGTGATGATCAGGTCGTAATAGTCTCGGAGCCGGATCAGCCTCCTCAGGTCGTCCACGTCGTACTCGTCGTCTCCGTCCGTGAAGCAGATCCACTCGTAACGCGCCGCCTTGAAACCGCTTCGAAGGGCTTCCCCGTACCCCATGTTCCGCGCGTGATGAATGACGTTGACGCCGGGGATCGTGCGCGCAAGCTCGTCCGCCACCTCCCCGGCACGGTCCGGCGAGCCGTCGTCCACGATGATCACCTCGTACTCGCTCGCCAGCTCATTCATGATCGCCACGGCCTTCCGAGTGACGCGCTCGACGGTCGCCTCGTCCCGATAGACGGGGAAGAAGAGGCTGATCCGGAGTGCGCTTTCCGTCATCGCGGCACTAGGAGTTGAGCCGGCGGAACACGGCCCAGGGGATTGCTTTCAAGAGAACGCCGGCAGGATACCAAAACCAGGGAACGTAACGTCGTCCCCGCTCGCGCCCCAGAGCGCGGCACACGCGTTTCGCCACTCGCTTGGGGTCCGCCCTGGGCAGCAGGAGCCTGCTGCCGTAAGAAAGCTGCGTGTCGAGGTACCCCAGGACGTAGAACGCCACGGTGAGCCCGCGAGGCTCGCCCAAGTGACGCAAGCTCTCAAAGTAGCTCTCGAGCGACCGCTTGGCCGCCGCATAGAGGACGTTGCTGGAGCGTCCGCGAAGGGCGGCGACTGAGCCGAAGCCGACGATCGTACCGCTCCCCTGGGAGATCAGTCGAGGCAGAAGCCGTCCCACGACGGAACTGACGCTCAACAGGTTGACACGGACGAGCCGCTCGGCCAGTTCGGGTTCGAGCCACCCATCGTCGCGTTGCTCGACCGCTCCCACGGGGAACAGTAGAGCTGTGATCGGCTGACCCGAAGGCACGGCGCGGTCGAGCGCCGCCGCAAGGCCCGCGTGCTCCGCAGCGTCCGCGGCCACAGTGCGCACGGCCGCCCCGAACCGGACGGTGAGATCGGAGGCGAGCGGCAACAGGTCTCGCGCGTCGGAAGAGACGAGAACGAGCGGGTGGCCCCCGCGGGCGAGCTCTTCGGCGAGGGCGCGGCCCAGGCCGGAGGAGGCGCCGACGATGACGCAGGTCATAGCCCGAGTCGTTCCGAGATTTCCGAACGGTACAGGCGTAGCGGATCGAAGGCCCGAAGCGACCGCCGGAAGGATTCGTACCCCGGATAACACGCCTCCACGGTTTCCCGCGGCAGCCGGGAATCCTTCACGATGTTGGGAAGGCCTCGCGCCTCGCGCACCACCCCGTCGAGGAACCCGGCCAGGCGCTCGCTCCCCGAACTTCTCGGAAAATCCAGAGCCAGACAGATCCCCGTCCCATCGAACCGTAACAGGCTCCGTTCTCCTTTGAAGAGCTTACAGGACGCAAGCGCGATCGGGACCCCGAAACGCATAAGCCCGCGGCGAAGGGTGGCGGCGAGATCCTCGAACGATTCGACCGGCACGAGCATCTGGTATTCGTGTAAACCCTTTCTCCCGAACAGCTCGTAGTAGGCGACCTTGCGGGCGACCGGAAAGAGAAACTCGAAGAGCGACAGCACCCGCACGCGGCTCGAGGCTCTCTGGGCGAGCTCGTAGGCGGCGTTGAAGAGGACGGTCGTCGCGCGGTTGAGCAGGCAGACTCTCCAGCGACCGCGGTCTTCCGCCGTTATCGGCGTGAAACGCTCGCCGCCGTCCCGGGCGAGTCCGGATTCGGGCCGGAAGTCGCCGGTATAGAGAAACCCGCGGCCAAAGGACGCGCCCGAAACGGAAAGGTTGTGCCATGTGTAGAGGAACCGGCTCTTCGGAGCCCATTGCTCGAGGAGTGGAACGGCCTCCTCCAGCCGTCCGAGCGAGACCCTCCGGATCTCAACTCGCGTCCCCTCCAGACGGTCGAGCGCGAGTGTTGCGGAGAGGATCTGTCCGGTCAGGCCGAGGCCTCCGCAGGTCAGCTCGAAGAGATCCGCATGACTGTCCCGGGTCAGCCGGAGAATCCCGTGGGCCGGATGAAAGAGATCGAGCGCCAGGACGCGCCGGCGGAAAGTGCCGTCCCGGAAATGGTTCTTCCCGTGAGCCTCGGCGGCGATGCAGCCGCCGATCGTGATCAGGGGATAGCCGGGCTGAGCCGGTAGATACCAGCCGTGAGGTGTGGCCACCGAGTGAAGCTGGCCGAGCGTCAGCCCGGCTTCGCATTCCAGGATCCCGTTCTCCGGGTCGAGACTGAGGACGCGGTTGAAGTCGCGAGTCCTCTGCACGGTCGTCCGCGCGCCGAAGCTGGCCGGAGCATAGGAATAGCCGCCCCCGCGGACAGTTCGGGGCGCGTCTGGAGGGAGTTGCTCGATCTGGCGATACCGATCGGGGCGAGCGACGGATTCAAGGCGGCGAACCGCGCCGTCGAAGCTCACGAGCCATCTCGATTCGACGGGGACCCCGGGACTTGAATGGGTTCGTGGATCGTTCGCGCGCGCCCCGGGGAGCGAAGAGTCCGAAGTCAACGTGCGAACATATTACAGGCTCCGCTTCGCGCCCGGCCGTGCGGAGCTCGAGCCCGAGAATCGCATCGCGGCGGAAAGCGCGAAGGAGCCGAGGGCATCTTCCGAACGATCGCAGACGAGAACTTCGAACCGCCCGTCGTCGGCAAGCGTCCTCGCGATGAGGGAGCCGACGAGGCCGGCTCCGAGGACGGTGACGCGCGGCATGAAGGGCCTATTTCCGCCCGACGAGGAACATGCCGGCGACGATGAGAAGCGTTCCGATCCAACGGCTTGAGCCCACCGTCTCGCCGAGAACGAGCGCGGACGCGGCGAGGAGGAAGACGAAAGAGAGACCCGCCATGACGGGCGCCGCGAAGCTGATCTCGAAGCGGGAGAGCGCCGTCAGCCAGACGAGGTTCGTCAATCCGCCGAGCGCGTAGCCGGCCAGGATCAGCGGGGTCGTGAAGATGCGGCGGATGAGGACTATGAGCCCCTCGAAGCTGATGGCGATCGGTCCGCGCTGCGACACGCCGGCCTTCAGGAGGAGCTGGTTCGCACAGGACATCGCGGCGACCAATGCGAGAAGCAGCACGTGCACGCCGTAGCGAGAGAAGACGTCGCCGGATGACTTCACCGTTCTCCTCCTCCACCCGCCGTCGGCGGGCCGGCGTCATCTTGCCACGGCGTGCCTGCGGGGCCAGGTGCGCGTGGCCGGCGGCCGACCTCTCACGGCCGGACGGGTTTCGTCAGGAGGAGGTTCATCCACGACTGCGTGGGCCCGCGGCACGTCTCGAGAATCTCCGCGGGACGAAGCGAACGGCGCTTGGCTTCTGGCGACTCGATGTCCTCGAACCGGAAGCCGAGGTTTTCGAGGTCCGCGAGGACGCGCGCGGCGTCGGCCTGCGCCCGCGCGAGCGCCTCAGGCCAGAACTCCATGAAGGCCGTGACCTTCGGCAGCGCAAGGAGGCGACGCCCGCCCTCGACGACGAGACCTTCGGCGCCCTGGACGTCGACCTTCACGAGGACCCCCGCGAAGGCGCGCGCCTCGTCGGCGAAATCATCGAGCTGGACGGTCTCGGCCTCCACCGAGCGGCCAGACGAGTTTCGGACCGAGCCCGGATCGAAGGAGTGCGCCCCGAAGTTCGCGTCGTCGAGATGCAGTCGCACGACACCCGCCCTATTCGAGACGGCGGCGTTGACGGGCCGGACGTTCGTGAACCCGTTCTCCGCGACATTTCGCGTCAAGAGCTCGAAGTTGTGGGGCTCCGGCTCGAACGCGTACACCCGGCCGGAAGGTCCGACGGCGCGCGCCGCGAGAAGTGTGTAGTACCCGATGTTCGCACCGACGTCGAAGACGCACATCCCCTCCTGCGCGTACGCGAGAAACGCCGCGGTCTCCAATGGCTCCCAGACCTCGTCGCCGAGGAGGTGTGTCGCGATGACGCGGTCGCGCGTGTCCACCCACATGGGCATCCCGTTCACGACGATGCGCCGCTCGCCGCCGGGGAAGACGAGGCGGTGGAGCAGCGCATACGCCTGCCGGGCTCCGGGGACGCGCGCAACGCCCGCGCGGGAGAGCGCCACGGCGAGCTGCGAGAAGGCCCGCTGAATGCCGGTCCCCGCGCTCACGCGGCGAGCTCTCCGTAGACGGCATCGTGAGCGCGCACGCACGCCTCGAGGGTGAGATGCGCGGCCCTCCGGCGGCCCGCCTCGACGAGCCCGGCGGAGTTCCGGAGCACGTCCTCGATCCCCTCCGCGATGTCGCCGGACGAGAGCGGGTCGACGTACCTCGCGGCGTCGCCGCAGACCTCTGGACGCGACGTGCCGCGCGAGACGACCACGAGGTCCCGGGCGTACCACTCCGAGCCGGCGCCCGACGCACCCGGGACCAGCGTCAGAAGGCTGTGCCCGATCATACGGTGCCGCGCCTCACGAAGAGCTTGTCGGCCTCGATCGGGAGCCCGCCCTCTTCGAGCTCATTCAGCGTTCCCGCCTCCGCGAAGCCGCGCGCCTCGAGAAGAGTGCGGAGCGACTCGTATGAGCCGGATGGGCCGTAGCTCACCTCGAGGAGCACAGCCGCGCAGCGCGGCCAGAGCGACCCCATGCCTTCGAGCGCCTCGGGCTCGGCCCCCTGCAGGTCCAGCTTCAGGAGGATCCGTTCGCCCGTGATTCCGATCTCGTCGAGGCGGACCGTGTCCACCTCCCACGAAGGCCGTCCGGGGGCGGGCTCGAGCACGACGCTGCACGACGTCGTCGCGTCGGCAGGCTGCGTCAGCCTGAGCCGGCCCGGTGCCTTCCACAGTGCTGCCTCCACGACACGAAAGCCGTTCCGGCGGAGGATCTCGGCCGAGGGCGGGTGAGGCTCGACGCACACGAGGGGGACGCCCTGGCACGTGTCCCGCGCGGCAAACGCGAACTCGCCGACGGCCGCGCCGCCGTCCACGATCGAATCGAAGCCGCCCGTGCGCAGCAACTGTCGGACCCTTGCGTGCCTGAGAAAGACTTTCGAGGCCCGCGCCAGGATCGAGGCGAGGGGCCCGACCCGGAACGTCATTACGAGAAGCGTGAGACCGAGCCGATAGAGCGCAAGCTGGCGGCGCGTGCGCGACCCGCGTTCGGGGGCGGGCGGTTTCGTCATGCGGCTCCCCGGGCGAGGCCGCCGATGAAGTTGGCGAGGTCCGGGAGGTGGCGGCGATAGTCCGCCGCCTCGGCGGCCAGTCTCTCCTCCTCCATCTCGCCTGCCAGTCCCGAAAAGAGAACCGTGCGACCCGTCGCCCGGGCGTTCCAGAACTTGGAAGGGAAGACGGCGTCGGGGATGGCCGGGTGGCCCGCGACGAGGTGCACCTCGGCGTCCCAGTATGCGCGGATGAGATCCCCGGGTCGCTTCAGCGGAGGCCCCGTGCGGATCCAGTCCGGAAGGCGCAGGAGACCGGGGCCGTCGCCCTGGACAGTAATCTCGAACCCCCCGTGCGCGAGCTTCTCACAGAGCGCGAGGAAGCTCGGCAGGTGGTGGCCCCAGCCGAGGTTCCCGGAATAGAGCGCGGTTCCCGGACGAAACGGGCGGGACTCGCCGAGGTCGAGGGTCGGCCAGTTGCGGATGACCCGCGCATTCGCGCCATGGTAGCCGAGGTTCCCGGCGGCCCTCACCACATGGTCCCATTCCGCGAGGCGCGCCCGCCACGTCGCCGAGAAGCGCCGGCGGAGCGCGAGAGGGAAATCGACGACCCCGCGGATCAGCTCGGGATAGAAGTCCTGCAGCCAGTAGACACCGCGCGCGCCTTTCTTCCGGATTTGGCGGATGAGTCCGATCGTCGTCGGCGGCGCGCTCGTCACGACGACGACGTCCCCCGGCGCGACGGATCGCATGATCTCCGACGCGAACGCTCGCCTCAGGGATTCGTACTCGAGCGCCGTCGAGAGGAGGTTGCCCCTCTTCCCTTCGCGGTGCGCGACGCGCTCGATGGACGTGGCCGGCGCCGGTCTCTCTCCCAAACGATACGTGCCTGTGCCGCCAACGAGCCGCACCGTGATGCCGCCAAGCGCGAGCGCGTCCGCCACTTGCTCGGCGTAGATTCCCGTGGGCGCGTCGTCCGGCCACAGGTACTGCGACAGGATGTGGACGACGACGCCACGCGGCCCCGGTGAGACCTCCGGCCTCATCCCCGGAAGTTGCGGAGCTGGATCTGCCATGCCTCTCGACGGTGCCGGAGCCCCGATTCCAGCATCACGCCCGTGAGGAGCGAGAAGAGCGCCAGGTTCATCAAGGCCGCCGCGAGGATCGCGAGCGGGAAGCGTCCGACGAGGTGGGTCTGAAAGTACTCGCGCACGGGCAGGAATCCCGCGGCGAGTCCGGCCGCAAAGAAGAATGCCGAAACGAGTCCAAAGAACTCGAAGGGACGATAGTCGCGGAAGAGCACGAGGATCAGCCGCAGGATCCGGATTCCGTCGCGCACGGTCCGCAGCTTCGACGCGGTTCCCTCCGCACGCTCCCGGAAGGGCACCGGTGCCTCGCCGACGCGGAAGCCCTTTTCGACGGCCTGAATCGTGAGCTCCGTCTCGAGCTCGAACCCGCGGAACAGGATGGGCACGTTCTTGTAAAAACGCCGTGAGAAGAGCCGCAGCCCCGAGAACAGGTCGCGCGGCGCGTAGCCGAACACGAAGCGCATCGCCGCGTGGAACAGGGCCGAGCCGCCGCGATGGAATCGGCGAAACACGGCGACCTGGCCTCCCCCGGGGGTCCGCAGGCCCGTTACCATGTCCATCCCCTGCTCGCAGAGCGGGAACAGGAGACACGCGCCCTCCGCCGGGTAAGTCCCGTCGCCGTCCACCATCAGGACGAGGTCCTCGTCGATCAGGTTCAGGGCGGTCGCCACGGCCCTCGCCTTGCCGCGCCTCTCTTCTCGGATCACTTCCGCGCCTGCGGCACGCGCCGCGCTCGCCGTGCCGTCCATCGACCCGTTGTCGACGACGAGGATGCGCGCCTCCGGGAACGCGCGACGGTACTCCGACACGACGGACGCGATTCCCTTCTCCTCGTTCAGGCAGGGAATGAGCACTGCAAGCGTGCGCTTTTCAGCCATGCATCGCGTCCATTCTACGGCCGGCGTCTCGTTGGCAGTCGTAGACGCCGTGGAAGAGATCGCGGCAACCGCGGCTCCGCTCGCGAAGTCGAGGCGCGCGGTCGCGACCCGCGGCCGGCCCGCGAAGGAGCCGAGGGCATCTTCCGAACGATCGCAGACGAGAACTTCGAATCGCTCCAAGCACGGTGATGCGCGGCATCGAGGGGATTATGGAATCGCTCAGAGTATGAGTGAAAAGTGCGGCTTCGCTCCGAAGGCTGGCACCCAGGTGTGACCGTCCCGAGGAAGCCACAGAAGGTGGACATCGGCTGACGGGGATCCCTCGAAAACGACCGCGTGTGTGCCGGCATCCAGTTCGAACACAACACTCTCGATGCGGTGCCCATCGATCGTGAGCGTCCCGCTCGCGAGGAGAGAAGCGGGCTCGATGAAGTACCGGTCCTTACGCACGGCCCGGAACCGTGATGCCACACGACCCGCCGCATCCGTGCGATAGCTTTGTCCCCAGAGCCACAAATCTCCGCTATAGGGTTTGAAATGCTCCCCGAGAAATGTCCGCAGGGACTCGGGAAGGCCACCCGTGCGTGCGTCTTGAAGAAAGAGGACCGTCCCGCTCTTCAGAATGTCCTCCGGAATCCGACGCGCGAGCATGTCGCCGAGGCGCCGGCGCATGGGCGCGTCCGTATAGAAGTAGAACGACGCTGAGGGCCGCGCAACGTAGCTTCCCGAGTTGTCGTAGGCCGCGTCGCCGGGAGAGGTCAGGGCGGCCACCTTAGCGAGAACGTCGTACTGAAAGGCGTTGCTCTGCCGCGCGAAAAACTCGATCCGGAGGAGAGAGAGCGCGGGCGCCAAAAGCGCGAGGGCGACGGCGAGTGTCGACGCGAACAGAGCCACCGGCGGCGAAACGCCGAGCCGAGCCGACCCCGCGGTCGTCGCGGCCGCCAGCGCGCCGATGCCGCGCCCGGCGAACACGCCGACGAAGCCCAGGAACGGAATCAGGTTGTAGTCATAAGGAGCCTTCAACGCGAGGAAGTACGCGAGGCTGCTCGCGAAACACGCGACGAGGAGGGCGTCTGGATCGGAGATCGCCCTTCCGCGGCGCCTCCACGCCACCACTGACGCGGCTACACCGACCGCCGCGAGAAGGCAGGCGACGACATACCCATCCGCGGCTGGCGCGAGCGCACGGCGAAAGGAGAATCCCGGGTACTCGGCCTGCCATCGGAAGGCCCAGCCGAAGCAGAAGGTCAGGAACCCGTTCCAGGAACTCGTCACGGTGAGATAGAGGGCGGCGAGGGCTCCGACCGCTCCGCCGCCGGCCCATGCGGCTCCGACGGACCCGAACGCGGAAGGGCCACCCCGCCGGTATCGCACCGTTTCCACCACGAGAAGCATTCCCGCGGGCAGGCCGTAGAGAAGCGTCTTCTGGGAGCTCCACGCGGCGAGTGCGAGGAGAATGCCTGCCGTCGCGCCGCGGACGCGCGGCGAGAGGCGATCGCGAGAAAGCACGGCGAGGCCCGAGAGAAAGAACGCGAATGCGAGCGTGTCGTGGCGAATCTCGGTGGCGCGAATTGTGAAGGGCGTGATCGTGAGGAGAATCGCCGGAGCCGCGAGCGCCGCGACGAGCCCCTCGCGCCTGTTCACGGCGGAGGCGGCCAGCCCTATCACGAAGACGAGGCCGAGCATCGCGAGTCGCAGGAAGAGCACGTTACCCGGGTCGTCGCTCATCAGGAGCCACAGACCGCCGAGAAGTTGATACAGGAATGGAAAATGGAAATCGCAGAAGTCACGGTACGGAAGAAAGCCGCGCCCCGTCAGCCACGACGCGTGGGCGTGCATGAGTTCGTCGATCGCGAAGTACTTGTTGAGCGCGAGCCGGCCGGCCTCGATCGAGCCCGCCGCGAGAAGCGCAAACGCGACGAGCGCGGGGTACCGGGAGCCCCGCGTGACCGCGCCGGTGGCGGCACTCATGGCAGCCCGAGGCGCGCCCGGAAGGGCCTCTCGCGCACCGGGTCTGCCACGTGCTGGAAGTAGAAATGGCGAAACCGTTCGTAGTCGCTCTTCACGGTTTCGTCGGACGCGGAAGGCATGCGCTGCACGTAGCCATCCAGCCAGGAGGGAAAGTCCTGGAACACCGCGCCCCTCCGCTTCCAGGCGTCGAGCATGACCGGATCCCAGTGGAGAACAAAGCCGACGACCGGTCCGAATCGAATCGGCACGACGGGAATGAACGCCGGGAACCGGGCCCGCTCGTAGGAAGAGGGGTTGAAGACGACGTGGATCTTCCTCTCGAGGACAGCATAGGCAGGATCGGGGAGCCGCTCGTGGCCGGGACGTCCGCGTCTCTTCAGCGGCTGGCGCGCGATGTGACGGTCCGTCAGGCCGTTCCCCTCCACCACGACGGCCACTTCGGCGCGATATGCCACGCGGACCTCCGCTCCGAAGATCAGGGCGCGCACCGGCAGGCCGTCGAAGAATCGCTTCAGCACGAATCCCCGGAAGTCGGTCTCGCTCGTCTTCTTGAGGCTGTAGAACTCGAATTCGTTCGCGACGCCCCAGACGAAATAGCCCCCCGTCACCGGCCGCGGCGTCCACGCCGGAAGCGCGGCCGGGGCCGCGGCGACCGCTAGAACCGCCACGAGCGGGATCCGGATCGGGAGCGCGCTGAAGCCCAGCTCGAAGAGAATCAGAAGGAACGGGGTCGCGGGAATCAACATCCGCGCGTACATGAAGTCACCGCCAACGCGGGCGACGTACAGCATGTAGGTCGCCGCGAGCGCCCCGGCCAACGACACGCGCGGCAGCCAGGCAGCCTTCAGGGCCTCGCGGCGCGCCGCGTCCTCGCGCCGCCAGCGCAATGCCACCAGAAGGAGTAGCGCAGGCCCGAGCGCGAGAACGCCGTATTTCTCGAAGTAGAGGCCCAGGTACCGGAAACCCTGTTTCCACCAGGCCAGGTTCGCGGACTTCGCCCAGTAGGTATTCGGGACCAGTGAGCCGTAGTACGAAAGGCGAAACGCGGCGGCCGGAAGCCACAGCGTCGTGAAGCCCGCCGCGAATGCGGCGGCCGGCTTGACGGCGCGCGTCATCGCAACGACGAACACGCCCCCGACGAGCGCCGGCAGGACGCCATCAGGCCGCAGCAGAGTCGCGAGGCCGAACACGAGTCCCGCCGCGAGCGCGCGCCCGGGCTTGAGGGTGCCCACGAGAAGGACGTATCCCGCAACGAGAAGAAACGTGAACGCGGAAGTCTCGAGCCCGGACGTCGCCCACGCGTTCCAGTCGCCATGGGCAGCGGCGGCGAGAGCCGCGACGGGGAGGACAGCCCATGCTGGTGACGGAACACGCCGGACGAGGCGGAGGTGGTCGAAACCGAGCAGCGCGATCGCACCGCCGTAGCAGGCGATCCCCCATGCATTCGTCCACGTTTCGGGCGCGATCCCGAGCATGAAGGCCGGAGTCGTCCAGAGGACCCAGAGGAGATCCGTGAACCCCTCCACGCGCTCGCCAGCGTTGAAGACGAGGCCGAAACCGTCAACGAGGTTCTTCGCGTAGCGAAAGACGATGTATGCGTCATCGCAGGTCCACGCATCGCGGCAGGCAGCGCTCACGCCCCAGACGACGGCTGTCGCGACGAGGCCGATCTCGAAGAACCGTCGCGGAGAGCGCAGCGTAGGTTCGGCGAGGAGCACGAAAGGAGTCTACCCGCCGCTATACTCGTTTAGTGACGGCAGACGTCCTCTTGAGCATGCGAGGGGTCCTCTGTCCGCTCGCGCTGCTGACGGGCCTGTTCGTCGCCGCCGCAACTCTCGCGAGCCGGCTCCGTGCCGGCGCAAATCTCTCTGTCCGATTCTGCGGGTTTCTGCTTTGTGCGACCTGGCTCTCGATGGCGGGGTTCCACCTGCTCGCCGCGACGGGAGGGTTCCGGCTCGGATACGGGCTCCTCCTCGTGGGAAGCGAGGCCGCCGCGGCCGTTCTCTGGATTCGGGCCGACCCCGCGCGCACCGCGCGTCCGAAAACACCTGACGAGGTACCGCTGGTCCGCCTGTGGCACGTGCAACCCGGGCGCCTGGGGCTCTGCTATCCTCGTCAGACGCGTCCATCGCTCGAAAAATGCATCACCTTCGGGACAAGCGTTTCCTTCGGTTTATCGTCGTCGGAGCCGTGAACACCGCCTTCGGCTATTCCGTCTTCGCTCTGCTCATTCTCGCCGGCGCCCACTATGCGGTCGCCGCCCTGCTTTCGACGATCTGCGGGGTCCTCTTCAACTTCCGAACGACCGGGCGCTTCGTCTTCAAGAACCGCGACTCCTCGCTCCTGCTGCGATTCGCGGGCGTTTACGCAATCTGTTACGTCGCGGGGGTCCTGCTGCTTCGTTTCTCGCGGGCGCTCGGCGTCGACATCCTGCTTGCGGCTGCCGTCCTCGCGTTCCCGATGGCCGTTTTCTCCTACACGCTCAACCGGCTCCTCGTCTTTCGCGTAGCCGTATGAAGGTCATCAGCGTCCTGACGCCCTGCTACAACGAAGAGGAGAATGTTCGCGAGATCTACGAGCGTGTCCGCGGGGTGTTCGCCGGGCTCGGAGGCTACCGGTACGAGCACCTCTTCATCGACAACGCGTCAACGGACGGAACCCTCACCATCCTGAGGGAGCTCGCCGGCGCCGACAAGAACGTGAAGATCATCGTAAACCGCCGCAACTTCGGCCACATCCGGTCGCCTCACCACGGGATGCTCCAGGCGCACGGCGATGCCGTGGTCGCTCTCGCGGCGGATCTGCAGGACCCGCCCGACCTGATAGCGGTCTTCCTCGAGCGATGGGAGCAGGGATTCAAGGTCGTCATGGGCGTCAAGCGCACCAGTCAAGAGAGCTGGACGATGTTCGCCCTCCGGCGTCTGTACTACGGCCTGATCCAGCGCCTGGCGGACGTGGAGCTGATTCCGAACGCGACTGGCTTCGGGCTCTACGACCGGGAGTTCGTCGAGATGGTTCGCCAGCTGGACGACCCATATCCCTATGTCCGGGGTCTCATTGCCGAGTTCGGTTTCGACTGCGCCACGATCCCATACGACCAGCCGGTTCGCGAGCGTGGTCTTACCAAGAATAACTTCTTCACGCTGTACGACCTCGCGATGGTCGGCATCACGAGCCACTCGAAGCTGCCGCTTCGCCTGGCCACCCTGATCGGCTTCGGCCTCTCGGCCCTCAGCCTTCTGGTAGCCGCCAGCTATACTTTCTACAAGCTTGTTTTCTGGTATCAATTCCCGGTGGGCGTGGCCCCGCTCGTCATTGGCCTTTTCCTTTCCTTTTCGGTCCAGCTCTTCTTCCTGGGTCTCCTCGGTGAGTACATTGCGGTGATCCACACTCGGATCATGCACAGGCCACTCGTCGTCGAAAAAGAGCGCATCAACTTCGAGACCGACTCTCCGACCCCTCACGGAAGCGTAACAACGCGCCCTTCGTAACGATAGTCGTCGACCAGCGTCCGACGGATCTCGTCTCCCCAAACGTAGCTCGCCACGACGACGGTCGTTCGCCGTCCCTTCAGCATGGCCGGCGGCTCGATGGCCCGGCCCAAGAGGGTCTTGCCCTGGAGGCCAGAGTTATTGTCAACGACGCCCGCGACGTTGATCCGGGCCAGAGACGTCGTGGCGAGGAGACGTGAGGCGAGGGACCCGGCACCCCAGAGAACAACCTCCTCGCCACTCGCGACGAGCGGCGCCAGCGCCTCCTCGAGCGCTGCGAGCCGTTCCCGCGACATTTCGATGTAACGGCGGATCGGCCCAACGTCGCTCCGTCGCGAAGGTAGCTTTCCGTGCACGCCCTCCCGGATCCAGAGAGAGGCCAGGACCGGGAATGACGTTTGATTCACCCGCGCCACTTCGCTTCGGACCAATACGGGAGTAAACCCAGGAGAAGAAAGAAGTCCCTCGAGACTCGGTCGGCTGAAGTAGTTGATGTGCTCGATGGAGAATTCCAGGAAGGGTTCGCGAAGTTCAAAGCCAAAACGGTCCGCGTCCGGAACGAGTACGAAGAGAAGGCCGCCCTCGCGCAGGAAGCTCGCGATGCTCCGGACGACGCGCGGCAGGTCGACCAGGTGTTCGAGGACCGAGGAGAGAAGGACAGCGTCAAAGGAAACATCGGCCCGGAACGTGGACAGGGAGGCGGTTTTCACTTCGATACCGTGGCGGCGCCTCGCCACTTCGCGACATTCGGGCGCGGGATCAAGACCCAGAAGGTGCTCGTAACCCGCCTGCCGGAATAGAGAAAGAAGAACGCCCGTCGAGCAGCCGATATCGAGCACGCGGGTCGACGTGCCTGCGAAAGGGGGCGAGTGTTCCCGGAGGAAGCTGTCGACCAGAGTGAAGGAATCGCGGTGAACCGCCTCGAGGCTTGGCGGCACGAACGCCGACCCTTCGTATAGGTATTTCAGATTCTCGCGGTAGTAGGCTTCGAGCGCTTCGGGCGGCGGCAGGTTCTTCGCGAAGGTGAAGCCACAGTTGGCGCACGACACGACGTCGTAAGCGACGAGCCGTCCGCCCGGAAGCACGAACGGCTGCCGATGAAGCAGATCGGACGACAGGCTGCCGCAGACCTCGCACGACCTCTGTCCGTCCCGATCCACGGCCCCTCCCGACGCGTGCCGATCGCCCGGTATCATACCTCCGCGCAAAGAGGACACCGGCCCGGGCGGTCCCGAAGGAGGCCCTGTTGAGCAACGACATTTTCAACGAGCTCTTCGTTCTCGAGATGGCCAACAATCACCTCGGGAAACTCGAACGCGGTCTCAAGATCATCCAGGACTTCTCGAAGGTCGCGCGATACAACGGCGTGAAGGCCGCCATCAAGCTCCAGTTCCGGGACGTCACCAACTTCGTTCACAAGGATTTCCAGGATCGTACGGATATCCGGTACGTCAAGAAGACGATGGACACGCGCCTGACGACGGAAGGGTACGCGGTCCTCGTCGAGGCGATCCGGCAGAACAATTGCCTGCGCATGGCGACGCCCTTCGACGAGGCCTCGGTCGACCTCTGCCAGGCCCTGAACATCGACATCATCAAGCTGGCCAGCTCGGATCTGAACGACTGGATGCTCATCGAGAGGATCGCGAAGACACGGAAGCCCGTCATCGCTTCGACGGGCGGCTCCACGCAAAAGGACGTCGACGATCTCGTCCGCTTCTTCGAGAACCGTTCCATCCCGCTGGCCCTCAATCACTGCGTCTCACTCTACCCGACCGAGGACCGGGACCTCCAGATGAACCAAATCGACTACATGGCTCGGAGGTATCCAGGACACGTCATCGGCTTTTCCACGCACGAGTACCGGGACTGGACCTATTCGGTCGTTATCGCCTACGCCAAAGGCGCGCGGACTTTCGAGCGACATATCGACGTCGACATGGACGGAGTGACGGTTTCTCCCTACTGCTCGCGACCAGAAGACATCGACCGCTGCTTCAAGGCGCTCCTGAAGGCAAAGGAGATGTGCGGGGCGCCCGGTACCGAGAAGCGGATGTGTCCCGAACAGGAGATCCAGTACCTGGACGGCCTCATCCGCGGCGTGTATGCCCGCGACGACCTCCCGCCGGGCCATGCCATCGCGGACGATGACGTCTATCTCGCGATCCCGCTGCAGAAGGGGCAGATCTCCTGCCGGGAGCTGACGCGGGGCGAGATCCTCACGCGGCAATGCCCCAAGGATGCCCCGGTCACCATCGACATGTTCGACAACCCCTACTCCCGGAACGAGTCACTGCGCGCGATCATCGAGAAAAGGGGCCTCTGACGCGATGAGGATTCTCCTGACGGGAGGCTCCGGCTTCATCGGCCGGAACCTCCGGGAGCACCTTGCGCGCCGCCACAACGTCCTCGCGCCATCGCACGCCGAGATCGAGCTGCTCGACGAAGAAAGCGTCCGCACGTGGCTCGCCACACATCCCGTGGACGCCATCGTTCACTCGGCCACGATCCCGGGGCACCGGAACGCGCCCTTCGCTTCGGATCTGGCGCTGAAGAATCTGAAGATGTTCCTGCACCTGGCCCTGCACGCTCCGCCGGCCATCCGCGCCGTCATCCTCGGATCCGGCGCCGAGTACGACGTATCGCGCATGGGGCCGCGTGTGCGCGAGGAGGAGGCGGGAAGCCGCGTGCCCGAGGACGAGACGGGGTTCTCCAAGCTGGTTTGTTCCCTCTTCGCGGCGGGCGATTCCCGCTTCGTTCACTTGCGTCCTTTCGGAGTATTCGGGCCTCACGAGGACTGGGAGATCCGTTTCATCTCCAACGCCATCTGCAAGACGCTCTTCGACCGCCCCATCACGCTTCGTCAGAACCGGCGACTCGACTACGTCTGGGTAGGGGACCTGGCCATGATCGTGGAGCATTTCCTCGTGCACGGAGGCCGCCACCGCGCCTACAACGTGACGCCCGACGAGACGCCCGACCTCCTGGGCCTCGCTCGCCTCATCCGTGACGTGTCGGGAAAGGACGTCCCGATCCGGATCGCGTGCGACGGAATGGGCCCGGAATACACGGGTGACAATTCCCGGCTGAAGGCGGAAGTCCCGGGTCTGCGTTTCACGCCGATCCGTGAAGCGATCTCCCGCCTTCACGCCTGGTATGTGGAGCGCCGAAGCCTCATCCACGAAGAGGCGCTCCTCACGGATAAGTGATGCGCGTCGCGGACTACATAGCCCACTTCCTCGCCGACCATGGGATTCAGCACGTGTTCCTCGTGACGGGCGGAGGCGCGATGCACCTGAACGATGCGATCGGGCGATGCCGACGTCTCTCGTGGATCGCGTGCCACCACGAGCAAGCGTGCGCGATGGCCGCCGAGAGCCACTTCCGCCTCACGGGACGTCTCGCGGCCGTGAACGTGACTACGGGACCCGGCGGACTGAACGCGCTCAACGGGGTTTTCGGAGCCTTTGCCGACTCTCTCGGGATGATCGTGCTGTCCGGCCAGGTCAAGCGCGAGACTACTGTCGGGAGCTCGGGCCTCCCCCTCCGCCAGCTCGGCGACCAGGAGGTCGACATCGTGCGCGTTGTCTCGCCGATCACGAAGTACGCCGCGGTGGTGATGGAGCCAACATCCGTCCGCTACCACCTCGAGAAGGCGCTTTTTCTGGCACTCGACGGGCGTCCCGGACCCGTCTGGCTCGATGTCCCGATCGACGTACAGGCCGCGCAGGTCGACGCGGCCTCCCTCGACGGTTTCGATCCCGGGCGCGAGGGGCTGCTGCGGCGGCAACCCGATCTTCGGAGAGCGGCCCGCGCCGTTCTCGACCGACTCTCGGGTGCCCGGCGACCGGTCATCCTGCCGGGGTCCGGGGTCCGGATCGCTCGAGCCTACGACGAGTTTCTCGCCGTCGCGGGTCGGTTAGGCATCGCGGTCGCGACGGCTTTCAACGCCCACGACCTGCTCCCGGACGATCATCCGCTCTACGTGGGCCGACCGGGTACCGTCGGAGATCGGGCAGGCAACTTCGCCGTCCAGAGCGCCGACTTCCTGCTCGTCCTGGGCTGTCGCCTCAATATCCGCCAGATCGGCTACAACTGGGAGACCTTCGCGCGCGCGGCATGGAAGGCCATGGTCGATGTCGATCCGGCCGAACTCGCCAAGCCGACTCTGAGAATCGACCTTCCAATACAAGGAGATCTCGGTGATTTCCTGCGCGCGCTGCTCGAACTCGACCCGTCGGGCCCGACGCCGGCTCACCGCGAGTACCTTTCCTGGTGTCGGGAACGCCGTGCCCGGTACCCGGTCGTGCTGCCCGAGTATTTCCGAACGCCCTTCCCCGTCAACCCTTACATCTTCGTCGACGCGCTGACGGCGCGGCTCGACGAGAGCGATATCGTGATCACCGGAGACGGTACGGCCTGTATCTGCACCTTCCAGGCCGCTCGGCTGAAGAAGGGGCAACGGCTCTACTCGAACTCGGGTTGTGCCTCCATGGGCTACGACCTGCCCGCCGCGATCGGCGCCTGTGTCGGCTCCGGGCGCCGGAGGGTGATCTGCCTCGCCGGTGACGGCAGCCTCCAGATGAACGTCCAGGAGTTACAGACGGTCTCGACGCACCGGCTTCCGGTCAAGCTCTTCGTCCTCAACAACCAGGGCTATCACTCGATTCGGCAGACGCAGCAGAGCTATTTCCCCGACAACATCGTCGGCTGCGGGCCGGGAAGCGGCCTCGGTTTCCCCGGCCTGGAAAAGCTCGCTGCAGCCTACGACCTCGCCTTCTTCCGGATCGGGAGCCACCGAGACCTCGACACTGTCATCGACGAGGTTCTCCGTCTCGAGGGCCCTGCGCTCTGTGAGGTGGTCCTCGACACGAAACAGCCCTTCGCGCCAAAGGTCGTTTCCCGGAAGCTGCCGGAAGGGCGGATGGTCTCTTCTCCCTTGGAGGACCTCGCTCCGTTCCTGGACCGGGACGAGTTCCGGCGCAACCTTCTCATCCCGCCGCTCGAGTCCTGAGGCGGTTTACTTACTCGGGCACGGCGTAGAGCACGAGGTCGAAGCCGTCAAATCCGTGGAGGCGGAGGTAGAAGCGATAGCCCAGCTCCCGGCCGCGCAGGAGGAGCGGAACCTCCCAGAGATGCTCGGGACGGTGGTAGACGCAGACTGCGAGGCCGGGCCGATGCCGCTCAATCAGCCTGGTCGCTCCGTGTAGAGCCTCGGGCTCGCTCCCCTCGACATCCAGCTTGATGAGGTTTGGGCGGAAACCGGCGAGGACGTCGTCGAGCGCCACAAAGAGAGTCAGGTCATCGCCCGCCGCTCCCGCGCGACTCGATTCTCCGAGCCCAGAGCAAAATGGGATGAGCCCGGTTCGCGCACCCACTCCGCACGGCCAGAGCGTCAGCTCGAGCGAGGGGGTCGAAGGGCGGGATCTCGCCCAGGTGGCCAGCTTTCGGAAATTCTCGAGGTCGGGTTCGAAAGCTGCGACCGCCTCGAGCGGCGGCCCGGCTCGCTCGAACGACGTGAGGGTGTCCCCGTCGTAAGCACCGCAGTCCACGAGTCGCAACGGCTGTTCGGCAGGCCATCCCGGAATGTCTGACGGAAGGTATTGAATCTCTTGAAGAACGGGCTTCGGCAATCGCTGGTAGTCACCGCTCTTGCGGAAGGCGATGAGCTCCTCGAAGAGGAATCGGCTCGCTTCGTCCGCCCAGACTCCGGAAGCCGCCGCGATCGACGCCTCGTTCCGGCGGTAGATCTCCCGTTGGGTCAGCCAGAAGCGGTCCCCGAACTCCTCGGGATACATCGCGTGCAGATCGACGAAGGAGATGATCGGACCGTAGCCGAGCGCGCGGAGGAGGCCCGAGACCTCCGAAACGTCCACGTCCCTGTTGAAGATCGAGATCACGACCGGGAGACCCGAGCCGCGTGGGCCCTCATCGGGCGTGTGCACGGGCACGCCGCACCACCGCGATTCCGGACGGGCGCTCCGGTCGAGGAAGCACTCCACCGAGACGCCGTGCCGCGACAGAATGGCGAGCACGTCGCGCCCAACGTTTCCGGCGCCGTAGAGGATCACCTCTTTCCGGCCCCTCAGAAGGTCATTCGAATGCATCACTCTCCGGAAGTCTAGGCGACAGACCGTAGAATGACAGAGTGATCGCCGCCAACTCAACGAAGGTCAGGTGAGCAGAGTTCTCCGCTCGCGGTTCCCGACCCAAAGGAACTCGTGATTCACCCCTCGATTCGTCTCCGAGGGCTCTGGCTCCGAGGCAGCTCCGCGCTGCTCACCCGGCTGCCCAGCCGCGCTTTCCTGCGCCAGCCGAGCGAGTCGGACCCTGTCTTCCGGCAGCTCATGAAGGAGGCCCGGGGCCGGACGCTCGTGGACGAGGAGCGCTGCTTCATGCTCTTCCAGTTCGCGCTGTCCGCTGCCCGGCTCCAGGGCGACGTGGCCGAAGTTGGCGTCTACCGCGGTGGCACGGCCCGCCTTCTCTCCCGCGCCGTCGCGCCGGCCCGCAAGACCGTGCGGCTCTTCGACACGTTCGAAGGGATGCCATCGACTGATCCGCAGCGTGACCGCCGCCGGACGGGTCCCGAACGGCCCTGGTGGCTTCCCACCGGGCAGGCCGTTGTCGTCCTGGAGTCCGAGGCGAAGTAGAATGGGTTTACGACGATCCAGAGCGCTTGGATGAAGACCATTCTTCTCGCCGGCGGCCTCGGAACCCGGCTCGCCGAAGAGACAGCGATCGTTCCGAAGCCGATGGTGGAGATCGGCGGGCGGCCGATCTTGTGGCACATCATGAACATCTACGCAGCCCAGGGCTTCTCTGAGTTCATCGTGGCCCTGGGTTACAAGGGCGAAGTGGTCAAAGACTATTTCCTGAACTTCCACACTCGCAGCGCGGACCTGACCGTCCACCTCGGCCGGGACGAGAAGAAGGTCCATGCAAGCGCTCAGCCCGACTGGGTCGTCCACCTGGTCGACACGGGCAACGACACCCAGACAGGAGGCCGGCTGCGAAGGCTCGCCTCCTGGCTCGGCGACGACGGGACGTTCATGATGACCTACGGGGACGGCGTGGCCGACGTGGACCTGAAAAGGCTTCTCGCCTTTCATCGGTCCCACGGGCGGCTGGCCACTGTAACCGCTGTTCGGCCTCCGGCTCGATTCGGCGGTTTGAGTCTCGAGGGAGATCGCGTCGCCTCCTTCGACGAAAAGCCCCAAACTGGCGAAGGCTGGATCAACGGAGGGTTCTTCGTCCTGGAGTGCACCGTTCTCGATCTGATCCCAACCGACCAGACGTTCTGGGAGCTCGAACCCTTGGAAACGCTCGCATCGAGAGGCGAGCTGATGGCCTTCCGGCACGAGGGCTTCTGGCAGCCAATGGACACCCTTCGCGAGAAGCGGTACCTCGAGGAGCTCTGGTCGTCGGGGCGTGCCCCATGGAAGATCTGGCCGTGACTGACTGGTCGGGGCGCCGCGTTCTCATCACCGGGGCCACCGGACTGGTTGGATCCTGGCTCGTGCCGCGCCTTCTTCGCGCCGGAGCTTCGGTCGTGGCCCTGATCCGCGACGCCGACCCGCAGTCGGAGCTCGTTCGGAGCGGGGCGATCGCGCGATGCACCGTGGTCTCCGGCAGGCTCGAGGCCACCGAAGACCTGGAGAGGGCGGTCGTCGACCATGAGACGGACACCGTCTTCCACCTCGGCGCTCAGACTCTGGTGGGTGCAGCGTTCCGAAGCCCCCTCGCGACATTCGAATCCAACATTCGGGGCACCTATCAGCTCCTGGAGGTCTGCCGTCGGCACGCGGACCTCGTCCGCCGGATCGTCGTGGCATCGAGCGACAAGGCGTACGGCGAGGCCCGCGTCCTCCCCTACACGGAAGAGATGCCGGCCAACGGCCGCCACCCCTACGACGTGTCGAAGAGCTGCGCCGACCTTCTGGCACAGACGTACGCCAAAACGTACGGGCTCCGGGTGGGGATCGCTCGCTGCGGAAACATCTTCGGCGGCGGCGACCTCAACTGGAGCCGGATCGTTCCGGGCACGATCCGGTCTGCACTCGAGGGACGGGCTCCCGTCATCCGGTCCGACGGGCTCTATACCCGCGACTATCTCTATGTGGCCGATGTCGTCCATGCCTACATCGCGCTGGCGCAAAAGCTGGACGGCGAGGGGCTGAGCGGCGGCGTCTTCAACTTCGGTCCGGGCACACCTCTCAGCGTTCTTCAGATCGCCAGCCAGATCCTCAAGATCGTGGGCCGCGAGGACCTCACGCCGGTCATCCTCGACCAGGCCCGTGCCGAGATCCGGAACCAGTATCTCGACAGCAGCAAGGCGGCGAGGGTCCTCGGATGGGCTCCGGCGCACACCCTGGCGGACGGCCTCGCCTCGACCGTGGCCTGGTATCGCACGTTCCTCGGAGCCGCCGGGTGACAGCGGATGAGCTCCGACAGCGGATTCTCTCGCTCGTCGAGGAGTACGCGA
>OBLW0100000795.1_pt1 | contig 27014 bp, 19 predicted proteins | sample 1520161 | NCBI WGS metagenome assembly OBLW01 (sample SAMEA3539309, study PRJEB22396) | soil metagenome | biome: tundra; feature: field; material: soil | place: USA | collected 2010-05 | depth 0.15 m | reverse complement strand
ATCTTGATTTCGTCGTCCACCTGCGGGTAGACGAAAACCGAGGCGAAGGAAGTATGCCGGCGCGCCGCGGAATCATACGGCGAGATGCGCACCAGGCGGTGCACGCCGATCTCCGATTGCAGCAGGCCGTAGGCGTTTTCGCCGTTCACTTCGAACGTGACGGACTTGATGCCGGCGCCCTCGCCCTCCAGTCGGTCCGTCACCACGGTCTTGAAGCCTTCGCGCTCGGCCCAACGCAGGTACATGCGCAGCAGCATCTCGGCCCAGTCCTGGCTTTCCGTGCCGCCGGCGCCGGGGTGAATGGTGACGATGGCGTCGCGCGCGTCGTTCTCGCCCGAGAGCAGCATGGCGGTCTCGATGCGCTCCAGAAATTCGGCGTAGGATTTCGATTCGCGTTCGATATCCGCGCCCACATCCTCGCCTTCGCGGGCCAATTCGAGCAGCGTGTCCAGATCGTCCGTGAGCGACCGTATCCGCTCGTCGTTGGCGATGGCTTCTTCCAATCGCTTGCGGCCCCGCATCACCTTCTGGCTGTTTTCGGGTTGGGCCCAGAAGTCCGGGGCGGAGGTCTGCTTTTCGATCTCGGCTAGTTTTCGCTTTTGGGTGGAGGCGTCAAAGATACCTCCGCACGGCCAGGGCCTGTTCGCGGAGGGGCAGGTATGCGCGCTCTAACTCTTCGAGTGTCATGGGATTTCAGTCCAATTCTAGCAGAGTATTACAGCACCTCCGTCTCGTCGCGCGCCGCGACGATTCGTGGAGTGGGCCTCCAGGCCTGCCACGCCGGCGTCCTTGCCGGCGTTTTTGCGGCTCTGCTGCTCAGTGGGACAGACGAGGACAGACGATCGTTTTTTGTCGTCTGTCTTTTCTCGTCTCAGGACTCACTCCAATTCCAGCAGATACCCTGCCTTGCCCACGTTGCGCGCGCGCGTCCGGCCGATGTTGACGGCCGCGCCTTCCGCCTCATGAATGTGGCCGCAGAAGAAGTATTCGGGCTGGTGCGCGGCGATGAAATCGCGGACGGCCGTCGATCCGGCGTGCAATCCCGGGCGAATCTGGTCGAGCGCCGTGCCGAACGGCGGCGCATGGCAGACCAGCACCAGCGGCTTGAGGTCCGCGAACCGCTGGAGCCGCTCGGCAAGTTGTATTTCGCTATACTCGCCGGGCGTGTTAAACGGCGTCGGGTTCGAGTAACCGAGCCCCGCCACGCGCCATTTCCCCGCCTCAAAGTGACGCCCGTGGAAATCGTGCAGCCCATAGCGCGCGCACATGCCGGCCACCTGGTCGGCGGATTCGTGGTTGCCCGGCAGCACGTAGACCTTGTCGCCGCGCGTCTTCAGGATGGCCCCGCAGCGATCCAGTCCCTTCGACCAGGTCGCCTGGTCGCCCGCCGCGATGTAGTAATCCGCCTCCACCTTCAGCAGGCCCTCGAGGGCTTTCCAATCGGTGTGGATGTCGGAAAAGACGAGAAGCTTCAAGACCTGAGTATACCCGGCGCCGGCGCCCGCCGGCCCGTTGACGAGACTGGGTTAAGATTGATAAAGATTTTCCCGAGTCGCTATAAGGAGTCCCCAATGTTCCGTCTTCCAATCTTCGTGCTGGTCGCCCTGATGACTGGCACAGGTCCTGCCGCAGCCCAAGCTCCGGCGCCGGCCCCGCCCGCACGTCCCGCCCGCCCGATGCCGCCGGCCCGCGACCCTCACACGCCCGGTTATGTCACGGCGAAAGAGTTGCCCGACGGCGAAAACGCCCCGGCGAACGCCGACGGGAACTTCATCATCGGTCCCACTCACAACCGCGCGCCGGAGATGACCGCTCAGGAAGGCGTGCCGCAGGGAGCGGTCTTCACCCTAACCATGGAATCGACCGACAGCAAGATCTATCCCGGCATCGCGCGCGAGCCCGGAACCTTTGGCCAGCCGGACCCCAACGACCCCGCCAAGCTGATAGTCACCACCAGCCATCCCGCTCCCTACACGCGCCGGGTGACTGTGTATGTCCCCAAACAATACGTCCCCGGCACGGCCGCGCCATTCATCGTCGGGGCGGACGGACCCGACCGGGCGTTGTTCACGGCCCTCGACAATCTGATCGCCCAGCGCCGCGTGCCCGCCATGATTGCCATCTCCATCGGCAACGGTAGCGGCGATGCCCAGGGCAGCGAACGCGGCCTGGAATACGACACCATGTCGGGCCTCTACGCGGAGTTCGTCGAGAAAGAAGTGCTGCCGCTCGTGGAGAAGCAAGCCAACGTGACACTGACCAAAGATCCCGAGGGCCGGGCTACCATGGGCGGCAGTTCCGGCGGCTCGTGCGCCTTGATCATGGCGTGGTATCACCCGGAGCTATACCACCGCGTTCTCACCTACTCGGGCACCTACGTGAACCAGCAATGGCCGCCGAACCCTCAGACTCCCCACGGCGCATGGGAGTTCCATGAACACCTCATCCCCAACACCCCGGCCAAGCCGCTGCGCATCTGGATGGAAGTCGGCGACAAGGACCTCTTCAATCCGAATGTCATGCGCGACAACATGCACGACTGGGTCGCCGCCAATGAGAACATGGCCAAAGCGCTGGCCGCCAAGGGCTATCGTTACCAGTTCGTATTTGCGCAAAACGCCGGGCACACCGACGGCGCCGTGAAACAGCAAACCTTGCCCGAGGCTCTGCAATATCTATGGCAGGGGTACCCTATCGCGGGGCCGGGGAATTGATTTTTATCGTACAGTAGTAGATATATGCGGATGCGAGGGGACCGCTGGGCGCGTGTCCTGGTTTGTCTGGCGTTGTCGGGTTTGGGAGGCCTTGCCGGCATCGCGCCTCGCTTGTCCAAACCCGCGGACTGGGTTCCCGCGCGCTGGCCGTGGTCCGATGCCGCCTCGCTCGATCTGATCGGCGGCGGCCCCATCAATTGCCTGTTGGTGCGGCCGGTTACGGCTGAATTCGCCGAGGCCGCGGCAAGTCGCGGGCTGGCGACCCTCGCGATTGTCGTTCCCGCGGACGATGTCCTCGCAACCGCGCGCCGCGCATTGGCCGCCAACGTCACAGGCATTGCGCTGGAAGGCGATTTTCCGGAAGACACGATCGCGGCGGTCCGGCAAGCCGCGGGCAGCGCTCTGGTCGTCGAACTGGCGCCGCGCAAACGGATGGTCGCGAACTCCGCCGCGCCGATTCTCGCCACCTACCAGGGCGTTTGGCCCGGCATGGCGGAAATGGAACGCGCCAGGGCGGGGCCCACCGGGTCCGCCTGGATCGATACCAACACCGGCTTCATCCGCGGCATGCGGGCGTCCAGCGACGCCGCGCTGTGGATTGCCAACCAACCGCCTCCGAAGACCGTGGTGACCGCCGGGCGGTACCTGCAGGCCATTGCCGACGCGGGCATGTCCGGCGCGCGCTGGGTGCTGGCGTTGGATGACGATTTTGCCGCGCGGCTGGCGAAACGCGATCCGAGGGCCCTGTCCGATTGGGGGCGCATGCTTGCGCTGGCTGGCTATTACGAGCGGCATCCGGAGTGGCGCGAAATGCGCGAATACGGGAAGCTGGCCCTGGTGCAGGACCCCGCCAAGGGGGGCCTGCTCTCGGGCGGCGTTCTCGACATGATCGCCGTGAAGCAGACGCCCGTGCGGCCCATCCCGCGCCAGCGCCTCACGCCCGGCGCGCTGAAGGATGCCAGCATGGCCGTCAACCTGGACGCCGACGCGCTCACTCCCGAGGAACAGGCCGTGCTGCGCGATTTTACCCGGTCCGGCGGCACCCTCCTCACCGGACCGCCGGGATGGAAAGACCAGGGCCCCAGCGGAGACAAGATCACCCTGGACCAGCGCGAGCTTGAACGCCTGAACGATATCTGGCGTGAGGTCAACTCCATGGTGGGCCGCAGGAACCTGGGAGTGCGGCTGTTTAACGCCGCCTCCATGCTTTCCAACTTCCTGATTTCCGCGGATGGCCGGACCGCGTTCCTGCACCTGGTGAACTACTCGGACTATCCCGTGGACAACGTTTCCGTGCATTTCCTGGGCAATTACAAAAGCGCGACTTTGCTCACGCCGGATGGCGTGGAGAAGCCGCTGGAACTTTACCAAACCGAAGACGGCTGGGGCGCCGACATCGATAAGGTGGCGGTGGTCGCCGGCGTGAGACTGGAGCAATGACAATGATGACTCGGAGAGAATGGATCGCGGCGATCTCCGCCGCGCCGCTATTGAGGGGGGCTACGGCCGCGTCGGCGCCAGTGGCGCCGGTTTCTATCGCCAGGTGCGCGTCTTACGATGAGGACGTCACGGCGAAACTCGGCGTCCTGTTCGATCAGTTGGGGGGACTGGGGAGCTTGGTGCGCGGCAAGACCGTCACCGTCAAAATCAACATGACGGGGTCGCCCTCCCAGCGCCTCCAGGGCCTTGCGCCGGCCCTCACGCACTATGTACATCCCAAGGTGGTGGGAGGGGTGGCGTACCATTTGGGGCAGGCCGGCGCCCGCCGCATACGGTTCGTTGAAAGCGCGTGGGCCACCGCCGGGCCGCTCGAAGAGACCATGCTCGATTCCGGCTGGAACGTGCGCACGCTCCAGTCGGCCGCCGCGGGCGTGGAGTTCGAGAACACCAACGCGCTCGGCAAGAGCAAGAGATACGCGCGCTTTAAGGTCCCCGGCGACGCCTACATGTACCCGGCTTACGACCTGAACCGCGCGTTCGAAGACACCGACGTTTTCGTTAGCCTGGCGAAGCTCAAGAATCATGCGACGTGCGGCGTCACCTTGTCGCTGAAGAACTGCTTCGGCAGCCTTCCGGCTTCGATCTATGGCGATAACGCCGGCGTGGACGAGCCCAACGAGAACCCCACCAGCGGGCGGGGAAGAGTGGGCCACCAGGGCCTGCGCCAGCCTTCCAAGTCGGCGCCGCAAGAGCTGCGCTTCGGCGCCAATCACGACCCGGGCTATCGGGTGCCGCACATCGTCGCGGACCTTTCCGCCGCGCGCCCCATCCATCTGGCGATCGTTGAGGGCGTCGAGTCCATCGCCGGCGGCGAAGGGCCGTGGATCCGCGGCGTGCGCACGGTGAAGCCCGGAGTGCTGTTTGCGGGCCTGAATCCCGTATGTACGGACGCCGTCGCCACCGCCGTAATGGGCTACAATCCGCGCGCCGCGCGTGGGACCGCGCCGTTCCAAACCTGCGACAACACCCTACTGCTGGCGGAAGGCCACGGCGTGGGCGCGGCCGATCTGCAGCGTATCGACGTTCGGGGAGTCTCCATTGCGCAGGCGCTATACCGCTACGATAGCTAGTGGATGGCATCGCGCAAACAGGCCAGGAACTCCTACCGCGTCTTCCGGCTGCAATCCTGGGAGGCGTTTCTCGGGCTGATCACCAAGCCCCCTTATTCGAACTGGGCGTTCCGCGGCGAGCGCGACGAGCGCTGGCCGCTCCAAAGCTCGCTCTCCCGCTACCTCCAAAACTTTGGGGTGGCGCCGCGGGCATGGCCGGAGCAGGAATCCCGCATTCTCCGCATCTTCAAACGCAAGGCGCACCAGTTCCTCACCAAACCACCCGACCCCGACGACGATTTTCAGTGGCTGGCGCTCATGCAGCACCACGGGGCGCCCACGCGGCTTATCGATTTCACCTGGTCGCCTTACGTGGCGGCGTTTTTCGCGCTCGAGCGCACCCTGGCCGATGGCGTCGTCTGGGCCATGAACCCCGCGCGCATCGATAGCAGCCACGCGCCACGGCGGACGCGCATGGACCCGCGAACCAAGGGAAACTTCGCCCGCTACTTCCTGAAAGGCGCCCACCGCTTCATCTGGATGGGAGAGCCGCAAACCATGAACCGGCGCCTCATCGCGCAATCCGGGACCTTCGCCGTGCCCGGCGTGTTGAACGTGCCGATCGAAGAAATGCTCAAGGACCAGGACCAGGAGAACATCCTGGCCAAAATCGTCCTGAAGAACGAGGTGCGCGAGATGGGAATGCGCGAGCTCTACCGTATGAACATCACCTACGCGACGTTATTCCCGGATCTGGACGGGCTGGCGAAATCCATGGGCTACGAACTGGAGTTCCACTGGGCGTACAACCCGCGGACCATGGCCACGTATCACACATGACGGCTGCCGATGCCGGCTAGCCGGACGGGGCGCCGTATCGCCGCGCGACGGCGATCTGGTTGAGGCGCGTCTGCGCATGGGCCCGCGCGCACAAGGCCGTGATGCGGCACCACTCCGCCAGTTCGCGTGTTTCCGCGAGCTTTTCCTTCGAGAACGTCCCGCCACGTATCTCCTGGCGAAGCTGCCGGGCGTGGTCTTCCCACAACGCCTGCGCCTTGCGGAATTCGCCGGAGGCGACGGCCCGGCGGATTGGCTCGGTAAGGCTGCTATCCGTTGGCATACATCTGGTCTTCCGTTTGCATCGCGGAGAACATGCCGGAGATTTCCGAGTATTGCTGTTGAACCATGGAAATCATGGAATCGGCCGCGGCCATCTGGTTCGTCAGGTTGGTTTGGAGCGCAGTGACCTGAGCCTGCTTCGTCGTGATCTGGTTGCCGATGTTGGTGATCTGCGTCTGGGTGTCCGTTTCGGCGTTCTTCAGCAAGCCGGTGGTGGGGTCCTCCAGATCGGTGAGCGCGTTGGTAGCCGCTTCGAGGAACCCGCCAGTGGTGGCCGATCCCATAAACGCGGTTACGGCCGAAGTGTTCATGATGTCGGCCGAGAGGAGAGTTCCCTCGGTGTATTGGAGGCTCCCGTCGTCCTGCAGTTGCAGACCAAGGTCGTTGAGACCGCTTATTTGCGAGCCGGGCGATGCATAGGTGGAGATGGCGGCCAGGGCCTGCTGCAGCTCGCTCAGGATGGGCGTGGCTTCGAGCGCGCCGGCCGCCTGGCCCCGTTGCGCGTCCACATCCTTGACCGCCTGATTATAGGCGGTGGTGAACGCGGACATCGCGGTGTCCAGGGCGGAAGGGGACTGGGTGATCGTCACGTAGACGTCGTTTCCCGGATCGCTCGACTGCAGGGTCAAATCCACGCCATCGGAGACCGTGACTGTCCGGGAACTGCTGGTCACCACGTTTCCGGAATCGTCCACCTCATAGCTGGCAAGCCTGCCGGGAGTGGTCCCCTGCGTCTGAAGGCTCGCGCCGGCGGCGTTCTGGATGTCCAAAGTCATCGGGCCAAGCGATGTGGCCTGAAGGGAGATGCGGTCGTCGGGGCTGGCATCGGTTCCCACGTTCACCACCGTGGCGTTCACCAGATTGCCATAACTCGCGTTGATGGCGGCGGCCACGGAGCCCGCGCTGTCGTCGGTTCCCGTAATGCTATACGTGTTGCTGCCCACCACCAGCTTGAATGTATCCGGCGTGCCGGAAACCGTCTCGGTGGAATCCCACGAGCTGGTCGACATGCTGGTGGCATACGCGCCGACGTCCTGGACGTCGATGGCATAGACGCCCTGGGCGGCGCCGTCGCTCAGCGTGGCGCTGACTGCTGTGGATGCCGAACCGTCGGCATTGGAAACGTCCGCGTTAAAAGACGCCCCGCTCATGGCTGTCCCAATGCCCTGAACGGCGGTTTGCAGCGCTGTGAAGTCTGTATCGAGAGCGGTGAGCGCGTTGGATTGCCCTGTAAGAAAGCTCTGTTGATTCTGCAACAACGTGATCGGCAGGGAAGCGATCTGAACCGCGCGCGTGATCACGTCCTGCAAGTCCCCGGAATACGCGCTGGTACCCGTGAACAGGCTGCTTGCGCTTGTGGAGTTGGCGGAACTGCCCGTGCTGCTGGAGCTGCCCGAACTACTGGAACTACTGGAGCCGCTGGTTCCGCTCGAATCGGAATAAACGGTGACCGGCGAGGTTAGCGAACTGGAGACTGTTCCCATGGTAAAACTCCCGGGCCTGCAAACGAATGTGGGGCGGGTCCCCCGACCCGCGCCGAGCCCCTGCCCCGGCTGCGGGACCGGGCGCCCGACGCGAGCGACGGCGCCCGCCCTACGCTAAAAGGCCGCGGCCCTTGCGGGGCCGCGGTCCGGCTAATCTACTGCAGCAGCTTCAGGACTGCTTGCGGGGCGGAATTGGCCTGGGCCATGGCAGCGATATTCGCTTGCTGCAGGACCTGGGCCTTGGTCAGGTTGGCCGCTTGCTGGGCCACGTCGGCGTCGCGGATTTGCGATTCCGCGGCCGAAAAGTTGGTGATCTGCGACGACGCCAGGTTGATGGCGTAGTTGAGCTGGTTTTCGCCAATGCCGACGGCGGCTTGAGCGGTACCGAGCTTGGAAACCGCGGCGGCAACCGCGGTGACGGCCGCTTCGGCGTTGGTCTGTGTGTCGATGGACATGTTGGCCCCGCTGCCGTTCGACTGCGAGGAGACTTGCGTGGCCACGCCGCCATGGAGCCCGTCGGCATTGGCCGTCCCGGCTATGCCCACGGTAAAGTTGCTCAGGTTGCTGACGAAGTTGATTTCCTCCGTGCCGCCCGTGCCGTTCGGGGCCGCTCCTACGTTTTGCACCACAGCCATGATCTGCTGCAATGCCGGGTTGCCGGTGCTGGCTTGGAGCTGCTTGTTGATGTAGGCCACCGCGCTGTCGATGTTGGCGCCCGCCGTGTTGGTGGCGGCGTTGTTCGCCAGCGTGATGGTCTTCGTCTCCAGGATCCCGTTGGCGTCCATGGCCGAGAGGGTGATGGCTTGCTTGTCGTCCCCAAACTTCATGTTCGAGAACGTGAACGCGCCGGAATTGGAGATGCCGTTGGCTGCCAGTCCGGCCATGGAGGTTCCGGTGGAGGACGGGGCGGCGCCGGTGAAGGTGGTCCCGGCCACTCCGAACCCGATGTTCTCCGCGGCCGCCGCTCCCGCGCCCAGGGCGTTCAGGCGGAATTGCGTGCCGTTGGTGGATGCGATGGTGATGTAGTTGTTGCCCGTTACTCCCAAGGCCCCCGTCTGAGTCGCCGTCAGTCCGGCGGCCTGGTAGGTGGCGTTGGCCGCGAACTGGGCATTGAGATTGTTCACAATGTCCGTGATGGAGCTGTTCTGGCCGGCCACTGCCACCGGCGCCGTCAGATTCAGCGTCGCGTTGGCGCTGTTGGCGGCGGCATTAATAGCCACCGACGAGTTGGCGCCCTTGGTGGTGGAGGCGATGCTGAGAGTGTTGTTGTTGTTCACCGTCACCAAAGCGTTCCCGCCGAATGCGGTTTGGATCTGCGAGGCGATGGATTGCAGCGTGGTGGGCTGGTCGGCCAAGCCGGTATTCGTGCCCGCGGAAAGGCCCGTGGTCGTCAGACCGGTATTGGTGAAGGCGTTGGAGCCGGCGGTGTAGGCGAGGCCGCCTTGGAAGAGGTTCGTGTTACCGGTATTGGCGCCGTCCTGAGTAATGGCCACGGAGGAATTGGCGCCGGTTGTGGCGGAAGTGAACGTGAGGCCGCCGCTGACCGCATCCCAACCCGCGGTCACCTGTCCGGCCAGGCTCGACCCGGCGATAGCGTTCTGCATCGCGGTCAGGTACGCGGCCCCCGTATTGTAGGTACCGTCGGCCACCGTAATGGCCACGGCTGCGCCGCCATCCACCGAGAGGTTGAACTTGTTGTTGGTGGAAGCGTTCGCCACGGTAATAGGTAGACCGAAGCCGCTCTGCTCGATATTGATATCCTTCATCACGCCCGCGGTGGCTTGCGTGAACGAGCTGATGGCCACTTTGGAGGTAGCGCCGGTGGTAGCGGAAGTCAGGGTCAAGGCCCCGGTGCCTCCTCCGGCATAACCGGCGGTCACCAGGCCGTTGAGCGCCGATCCGCTGATCGCGTTCTGCACCGCTGTCAGGAACGAACCTGCCGTGTTGTAGGTCCCGTCGGCGATGGTCAGCGCAACCGACGCGCCGCCATCGACCGCCACGTTGATCTGGTTGTTGTGGTCGGCCGCCGCTACGACGATCGGGCCTGAGAAACCCGCCTCCGTGATCGAGGACGCCGCAGCGCCCGCCGTGGCCACCTGGTTAGTGGTCAACGCGATGGCCTGGGTGGTCGCCGTGCCGTTGTTAGTCACCGTGATATTAAGGTTCCGATTGGCCGCTGTGATATCGACCGTGGGGCCGATGCTCGCGCTGCTGGTGGCGCTGGCCGCTACGGCGTGCGCGCCGGCGGTCAGGTCGATGGGCGTCAGCGCGGTGGAGGTTGCTCCGTTGAGGGAGATCTCCATGCCGGCGGCGAGGCCCACCGTGGTCGGGGTGCCCGTCACCGCGGCGGCGCTGTAAGCGGCGGCCGAGGTAGCGGTGCTATACGTGGCCTGGCCGGTGTTGCCGGCCAGGAAGGAACCGAGACCCAACAGACCGGCGGTATCGCCAGTCGCCTGAACGTTGAAGCTCTGGCCGGTGGCGCTGGTGAAGCTGAGCGCCGTGCCGGGAGTCGTCGATCCGCTCATGGTCAGACCCGCGGCGGCCAGCGCCGCGTTGCCGGCGAACTGGCTCTCCAGGTCCGCGATGGCCCCGCTGGTGCTCACGGCGTTGGTCGTATTGACTTGCAAGGTCACCGGGCTGGCCAAGCCGCCTCCGGTCACGACGAGGCTTACCGCCTGGCCCGCAGTGAAACCAGTGCCCGTCGAGGTATTAGCGCCGGTCACCGTGGTCGCCGCGGTCGAGGCCACCGCGTTGCCCTGGGCGATCGGGGCGGCCACCGTCCCCACATTGCTCACGTTGCCCAGCAGCGCGTTGCCCATCTGGTCGCCGGCCTGCACCTGGAACGCCGTCGTGCTGGAACTGAAAGCCAATTCCTGGCCCCCGGCCGAGTCGGTGTGCACGCTGGCGACGATGTTGGCGTTCTGGAACGCCGTTGCCGCTGCGGTCGAGCCCGTGCCGGCCGCTTTGATCGCGGAGTTGACGGCCGCAGCCAAGGTGGCTGTATCGGTCACTCCCGCCAGGTTCACCGACAGCCCGATTTTGGCGCCATCGGAGAAGCCGGCGCCCGAGACATAGAACTGGGCATAGCCCGCGACGGCTTCCTGGTTGAGGTTGCCGCCGGTGGTGTTGCTGACAATGTTCTGCACCGAGGTAGCGGAGCTGGCGCCGAGATCGGTACCGGCATTGGTCCCGCTCAGGCTGCCGCTGGTGAGGTTCACCGCCTCCATGCCTTTCAGGCCGAGGCTCTGACTGTCCACGGCCGACGCCGACAAGTTGAGCGTCACCACGCCGTTACTCAGGCTTTGGCTGCCGCTGCCTTCGCCCAGGTATACGTTCAGGTTCTGGGCGAACGTACCGCCGCTGTTCAGCCCAATGGATTGCGCCTGGCGGTCGATTTCGGAAAGGTCGTTCTGAAATTCGGTGTTCAGGGTGGAACGCAGTCCGGTGAAGGTGCCTGACGCGGATTGCGTCGCCAGGGTTTGCAGCCGGTTCAGGATCTGCGAAATGTTGCTCATTCCGCCATCCATGATCTGGAGCTGCGCCACGCCGTCGTTGCCGTTGGCCACGCCCTGGGTCAGCTCCGCGACGCCGCTGGCGAATTGGTTGGCGACCGCCAGACCGGCGGCGTCGTCGCCCGCCTGGTTGATGCGGTAGCCGGATGTCAATTGTTGAATCGTCTTGCTCTGGAACGCGTTGTTCACGCTCATGTTCTGCTGAGCGACGAGGGAGTTTACGTTGGTTTGAATAGAGAGTGACACGGTGAAATCCTTTCAGTTTTTTGTTCCGGCTTCTTGCCGGACACCAACCTTATCGGCTGTGCGCAACAGAGCTTGAGATACCGGATGCCAGCGGGCGATCAGGCTGGAGAATTCGGCGGCGTCGCCATTTGCGGCAGCCAGATTCTCATCGCGCACCAACTTGACCTCCATGGCGATCACGGGGGTCTCTCGCGGGGCGCGTATGCCCACCTTCACGCGCGAGCGGCCGATGTGCGCGATGACCACCTCAATGTCGTCGCCGATCAGGATGGTTTCCCCGGCGCGGCGCGACATCATGAGCACAGTGCAACCTCTTCGACCTCGGTTGCCGTCAAGACATGCTGGTGGGAGTAGCCGGATTCCTGCGCAACGGCCTGCACGGCCTTGAGGTTGCGCGGGTTCACCACCACGGGCGCCAGCAGGTTGGCGGTGGCGCCGGTTTCGCGGATGGAGAGCACCGCCAGGCACATTACCTCGCGCCCGATGACCGGCTGGCGCGTGGCGGGCAGATCCACCAGGTCCCGGTCCTCGCCGCTGAGCGATAGCCGGTAAAGCGGATCCACCGACAGCACGGGCAGCGTGGTGAAACACAGGGCGGCGTCTTCCACGCTCTGCAGGAAGACCAGCGGATTGGTACGTTCCAAAGTCACCGCCACGAAACGGCGAAAGTCGTCAAAACCGGGGATCCCGTGCGGAAACTCGATTACCGCGTCGTCGTCATAGTTGATCTCACCCAAGAGCTTCGTTTCAAAAGCGTGCATGTATCCTCCATCCGACTGTCCATCGGCAGAAGGCGGGAAAACTTTAGGGTCGAAGACGCGCAGGGCTCGCGCAGCTTGCGGCGCATCCAGCTAAAATAACCCACAGTCCGATGAACAAACTATTTGTTTCCCTGTTCCTGGCGGCCGCTGCGTCCGCCACGCCGGTTCACCTGCGGTGTGAGTACCTCGACAATCCGATGGGCATCGATTCGCCGCGGCCGCATTTCTCCTGGCAGAGCGACAGCCCGGAGAAGAACTGGCGCCAAGCCGCCTACCGAATCCTGGTATCCAGCACGCCGGATGGCGCCCGCAACGGCAAACCGGACGTGTGGGACAGCGGCAAGCAATCCTCGGACGACTCGAATAGCATTGCCTACGGCGGACCGCCGCTCGAATCGCGGAGGCGCTACTACTGGACCGTGAGCGTGTGGGACGCCAAAGGGCGCGTGACGCAGGCGGCGCCGGTCTGGTGGGAAATGGGGCTGCTCGAGCAATCCGACTGGACCGCGAAGTGGATCGCATGGAACGACCCCGAGGAGGACGGAGACTGGTCCGCCATGCGCTGGATCTGGCTGCCCGGCCAGGACGCCTTCGCCGTGACTGGCCGGCAGGTGGCGGTTTTCCGGTTGGATGCAGACGTGGCCGCCAAACCCCGGAACGCGGCTCTGTACCTGCTGGTCAAAGGCAGCTTCACGACAGCGGTGAACGGAACCAGCCTAACCGCGAAATCGGGCGCAGGCGAGTTCGAACGGCAGGACGTTACCGATCTTCTGAAGCTCGGCCGGAACACCATCGAGGTCACAGTAACCACGTCCGCCGGAGGACGTGGGAACGCGCCGGGCCGGCCGGCGGCGCTGGCCGGGCTGCTTAAAATCCAGACTGCCGATGGCGCCCTCCAGCGCTATGGGACCGGCGACAACTGGCAGGCGCGCCTCGAAAGCCAGACGGAATGGAAACCGGCGGCGGCGGTTGCGAACCTGGACGAGCCCCGCCTGGGAGCCACGCGCGCTATGTTCCCGCGTCCCGCGTCCCTTTTCCGACGCGAATTCGGCGTTTCCAAAGAGGTCAAATCGGCACGTCTCTATGTCACGGCGCTGGGCAGCTACAGGATGTATCTGAACGGCGCGCAGGTTGGCCAGGATCTGCTCACGCCGGAGTTCACCGAGTACGCCAAGCGCGTCATCTACCAGACGTACGATGTGACCGCCATGCTGGCCCGCGGCCAGAACGCCGTAGGCGCCATGCTGGGAGACGGCTGGTACGCCAGCGGCCTGGTGGGCACTTTGCGGCGCTATACGTTCCTGCCTCCGCCCACGCGCCTGCTGGCCCAATTGCGGATCGACTACGCGGACGGCACTCACGACGAAGTCGCCACCGGCGGACAGTGGAAGGCCGCGCGCTCGCCTATCCTTCGTTCGGAAATCTACGCCGGCGAAGCCTACGACGCCCGCTTGGAACAGCCCGGGTGGAACCAGCCCGGCTTCGGCGATGCCGGATGGGCGCCCGCCGTGGAGGCCGCCGCGCCGCCCAGCGCGGTCGCCAGCCAGATGGAGGTTCCCGTGCGGGTGGTGGCCGCGGTGGCGCCGGTGAAAGTCACGGCGCTTCCGAGCGGCGTCTCGGTCTTCGACATGGGCCAGAACTTCGCCGGCCGGGTCAGGCTGAAAGTGAGCGGTCCGGCCGGAACCAGAATCCGGCTGCGCTTCGCCGAGATCCTCAATCCCGACGGCTCCATCTACACCACCAATCTGCGGAACGCGGACGCCACGGACACCTACGTCTTGCGCGGCGGCGGGGTGGAAACCTACACTCCGTATTTCACCTTCCATGGCTTTCGATATGTGGAAATGAGCGGCTATCCGGGCGGACCGCCGCCGCTCGACGCCGTCGCGGGCGAGGCCATCAGCTCTGCCGGCGACATCATCGGCAAGCTGGCCACCAGCGACGACACGGTCTCGAAAATGTACAACATCGCGATCTGGGGGCAGCGCAGCAACTTCATCAGCATTCCCACGGATTGTCCCCAGCGCGACGAGCGCCTTGGCTGGACCGGCGACGCCGAAGTCTTCTGGCGCACGGGGTCCTTCAATATGGACCTGGCGGCCTTTACGCGCTACTTCATGCGGAGCATGGTGGACGCGCAGTCGAGCGAGGGCAGCTTCACGAACGTCGTGCCGAACGTGCTGACCGGCTACGGGGCCCCCGGCTGGGCGGACGCCGGCGTGATTCTGCCGTGGACGGCGTGGATGCAGTACGGCGACAAGGTTGTGATCGGCGAAAACTGGGATGCCATGGAGCGGTGGATGAAGTTCATCGCCGACGCCAACCCGGACTTCATCCGCAAAAATAAGACGGGTCCCAATTTCGGGGACTGGCTGCCCGCCGGAACCACCACCTCTACCAGCACCACGCCGCCCAACCTGATCGGTACCGCTTACTGGGCTTTGATCGCGGACATGATGTCCCAGATGGCCCACGCCACCGGCCGGGAAGCCGACGCCACACGCTATGCCGGCGTGTACCAGAACATCCGCGCGGCGTTCCAGAAGGAGTACATCAAGGAGGATGGCGTAATCGGCAACGGCAGCCAGACTTCCTATGTGGTGGCGCTCTACGCCAGGCTGGTTCCCGAGCCGCTCAAGGCCGCGGCGGTGAATAACCTGGTGAAGGAAATCCAGGCGCACGGCTGGCACCTGAGCACGGGGTTCCTGGGAACGCCCTATATCCTCTTTGTACTGACCGACAGCGGTCACGCCGATGTGGCCTACCGCCTGCTTCAAAACGATACCTTCCCCTCCTGGGGCTACATGCTCAAGAAGGGCGCGACCACGTGGTGGGAGCGCTGGAACGGAGACACAGGCGATCCGGCGATGAACTCTTACAACCATTATGCGTTCGGCTCCGTGATGGCGTGGGTGTACCGGCAGGTGGCGGGCATCGACACCAATGCGCAGGGTCCCGGCTACAAGCGGATTGCGATTCATCCGCGGGTGCCGCCGGCGGACACGCGGACGGCGTCCCCCATCACGCACGCCCGCGGCGAGTTCGATTCGGTTTACGGCAAGATTGTCAGCGACTGGACCGGGACCGCGGCCGGCCCCTTCACGTTGAAGGTCACCATCCCACCCAATACATCGGCCAAAGTGGTTTTGCCCGACATACCGAACGCTCAGATCACGGAGGGCGGCAAACGGATCGCGGCGCAGAGGGACGCCGAGGGTTACACGGTTGCAGTGGGCTCGGGCACGTATGAGTTTCGGGTGAAGTGAGTTGATCGGCAGACGGAACATCCTCAAATCGGCAGCCGCGAGCCTAGCGGGCCTCGCCATCCCGCGAGGGATTCGCAGCCTGCAACCGTCCGGCGCCGACGCCACGGCCGCCGATTTCCTGAAGCCGCCCGACGATGCGCGCCCGTGGGTCTATTGGTACTTTATGGACGGCAACCTCACGCGCGAGGGGATGGACGCCGATCTCGAGGCCATGAAGCAGGCCGGCCTGGGCGGCGCCATCTACCTGGAAGTGGGCATCGGCATCCCGGCGGGCCCCATCGAATTCATGAGCGAAGCCTGGCAGAATCTTCTCGGCCATGCCTTCTCCCAGGCCGACCGCCTCGGTTTGCAGATCGCCCTGGCGGCGGGGCCCGGCTGGTGCGGGGCCGGCGGTCCCTGGGTCAAACCCGATCGATCCATGCAACACCTGGTGGCCAGCGCAACCGTGGCGCAAGGGCCGGCCGCCTTCAACGCGCGCCTGCCCCAACCGCCGCCGCGGACGCCCTTCTTCGGCGAATCCACGCTCTCCGCCGACCTGCTCAAGACATTCAAGGAGTTCTACCGCGACGAGTTTGTCCTGGCCTTTCCGACGCCCTCCGGGAACGCTTCCATTCCCGACCTGGCCGAAAAATCCCTCTACACGCGCGGCTCCTACTCCTCGCAAATCCCGGGACCCTACGGCACGCGCCCCTGGGTACGTCCCTTCCTGCCGAGCGATGCCAGTTATGAGGCCGTCGCGGCGGAACGCTGCGTAGCCAGGCCCAAGGTGGTCAACCTCACCGGCAAGCTTGCGCCCGATGGCACGCTGAACTGGAGGGTGCCTCCGGGAAGCTGGACCATCCTGCGTTTCGGCCGCACCCTTACCGGTCAGACCACGCGTCCCTCGCCCAAGCCGGGCCTGGGACTGGAGTCGGACAAGTTCGATGCCGGCGCCATGGACGCGCACTTTGACGCCTACATTGCTCCGCTGCTTGAGAAAACAGGCGCGCCGCAGCACGCCGGGCGCGGCCTGGTGGCCCTGCATTTCGACAGTTGGGAGATGAGCTCGCAGAACTGGTCGCCGCACTTTCGCCAGGAGTTCATGCGCCGCCGCAACTACGACCCGCTGCCCCTGCTCCCCACCTTTGCCGGGTTCGTGGTGGACAATCCCGAAGTCTCCGAGCGCTTCCTGTGGGACATTCGCCAGACGGCATCGGAGCTGGTCTGCCAAAACCAGGCGCGGCGGCTGCGCGAACGCGGCCAACGCTACGGTCTCGCGCTGGCGCTCGAACCCTACGACCTCAATCCCAGCGCCGACCTCGATCTGGGGGCCACGGCCGACATCCCCATGGCTGAATTCTGGTCGAAAACCCCGCATCCTCCGCCGACGGATTTCAGCCTTGCCGAGGCAGCCTCGGTGGGCCACACGCAAGGCCGCAAGGTCATCGGCGCGGAGTCCTTCACGGCGGCTATGGATGAGCGGGGCCGCCAGCATCCCGCCTCCATGAAGGCCCAGGGCGATTGGGCGTTCTGCCAGGGAATCAACAAGTTTGTCATTCACCGCTACCAGGCGCAGCCCTGGCTCGACCGGTTTCCCGGAATGACCATGGGCAGGCCCGGCGGCTACGGCGTGCATTGGGAACGCACCGAGACTTGGTGGGATTTCGTGCCGGCCTATCATCTGTATCTCACCCGCTGCCAGCACATGCTGCGCCGCGGCCTCTTCGTGGCCGACATCCTCTACCTGGTTCCCGAAGGCGCTCCCAACGTGTTCTTCCCGCCGCGTTCGGCTTTTCGTCCCGGCCTTTTGGCCGACCGGCGCGGCTACAACTTCGACGGATGCGCGGCGGAGACGCTCATCGCACGAGCTTCCGTCAAGGACGGCCGCATTGTTTTTCCCAACGGCATGTCCTATCGCCTCCTGGTCTTGCCGCGCTTCCAGACCATGACCCCGCGCCTTCTCGCAAAGATCGTCAAGCTGGTCGAAGACGGCGCCACGGTTCTGGGAGCGCCTCCCGAGAAATCCCCGAGCCTCTCGAACTATCCGGCGTGCGACCGTGAGGTCCGCGGCTTGGCCGCACGGCTGTGGCCCCACGGCCGCGTAATTTACGATGCGGGCGCCGCCCAGCGGGAGCCGGCGAATCCGCTCTCGCAGGCGAAGTGGATCTGGACGGCGCCGCCCGCCGACGGGGACAACCTGTTCTTCGCGCGCGAATTCTCCATCGCGGACGCGGGCAGCGTCCAATCCGCTCTGGTCGCCATCACCGCCGACAAGAGCTACGACCTATCGCTGAACGGGCGTGTCGTCCTGAGCGGCAACGCGGAGCAGCGCGCGGGGCGTGTGGACATTAGCGCGGCGCTTCGCTCGGGCGCAAACCAAATCGAAGTCGCGGTCACGAAGAACACCGGCCAATCCGGGCTTATCGCCGCGCTCGATCTCAAACATGCCGACGGAAGCCAGGAGACGATCCGCACCGATCGTCAATGGACCTGCTCCACTGCGGAACATGGCGCCCATCTACCGGCCACGGAGCTGGGTCCCTATGACATGCCGCCGTGGCGTCTCAACGACTCTTCCATCGAACAGGCGGACATTTATCCCCCCTATGCCGTGACCGCCGGGGTCCTCTCGCGCATGGGCATCCAGCCGGACTTCGAATGCGATGCGCCGCTGCGCTACATCCATCGCAGCGACGGCCCGGAAGACTTTTATTTCGTGGCCAACGGCGAAGACCGGCCGCAAACCGCAACGTGCCGCTTCCGCTTGACCGGCCGCCAGCCGGAGTGGTGGGATGCGCTTACCGGCGAACGCCGCGATCTGCCCGAGTTCTCCGAGAGCGGCGGCCGCACCGGGATTCCCATCCGCCTGGAGCCGTTGGAGAGCGGCTTCGTGGTATTTCGCAAGCCCGCAACCCGACGCTCCACGGCGCACGGCGCAAACTTCCCCAGCTTCCAAACCATCGCCACGCTGGCGGCGCCCTGGCAGGTGTCCTTCGATCCAAAATGGGGCGGTCCGGAGCAAGTCGTGTTTTCCACGCTCGAAGACTGGCGCCGGCGGGACGAGCCAGGAATCCGCCACTACTCCGGAAAGGCCGTCTACAGGACCACCTTCGATTGCGCCAGCCTGGATGCCAACCTACGCTACTTTCTCTCTCTGGGAAGAGTCGCCAACATCGCCTCAGTCAAGGTGAACCATCGCGACCTGGGAGTGGCGTGGTGCGAACCATGGCGCATAGGCCTCCCCGCGGGCCTCTTGCAGGATCGGGGCAACGAACTTGAGATTGTCGTGGCGAACCTTTGGTGCAACCGTCTGATCGCCGACAGCAATCTGCCCCCCGAACAGCGCCTGACCTGGACCACCTCAAACCCGTTCCGCCCGGATGACGCCTTGATCGAGTCCGGCCTGCTCGGCCCGGTTACCATCCAGGCCCTGCCTGCGAGCTAAGCCTGTGCTCGCCCTGGAGCTTGTACATTTTGAGAAATCCGATGCCGGTGGGGCAGGTTGTTAACCTGCGGCCGATTGCTAATCGGCCTTACTTTTTCCTGAGAGTCCCTGCCTCTAAGTCGCACTCCAGCCGAGTGACTTGCGCCGTAGCGCCAACACTGCGAGCAAGCCAGCGCTAACCAATACGAAGGCGCTTGGCTCCGGGGTCTCGCTAACGTCCACACTAATGCTGTCGGAGTTGTTGCCGCTCGCGCCGACCGAGTCGGCGACGGCCAGGTAAAGTTCGGTCGCGTCGGCGGGAGCGACGAATTGCTGCACGTCGCCCGTGCCTGTCCCGGTCAGGCCCTCGCCGATGAAGAATAATTGATCGAGAAGCGGCGAGAGACTCGCGAAGCTCGTGCCTATGCCCGACCCGCTGAAGTCCAAGGCCGGCGGCGTCGGCCCGGATGGCCCGCCGGCTGCCACGAACACGCCAACTAGCGCGCCGGCCGAAAGGTGGGCAAGGCTGATGCTGTTGGCGGAACCGGGTGAATCGCTGAATTCGTCCGCACAGCAAGCTCCAGCATCCGCATTGCTGTCGAAGCAGACTCCGTCGACTGAGACTGGAGTGTAACCCGTGATCGAGAACGTGTATACGGTCCCGCCAACGGCGCCAACGCTTACGGGCGAATTAGCCGGCGCGGTGTCGGATCCAAAGTATCCCGTCACGCTGGCGCCGTCCGGCTGCCCGGCGAGCCAGATATCCGTGGTTGCCACGACTATGACATCACTGGCATGCGCGGCGGGCGGAAGCATCGCGACCGGAAAAGCCAGAGCCAGGGCACACAATTAAAGATGCGCTGGGCTTAGGATAGGCCGCGCGCCAGCCACCGGCTTTCCGCTAACGTAGTATTACAGCAGCGCCATTACTTCGCTGCCTGCGAAGATTTCCCTTCAAGCTGGCGCGCCCAGTGGGGCGGGCCTCCTGGCCTGCCTTCTTTCGACCGCCGAAGCTCTGCGTTGAACGTCAGGCAGAGCACCTCACGAAGTGCGCCTCAACCTTCCTCTTTGTGTTCCTTCGGGCCTGCGTCGCGCCGGCGCATGAACTGATGCAGCGCGAAAGGCACCTCATTGGGATGCGTCGCGCACCACGTAACGATGCGCTCCAACTTGACGGCATCGTCGGCGATGGCGCTGATCTCCATCAACTCGGTATCGATGATCTCCGGGTCTCGCATGAAACCTCCAGCATGGCACACGTCGGGCCGCGCGCGCAGCGCCTTGCGCAGCCACCGCGTTCCGGGGCTATCTCGCCGACGCCCGGCAGGTCGGCGGCTTCGGCGTTTCTCACCCGGTTGACGCGAAGGGCGCCGTGATCCAGGCACAATCCGAAACGCTGCCCCGGGTAAGGGTTATCCTGAAATCAACCCAACCCTCACCAGTTCTGCCCGAAGTGCAGGTGGATCGGTAAACAGGATGCCCTCCATGCCAAAAGCAGCAGCGGCCGCTACGTTCGGTTTCCGGTCGTCGATGTAGATGGCGCGGGCAGGATCGATTGCGAAAGTCTCAAGGAAAAGCTGAAAAAAATGCGGGTCCGGTTTTAACAGTCCGACCTGGCCAGAAATCAAGACTCCTCGAAACCATTGTAAGAACTCGAATCGCTTCAGGGCTACAGGAAACGTTTCCGCGGACCAGTCACTGAGAGCATACAGAGGAACCCCGCGAGCGCGCAGTTCCGTGAGGAGGTCAACGGTGCCGAGGATCGGCCCTGCCAGCATTTCGTCATAACGCTCGAACCAGGCGTCAATCAACCCCGCCTGGCGCGGATGAGCCAACCTCAGGGAGGCGCAGGCATTGGCAAACGTTCGTCCCGCATCTTGCTGAGCGTTCCAGGAAGGTGTACAAACCGTCGCCAGAAAATGCTCCATCGCTTTCTCGTCTCCATCGAAGAGCTTGCGATATAAGTGACGCGGGTTCCAGTCAATCAGCACGCCACCGAGATCGAACACCGCTACAGAGCGCATGACTATCATCGCTGTAATTTTATCCAAACTGATCGCTATTGGTCGATGCTGCAGCGGCTCCGACGAATGTGGGCGAATGGTTGGGCGCTCGGAAGGAGTTGTGCCAAGAAAGTGGTTCCATTCCCCGTGGCCGACCGGCGGGGAGGGGTCGACCCCTGGCCCGAAGTCGAAATGCGAGAACCCCGTTTTTGGTGCCCGTGGCGCAATTCAGGCGCCGCCCACTGCTTTTCTTGCATGTGGATCGAAGGTCGGAACGGGACGCGTACTCAGGTGCGCAGCACGCGGAGGGCGGCCTAAGCGGCGTTTCTTCGCCCCGCACGACTCGGCGGCTCGTCTTGGGCAATACCCGACAAAACAACCGGCTCACGGTCAGGGAACTCAGCAACAACTTTCGATGTCGCACATCGGCTCGCTGTGGTCAATTTTGAACAGACGCCGACGCGACGGTGTGCTAGTATTACTGGTAGTCCTGTGCAACCTTGGGACCTCCCTCGGACGGGCATGGCTGCAGAGGGCAGCACGATCACGTTCACGTGATTTTGACTTTCGGCGGCGCCCCAGGCAGTTTCGGCATAGTCGTTTTTCGGTAGATTAGGACGCCATTAAGCCACTACGGACGGCTTGGATGGGTAAGGAGGAGTAATGACCGTTGAAGCAGATCGTAATCATCTTTGCTTGATCTCCGCAACTAGGACCAGTGCCAACCGGGCCGAGATCATCAGAGGATTCCCTGGCACCAGGCAACTCTGCCTGGCCGCTCTATGCGTCATGGCCTTGTTAATGGTCTCGCCGGCGCAGGCGGAGACCGTCATCTTCAGCAATGTCGGTACAACCGCACCTTATGGTTTTGGTGGAATCGATGCCAGTCTGGCAAATGCGTTCGCGTTCACGCCGACCGCAGATTATTTTTTTACGAGTGCCCAAATAGACCTCCTCACTTTTACTGGCTCTGATGGCGCGGTCGCCGGGTCACTCTACACGAGTAGCAGCGGTACACCCGGAACCTTGGTAGCACCGCTCGGTGTGGTAACAGTGCCGAGTTTTAGTTGTTGCAGCGTACCCTCCCTCTCCTTTGAATCTCTTGCCACGACTTTTACTCAATCTTCCGGGCCGGCAGTTAGCCTACTCGCGAACACCGAATACTGGCTGGTGCTGGCCGCAGGAACCCCAGACAGTACGGCGTACTACGAAATCGGTGGGGCAAACTTCGGCGTGCCCCAATCCCAGCTTTCGGGTGGCGCCTGGCAATCGTATTTGGGTGCCGACGTTCAGTTCGAGATTGACGGCTCGCCGTTGTCATCCGGCACGCCTGAGCCTGCTACTATCTTCCTGATTGGCTCGGCCTTGGCGCTGGCTGTTGCGAAGCGCCTCACAGGCCGACTTCGCCGCGTCCCGACTGCCTTGCGGACTCGACTAACGGCTGAGCCTGCTCCGCGGATGCAACCCCTTTGAGCTGATCCGCGGGAACCGCTCCGGTCACTTCCGGGGGGACACCGCCGTGGAACTCGGTGGCGTCGGCAGCCGGCCTGCGTGTCATGGACGTAACGGTCCGGAACTACTTCCGTCCGCGCCGCATCACCGGCCTTGCTGCCGCCAGCGTTCCGCGAGGGAATCACGACTTAAGCCACTTATCCCTGTTGAAAGGTCGCAATCCGGTTTGAGATGTCAGGCGGAACGGCGACCGACTATTCTAGCTTACGTGGCCCGTGGGAGACACTCATTGAATCGCTACGAATGCAGGAACCGCCGCGCGGCCTGCCGCCGTTCGGCTTCCTCCTGGCGCTTCTCGTCGGCCTTACGCTACCGCGCGGCGATCTCATCCAGGGCACGCCGTTTGGCCTCGATCCGCACAGTGGGAGTAGCGCGAGGGCATGGCGCCCGAGACGTGCCCGGCGATGTTTATGATCGCCGCGTCGCCAGCGCCCGATTCAGAGGCGGCGCTGGCTCCGAACTCTTGGCTCCGCGAAGCGTCGGCAACATAGATCCTGCTAAAGCGGTCGCGGAATTCTCGCGTGCGGGGTCTTGAAGATTCACGGAAAACGAGATTTCCTCGATATTCCTGCATCCACTCGGCCGTATTACGCGCGTCCCGCCGAAGTGGGCGGCCAGAGCCCCCCAAGTCCGCTTCCGGGAAGTGGTGGGATTACTCTCGGCCAAACACCTCTGCGTCAGCTAGAGGAACAGGACGGGGCTGAGGCCGCGCGCTTCTAAAATACGACGGTGGTTTTCAAGCAGCCGGCCGCAGCCACATTGGTTTGATGTTCCGCTATAGTCGAGAAGAGCATTCGCGTGCGGATCATCCGGAAGATCGCGTTGTGGGGATGCCTCGCTCTGGCGGGGCTGTTGGCCCTGGCCTATGCGGCGGACGACCTGTGGGCGCGGCATCGCGGGCGGCCGGTGGAGCAGGTCAAGGTCGGGATGTTGTACGCGGACGTGAATCACTGGAATGAGGTGGAGTACGCGGTGGGCACGCCGGTGATGGAGACGTGCGTGGACGCGCTGATGCCGCACTTCGGCTATACGCCGTGCTGGTATTTGAAGAAGCACAACATCCGGCAGATTGGGCCGTAAGGGAGATGGAACGGTGGTCGCTAAACGGGAAGCCAAGCGGCGCGGGCGCAGCCTCAACGCCGAGACGATTCGCGCTCTGAAGGCGAAGGCAGCCGCGGCGTTTAGGCGCGCTATGCAAGGAGTGACGCGGGCTGGCGCGCGGCGAGGACATGCTATGACACCCACAAAATAAATCAGTCACGGGAGCATAGGAGTTCGCGGCATCCAGATGCACCTTCGTCCCTCTGGCTTTTTCGGCCGCGAAACTGATGAAACCTTTATCAGTCACAGCCAACTTAAAATTTTCTTCGGCTGAAACTAAACCACTTACCATTCGCTGCCACCCAGCCCTTACCTACCCTCCTGCTACCGTCAAACCAGGAAGGAACCATGGCAACACTCAAACAAATCGACGCCAACCGTCGGAACGCTCAAAAATCCTCAGGCCCGCGCTCTCCCGAAGGCAAGGCCGCATCTCGCTTCAATGCCCTCAAGTCCGGCATCGACGCCCAGGCCCAAGTCATCCCCGGCGAAGATCCGGCTCGACTCGAAGCCCTCATCGGCGAATACCAGGAGCGCTTCGACACGTCCGTGCCGGAGCGCCGCATGTTGGTCGATACCCTGGTCGCCTGCGACTGGCTGTTCCGCCGTCTCAACCGGGCCGAAGCCTCCTTCTGGCAATACGAAGCCCAGCGTACGGAAAGCAGCTTCAGCTCGAATAACCACCCAGAGGGCCGGGTCCTCTTTTTTGGCGACAAGGTATTCGATCGTCTCCAGCGCCGCGTCAATGCCATCCACCGCAACTACGACCGCGCCCTCAAGGAACTCCAGGACCTCGGGGCCGCCGCCCCCACTGAGGATGCCCAGCCCTCGGAAACCCCCGCCCCACCGCCGGAACCGCCCGAAACCTGCGCTCCGGAACCCGCCCAGCCCCAATCGAATCAGCAACCTGCTCCCGAAATTGGCTTCGTTCCTCCAATCGTGATGCTGGAAGGCCGGCCCCCTGAGGTCTCACTGTAGTATGGCCCGTCCGATGAGACCGGGAGGTCCGCTCCGCTGTGTGAGACACTATCGTTTCGAATGGGTCACCCGATTCAGGTTGAGGGGCTGCGGAAGAACTATGGCGAGGTCGCGGCGCTCAGGGGCGTCGATTTCGAGGTTCATGCGGGCGAGGTGTTCGGACTGCTCGGACCGAACGGGGCCGGGAAGACTACCACCGTCGAGATCCTCGAAGGACTGCGGGCGCGGTCGGGCGGGCGCGTCAGCGTGCTGGGGTGCGATCCAGAGGTCCAGCCGCGCGCGTTGAAGGACCGTATCGGGGTCTGCCTGCAAGCCACCAGGCTGCAAGACAAGATCAAGGTCCGGGAGGCCATGGAGCTATTCGCGGCGTTGTACACGCGCACGGTGGACAGCGCCCGGCTTCTGAAGCGCCTGCAGCTTTGGGAGAAACGCGAGGCGCAGTATGCCACGCTCTCCGGCGGGCAGAAACAGCGGCTGGCGCTGGCGCTGGCGTTGCTCAACGATCCGCAAACGCTGTTTCTGGACGAGCCTTCGACAGGCCTCGATCCGCAGGCGCGCCTGGAAATCCGCGACCTGGTCATGGACCTGAGGCGCGAGCAGCGCACCATCATGCTGACCACCCACTACATCGAGGAGGCCGAGAAGCTGTGCGACCGCGTGGCCATCGTGGATGAGGGGCGCATTATCGCGATGGGGACGCCGCGCGAGATTCAGGACCGCGCGTCGGGGGAATCGACGATCGAGATCGAATGCGCGGCGCCGCTCGATGGGGCGGCGCTTCCGGCATGGCGCGATGCCGATAAGGTTTCGCTCGACGAGGGGCGCACGCGCGTTTCGGTGGTTTCGCGGCGGCCGGCGCGCTCCATCGTGGACATGATGAAGTGGCTCGACGAGAAGGGCATCGAGCTGGCGGATATACGCATCAGGAGGCCCTCGCTGGAGGACGCCTTCATCGAACTCACGGGAAAGAGCCTGCGCGAATGAGAGCCTACCTCGCCCTGTTCCGGAGCAATATGCGGTTGACGCTGCGGGACCGGTCGGTCCTGTTCTTCAACTATGTGTTTCCGCTGATCTTCTTCTTCATCTTCGGCGGTTTGTTCAGTGGCGCCACGGGGAACGGGATTTCGTTCTTCGTGGGCATGGTCCTCGTCATGGGCATACTGGGAAACGGGCTTTGGGGCTCCGGTATGCGCGCGGTACAGGAGCGCGAGGCCAACATTCTGCGCCGCTTCAAGGTCACGCCGATTTCGCCAGTTCCAATCCTGGTGGCGGCCATGGCGGCGGGATGGCTGCTGTATATGCCCGCCGTCGCGCTGCTGATCGCGCTGGCGCATTTCGGTTACGGCATGCCGTTTCCGCGGCAGTGGTTCTCGCTTCTGCTGATGGTCTCTTTGGGGGTGTGCGCCATGCGCGCCATCGGCCTGATTCTGGCGGCCGTCACCAATACCATGCAGGAAGCCATGATCCTGACCCAAGTGTTCTACCTGCCGATGCTGATCATGAGCGGCGCTACGATTCCGTCCGCCGTGCTTCCAAAGTGGGTACAGACGCTGGCGGAATTCATGCCGGCTTCCTATCTGGTGACGGGCTTCCAGGGAATCTTCTTTCGCAATCAATCGATCCTGGATCATGGCGCGGCCGTGGCGGCGCTGCTGACCACGATGGTGTTGGGGACCTTCATCGCCGCCAAGCTTTTCCGCTGGGAGAAGGAAGAGAAGATCGGCCCGCGCAACAAGCTGTGGGTGCTGGCGGTGCTGGGGCCGTTCCTGATCATGGGCGGTTACCGCGCCACCCGCAAGGACCCCCTGGGCCAGAATCAGGGCTTTTACCGCGATTTGCAACGCGCCGGCGCGTTCCTGATACGCGACGCGCGCATCTTCACGGGCGACGGCAAGACCATCGAGAGCGGCTCGGTGCTGGTGCGCGACGGCAAGATCGCGGAGATCTATGAAGGGCCGGGGCCCGATCCGGAGAGCCTCAAGGCCGAGCTGGTCGAAGCGGCCGGCAAGACGCTGCTGCCGGGCCTGATCGACGTCCACGTACACCTCACGCCCCTGGGGGGCATCTCTTCGGACAACGGAGACTACCAACCCGCGAAATCCATGCCGCGCGCGGCGGCGGCCCTGCTATATAGCGGCGTCACGGCGGCGCGCAGCGCGGGGGATGGCGAGGTCGCCGTTCTGAGACTGCGCTCGGAGATTGGAACCGGCGCCAAATTGGGCGCTCAGCTTTTCGTCTGCGGTCCGTTATTCACCGCCGACCCCGCGCGGGGAGCGGAAATCCTGGAGACGCTGCCTCCGACGGTTCGGACCGGCCTGATGCCCGAGTTGTTCCGCACGCCCAAGACGCCCGAGATCGGAAGAGCG
>OBLW0100000794.1_pt1 | contig 27019 bp, 14 predicted proteins | sample 1520161 | NCBI WGS metagenome assembly OBLW01 (sample SAMEA3539309, study PRJEB22396) | soil metagenome | biome: tundra; feature: field; material: soil | place: USA | collected 2010-05 | depth 0.15 m | reverse complement strand
AAATCGAAACATCACTCTGCTTAATGATTTCCGAAGGGCTCTGCCTGACTTTAGACTTGAAGACAACGTTGGATCTCCGTATTGCGTGCGACGCTACGTCGCTGACAAACATTTCGCAGGTCCTGAGGGCCTCGCCATTGCCCGTAAGGAACTCGCCAAGCGGGGCATGAAGCTGGTCCTCGATTTCGTGCCGAACCACGTAGCGCCGGATCACCCGTGGGTCACCGAACATCCGGAGTACTTCATTCGAGGGAACGCCGACGACGCCAGGAACGACCCAGCAGCCTACCTTGAGGTAGGAGGAACCCTATGTGCTTGCGGACGTGACCCTTACTTCCCGGCTTGGCCGGATGTACTGCAACTGAATGCTTTTCAGCCGGGACTTCGGCAGGCAGCAAGGGAAGCGGTTTTCAGTATCGCGAGCCAGTGCGATGGCATCCGCTGTGACATGGCGATGCTTTTTCTGAATCAGGTCTTCGAACGTACCTGGGGCAGTCATGCGGGTCCGCGGCCAGCAACGGAGTACTGGGCTGACCTAATCTCGGCCATCAAGAAAAAGCATCCGGAGTTCCTCTTCATTGCCGAAGCTTACTGGGATATGGAGTGGGAGTTACAACAGAAGGGGTTCGACTTTTGTTACGACAAGAGGCTTTATGATCGCCTGGAGCATGACGATGCAGAGAGTGTTCGGCTTCATCTCTGTGCTGATCTTGCTTACCAGGAGAAGCTCCTTCGCTTCCTCGAGAACCACGATGAGCCTCGGGCCGCCGCGACCCTTTCGCCGGCAAAGGAGCAGGCCGCCGCAGTCACAATATCCACCCTCCCGGGGGCAAGACTCTTCCATGAAGGACAATTCGCAGGCCGAAAGGTAAGGCTACCTGTCTTTCTGGGTAGACGTCCCGCAGAGCCCGCCGATGAAGCATTGCAGGCTTTCTATGACAAGCTCCTGGCAGCGATCAACGCCCCAGTATTTCGCGATGGTGAATGGAAACTGTGCCAGCGTGGCGGATGGCCCGACAATCCAAGCTTTCAAAACCTGGTCGCCTGGAGCTGGGTCAAGGACGATGATCACCGACTCATTGTGGTTAATCTCAGCGACAGTGCTGTTCAAGCCCGTGTGCAGTTGCCGTGGGGCGAAGTGCGAGGGGAGACCTGGCGCCTGACTGATGCTCTGTCGGATGCCAGCTACACCTGCGACGGCGATGAACTGGCGGCTGCGGGATTGTACGTCGAACTAGGACCTTGGAGTTGCCGCTTGTTCCAGTGTCGTCGCGCCGGCGAGGCATGACGTTTCTTCTTTCACGAGTCAAGTCTTAGAGGAATCAGTTGGACGGTTCAACGCTCCATGCTTCGCGCGATCAATAAGAACTGCTTGACTTTGGCCCTATTACAGTCATAATGGCGGCTCATAAATCCACTATGCTGCCGGTCAGATCTGTTCTTTCTGCTGCGGGACGATCGCATCGCGGCAACGTAGATCTGTAAAGACGGCTTCGAGTGCGGTGCAGGCCGGAGTTTCCGCTTCAGGGGAGAGGATAAGAAAAATCAATGACTAGCTCCTATCTGTCAGACACGATGGAACAAACCGCGGGAGGGCCGGGCGACCCTTGTGTCATGGTTATCTTCGGTGCGGGGGGCGACCTTACGCGGCGCAAGCTGATTCCTGCCCTCTACAACCTCGCAACTGACAATTTGTTATCGCGCGAGTTCGCAGTTGTGGGATTGGCCCGCGAGCCGATGAGCACGGAGCAGTTCCGCGATAAATTTCGGGAAGACATCAAGCAATTTGCTACTGGCGCATTGTCAGACGACCTGACGGAGTGGTTTATCCGGAGGCTCTATTACCTGTCAGGAGAGTTTGGCGATGCCAACTCGTACACCAAGTTGCGGGAGACTTTGCAGCAGGCCGACAAAGAACATGGCACCCGCGGAAACTATTTCTATTACCTCGCCACCGCTCCTGTATTCTTCGGCCCTATCGCACAGCAATTAGGGGCTGCCAATCTCCTTTCCGAGGAAGACAAGCAATGGCGCCGTGTCGTCGTGGAAAAACCGTTCGGTCGCGATCTTGAGTCGGCATCCACCCTGAACTCCCAGCTTCTGCAAGTCATGAATGAAAGCCAGATCTATCGGATCGATCACTACTTGGGCAAGGAAACGGTTCAGAACATCATGGCTTTTCGCTTTGCCAATGGCATTTTCGAACCGGTTTGGAACCGGCGCTATATCGATCACGTGCAAATTACCGTGGGCGAAACCGTAGGGGTGGAGAACCGCGGTGGCTACTACGACCAGTCCGGCACATTGCGGGATATGGTACCCAACCACATCTTCCAGCTGATTTCTCTGACTGCCATGGAGCCACCCATCTCTTTTCAGGCGGACGCGGTGCGCGACGAGCAAGCCAAGATTCTGCGGGCCATTCAGCCGCTTACCTCGGAAGACGTGCTCAGCCGTGCCGTTCGCGGACAATATGGAGAGAGCCACGGGCAAGGACAGGCGATGCCAGGCTATCGCTCAGAGTCCAGTGTGGCGCCGGATTCCGCCACCGAAACTTTCGTGGCAATGAAGGTCCAGATCGATAATTGGCGCTGGGCCGATGTGCCTTTTTACCTGCGCACAGGCAAGAGATTGCCACAGCGCCATACGGAGATTGCCATTCAATTTCGGCGGGCCCCCTTCGTTTTGTTTCGCGACACGGCAGTGGAGCGCCTCACGCCTAACGTTCTGGTGTTGAATATTCAACCCGAAGAGGGTATTTCCTTGAGTTTCGGGGCGAAAATGCCGGGGCCGATCATGCGTCTGGGCAATGTCGACATGCGCTTCGCGTATTCAGACTATTTTGGAGGCGGTGCTGCCACGGGCTACGAGAGGCTGTTGCATGATTGCATGATCGGAGACGCCACGTTGTTTCAACGGGCAGACATGGTCGAGGCCGGCTGGAGCGTCGTGACCTCGATCCTGGATGTATGGAAGGCACTGCGACCCCGTAATTTCCCAAATTATCCTGCAGGCACCTGGGGGCCCAAAGAGGCGGATGAGTTGCTCGGACGCGACGGCCGGAGATGGCGGGTCAATAGCAATGAGCTCCTGAAGGCGAAGGCGTCGGCCGACGTGGCGGGCGCTTGAGGCGGCGGGAAGATCCACCGTCACTACCCTTGCAGGAATCACTTCTTTCATGAATCGCATCGTCCCGGAGCATTGAGGTCATGGCGGGATCAAAGCGAGCGTTAGCCTTCTCCACAACTGGACGAAACCAAGGGGCATCATGGGGGACAACCCTGCTTTGCGATTGAAGTTCTGGGGCGTTCGTGGAACGATACCGACCCCCACGCCGAGCCATTTGGGTTATGGCGGGAATACCACCTGCCTGGAGGTGCGGTCCAGCGACGGGGTCATCATGATCGACGCGGGAACAGGGGCCCGGCAATTTGGGGCGAATCTGCAAAACGAATTCCACGGCGCCAATCTGGAGTTGCATGTCCTGATGACCCATTTTCACTGGGACCACATTCAGGGGCTACCTCACTTTGCTCCACTATTCTCGCCTGCGAACAAGATCATTTTCCACTCTTCCCGTCCTCCGGAACAGATAAGGGGAATTCTCGAAGGACAGATGTCCGATCCCTATTATCCGATCAGTTTGAACTACCTTCCCGCTCAAAGGGACTTTGTAGATATCTGTAGCGATCCATTCCGGCAGTTTGGAATTGCCGCGCATCCTTTTCCTCTCCATCACCCCCAGTGTGCGACGGGATACCGCCTTGAATCAAAAGGCAAAGTTATTACGCATGCCAGTGACCTTGAGCACGGGCACGCTAAGCTTGATAAGACCTTGCGGGAATTTGCCCAGGACGCCGATGTGCTGATCTACGACGCACAGTACACGCCAAACGAGTATTCCTCGTGGAAGGGACGAGGCCACAGTACTTGGCTACAAGCTACCCGCGTAGCCCGCGACAGCAATGTTAGCCGGCTCATTTTATTTCACCACGATCCCAACCATGACGATGAGTGCATGACCGAAATCCTGGGAGAAGCGCGCCGTCATTTCGAAAATACGGATGTGGCTAAGGAAGGATGGGAGATCGCACTTTAGCGCAAATCAGGTCCGATGGTACGTCGGCGGTCCGGAGACAACAACTTGACGTCAGGGACCTCCGGCATTAGCAACGCAGGGCCACCCGCGACGGGAAGAGATCTCTGTGACATTTTTTTGTTTTGATTTGATTGCAATGGTGAGAAGATCGGGGACGCTATTGTCACACCACATTTGGACGAAGAGATTGACTCGCGGTTTGGGCCGGGCATCTGGATTTTGGCTGCGGGTTTTGCTGCCTGCCTGAATTAGCGCTGATATCTCAAAGGGGCCCGCGCCACATTCGCAAAGAAGCGTGGTGCAAAGGACAAGCCGTGGTCCGACGCAGTTTCTGCCGAGTGCATGCGTGGCGTTGTCCTGTCCTACTGGTGGTTTGCGTGTTTGCCCTTCGGGGCCCGGGTATCGGACAGGAAACTCGCATTCCCCGGCAGCAGCCTCGAAATGCAGCCCTGCTGGGGACGGTCCACAACCAGGACGGGCGTCCTGTTCCCGGCGTCACGGTGCGTGCTGTCCATCGCGCTACCAGCAAGCCCTACACCACTACGTCCGACGCCGAAGGAATATTTCGCCTGGTCGACCTTCCTGCCGGCGAATACGAAGTTTCAGTTCAAGTTGAGGGAGTCGAGTCCACACCGGCAAGGCTGGCATTGTCCGCTGGGCAGATACAGTCAAGGGACATCCGTGTCGAAACCGCCCTCAGTCCAACCCCGTTGAACGGCCCGAGCGGTTTGCCGGGGGCGGCGCACGCTATATCAGTCCCGGAGGTTTCCTCAGGCAGTGTTTATCCGGGGATGCGCAGCCCGCAATCCGAATCGCCCTTGGCATTGCCGGAATTCGTTCCCACCCCTGACGACAATTTCTCGCTGGAACCGTATCGCTGGACGGTCGCGATGCCCGCGTGGAAACGATACAAAACACCAGGCGACTACCCGTACGTTCGATCGCACTGGTACGACCCCTTCAACCGCAACCGCTGGAAGGGTGATTATCCAATTCTTGGTCAGCAGTGGTTCCTTAAGTTCACCGGCACCAGCTTCACGGATTTCGATCTGCGACGCTTGCCAACACCCAGCGGTCTGGGGTCCCAGAACCCGAACAGCCAGCAGTTTTTTGGCGGTGACCAGCAGACATCGGTGGGCCAAACCTTTCTCTTTTCATTTGATCTTTTTCGTGGAGACACTTCATTCCGTCCAGTTGATTTCCAGCTCCGCTTTACTCCTGCGGTCAATTTGAATTTCCTGCAGACGCAGGAACGCGGCATCGTCAACGTCAATGTTGAAGCGGGAACAAACCGATTCGATGCGCATGTAGGTCTGCAAGAGGGGTTCTTTGAGTTAAAGCTGCACGACCTTAGTCCAAATTTCGACTTCGTGTCAGTCCGGGGAGGAATTCAGCAGTTCACCAGCGACTTTCGCGGCTTTATATTTTCCGATGAAGAACCGGGGGTGCGCGTCTTCGGCAATCTGCGTTCCAATCGCATCAACTACAACCTCGCTTACTTCTTCATGCTGGAGAAGGACACAAATAGTCATCTCAACACTTTCGCTGCCCGTGACCAGCAGGTGGAGGTCGCTAATGTTTACATCCAGGACTTCCTGACCAAGGGTTACACGACGGAGTTCTCCTTTCTTGCCAATCAGGACAACCCGTCCATTAAATTTGACACGAACGGATTTCTGGTCCGCCCCGCCCCCATTGGCAGCGTTGTCATCGCCAACGGAATACCGCAGCCGCACTCCATTCGCTCCTATTACCTGGGATGGACAGGCAACGGCCATATTAAGCGCTTGAACATGAGTAACGCGTTTTACCAGGCGCTCGGCTATGACACCTTCAACACCATTGCCGGGCGCCGCGTGAACATCAACGGACAGTTGGCTGCATTGGAGTTGTCCATCGATAAGGACTGGCTTCGTTTTCGGAGCTCAGTTTTCTATACCTCCGGCGACAGCTCAACCCGTATAGGTGCGTCGCGATCTGATACGGCCCGCGGATTCGATTCAATTCTCGACGACCAGCATTTCGCTGGAACCAGCTTCAGCTTTTGGGACCGCGAGAGCATTCCGCTCTCCAGTACAGGCGTGGCGCTGGTTACGCCTTCCAGTCTTATTCCCGACCTGCGTTCCAGTAAGTTCCAGGGCCAGTCGAATTTCGTAAATCCTGGGGTGCGTCTTTATAACGTGGGGGTTGACGCAGACCTGACCCCCAAGTTGCGTGGCTTTGTAAATGCCAGTTACTTGCAGTTCGACCATACCCAGCCACTGCAGTTGGTGCTCTTTCAGCCGTCCATTAGCCGCAGTATCGGGATGGATTTCGGGGCCGGCGTCAACTATCGCCCGCCTCTTTCGGAGAACATCGTGTTAACCACCGGCATTGACGCACTGGTTCCAGGTACGGGGTACAAGGAGATTTACAACCCCCAAACGTTGTTGTCAGGGTTCGCCGGGCTGCGCTTCCAGTTCTAAGGCCGGCCCGTTGTGGAGAAAGGACAGGATGGCGGTTCGACTATCGGCGATCAAGCTGGCTGCCCTGGCTGCCGCGGTGCTCGTAATCGTGACGGCGTCTGGCCGTTTCGTGCGACCGGCCATCGGCCAACCGGCGCACCCCGCAGAATCCGCCAGCTCGCAGGCGATGGCGGAGCAGCCGCCGCAACTTCTGCTCATGCAAACCCAGGAGGAAGCCGACCGGAAATCAGCCGGATGCAGGAGCTGCCACACTAAAACCGACAGCCAAACCATGCATACCTCGCCCGCGGTCCGCTTGGGCTGCACGGATTGCCACGGCGGTAACCCGGACATTCGCGTCTCCAACGGCGTATCTGCGCAGTCACCGGAATATATTACTGCCAAGAACCAGGCGCATCTGCAGCCGCGTGTGTTGAGCAATAAACTGGATGGGGCGCTTCCGGTTCGTGCTTATACCGCCTGGCTCAGGGAAAATCCCGACTACATACGTTTTATCAATCCTGGAGACCTGCGTATCGCTGCGGCGACATGCGGGCGAGCCGGTTGTCATGTGTCCGAATTGCAGAAAGTTCGGACCAGCATGATGTCGCATGGCGCCATGCTATGGGGAGCTGCCTTGTACAACAACGGTGGTTTTCCCCTGAAGAATCCGCATTTCGGAGAAAGCTACTCCACGAATGGCGAGCCGCAGCGCTTGATGAGCTTCCCGCCGCCTACGGCTGAGGAAACGCGCACCAAGGGAATCCTTCCCGACCTTCAACCTCTGGAACGATGGGAAATATCACAACCTGGAAATGTGTTGCGCATCTTTGAGCGCGGCGGGACTGAAAAGGCCGAGATTGGAAATCCTGAGCTCGGCGAAGACCCCGGCAAACCCGATGTCAAGCTCAGCGAACGCGGCTTTGGAACCAAGCTGCGCACCGACCCGGTTTTCCTCGGCCTGCAAAAAACACGGCTCCTGGATCCCCTTTTGTACCTGCCCGGGACAAACGACCAGCCGGGTGATTATCGAAACAGCGGTTGTAGTGCATGCCATGTTATCTATGCCAACGACAGATCGCCAGAACACTCGGGACCCTACGCGCAATTTGGCCACTCAGGGTTCAGCGCGACGAACGATCCGACAATTCCAAAAGGCCACTCCGGATACCCCATCAAACACCAGTTCACTCGCGGAATTCCATCGAGTCAGTGCATGGTGTGCCATATGCATCCCGGCACCAACATGGTCACGACTTACTTCGGATATACGTGGTGGGACAACGAAGTTGATGGCGAAAGGATGTATCCCACCAAGCAGCACAATCCCACTCCCGAAGAACAGCAACGCGTCGCTGTCCGCAATCCGGAAGGTGCAGCACCGAGGGGTCTATGGGCGAGTGTGCCTTTTCTGGAGAATGTCGGCAGCCCGGAGTTTCTGAGCACGCTGAAGTCAACTCAGTTCGCCGATTTTCATGGCCATGGGTGGAACTACCGCGCCGTCTACAAACGCAATCGCGAAGGCGAACTTCTGGACAACAGTGGAGCGCCTATTTCGCCGGACGATCCCGACAAGTTCAAGAAGGCCGTGCACCTGACCGACATCCATCTGCAAAAGGGCATGCACTGCGTCGATTGCCACTTCCAGCAGGACAGTCACGGCAATGGGCGCCTTTACGGAGAGACTCGCAACGCGGTTGAGGTTGACTGCACCGACTGCCACGGCAGCATTCAGGCGCATGCGACCCTTAAGACGTCCGGTCCGGCGAAGCCCGAAGGCGGCACCGATCTCAGATTGCTGCGAACGCCATGGGGCGACCAGCGCTTTTATTGGAAGGAAGGCCGGCTGTTCCAGCGGTCGATGCTGGATCAAAACCAGCAGTGGGAAGTCATACAGGTGCTGGACTCGGTCACTCCGGGTAATCCCAATTACAACGAGAAGGCACGCTTCGCCAAGACGGTACGGGTTGACGGCAAGACCTGGGGCAGCACCGCCGATGACGATGCTGCAAATCCATTGGCCCACCGCAACCAGCGTATGACCTGTTATAGCTGCCATTCAGCCTGGATTCCCACCTGCTTCGGTTGTCATCTTGAAATGTCGGCCAACCGAAAAATGCCCATGTTGCACAACGAAGGTCTGGTCACTCGTAACTGGACCTCTTACAGCTTCCAGATCCTCCGCGATGACATCTACATGCTCGGTGTGGATGGGACGGTTACCGGCCATCGCGTAGCGCCGGTGCGTTCGGCCTGTGCCGTTCTCGTCAGTTCGCAGAATTCAGATCGCGACTGGGGCTACTATCAGCAGCAAACCGTCTCCGCCGAAGGATTCAGCGGACAGGCTTTCAGTCCGTTCGTTCCGCATACCGTGCGAACCAAAGAAACTCGCACCTGCACCGATTGCCATGTGTCGAGCAGCGGTAATAACAATGCCTGGCTGGCGCATGTCCTGATTCAAGGGACCGGCTTCATGAACTTCATGGGCCGTTACATCTACGTCGCGAACGGCAAAGGAGGATATCATGCGGTGGCCGTAGCAGAACATAGCGAGCCCCCCGCCATCCTGGGCAGCGACTTCCAGAAAGTTGCCTATCCCGCCAACTACGAAGAGCACATTAAGAACAAGAGCGAACTAAGAGAGGCGGATCACCACAACGGGACAGTGCTCGACCTGCAAGCGCGCGGAGAATATCTCTATGCCGCGATGGGCGCGGGCGGTCTGCGCGTGTTTGACATCGCCAATATCGATGACAAAGACTTCTCCGAGAAAATGACCACAGCTCCTGTTTCGCCGCTGGGCCAGCGCTTCTACGTGAAGACCAAGTACGCTCAAGCGGTGGCATCTCCGACCACCCTCGGGGTAGATCCTCTGCGCACCCATCGTCCCGAGAATGAAGAGCAATCCGTTCACCTGTTTTATGGCTTCCTCTATGTGGCCGACAAATATGAGGGCCTGGTCATCGTGGGCAACCCGGACCTCAAGGCGAAGAGTCCGGGTGTGGGCACTCTTCTTGACGGCAACCCGAGCAATAACTTCCTGAAAAGAGCCTTGGCGTTTAATCCTGACGGGGCCTTGAATGGAGCTCGCCGCATCGCGTTTGCCGGAACGTATGCTTATGTCCTTTGCGACCGGGGACTCGCGGTGGTCGATCTCGACAATCCGTTGCAGCCCAAGCTGGTGGCACAGATTGGGGCACCCGACCTGGACGGGCCGCGCGGCATCGCAGTTCAATTCCGCTATGCCTTCGTTGTCGATCGCGCCGGCATGAAGGTCCTGGATATCACGAATCTGGCGCGGCCCGCGCTAGTTCCTAACGTTCTCATTCCCCTCGTGGATGCTCGCAACATTTACGTGGCCCGCACCTATGCGTACATCTCGGCGGGTAGGCAGGGCATGGCGATTATCAATGTCGAAGCGCCGGAACGGCCTCAATTGGACCAGATGTTCGACGCGGGGGGCAAGCTGAACGACACCAATGACATCAAGATCGGCATGGTCAGCTCCAGCCAGTTCGCCTTCCTCGCCGATGGTCACAATGGATTGCAGGTAGTTCAGCTATTTTCACCGCAGGCGACGCCGAACTTCTTCGGCTTCGCTCCCAAGCCCGTTCCCAAACTAATTGCCGGTTATAAGACCAAGGAACCTGCACTGGCCATCTCCCGCGGAATCGATCGCGACCGCGCCGTGGATGAGAGCGGACATCAGCTCGCCGTTTTCGGGCGCAGAGGCTCCCGCCCATTCAACCTCGAAGAAATGCAGCGGCTTTATCTCCGTAACGGCAAGCTCTTCACGGTGACCGACAGTCCGCTGGGGCCCGCGGCAGAGCCGCCGATGCAGAAAAGCGCCGCACAGCCTCCAGCGTCCGCATCAGGTTCGGAGGTGCAGCAGGATGGGATGCAACAACAGCGCAGATGAGCGGCAGCAATTTGTTGCACAGTGGCGGGGCAGATGTATCACGTGCGGTGGACTTCAGTTACCGGCCCGCAAGGCACTGAGATCGAACTTGCCCTTGAGCGGTTGTTCCTTGCGCCAATCATGATAGCTGTGGCATTCATAACACCGGCCTTCGGCAGCCGCTTGCATCGCCCCAGCCTCTTTATGACATCTGCGGCAGGTCTCAATTCCGGGCAGATTGACGTCAGCCGTTTGTCGGCTCTCCAATATCCGGGAGTGGCAAGACTCGCAGGTCATCATGCGATGGGCTGGGTGATCGAATTCAGCGTGAAGAAGCCAGCGAGCCGGAATTACCGCCTTGACGGAGGTCGGTAGCTTGTCGCTTTCGCCCGTTGTCTGGCTGTGGCATACTTTGCAATCTTTTCTCCACAGCAACCGTTCGGCAATCTCGGTCCGCTGCTCTGCCCAGTTCGCGGGCGTTGTCGGAGCCTTGGGAAGAACCAGGTAATCGCGGGTGGGACGCAGAAAATTCCGTGCGGCCTCGATCTGGTCTCCATATCCGGCAGTTATGGGTCTGTGGACTAAGTCCGGATTCTCTTTGACCAACTGCTTTATCTTTTCCACGACAAAGGCGCGCACAATCTCCGGCTTATCGTGCGGCGCTGGCTGAGATATCAGTGGATCGAATTGCAATATATGGCAGGCGGCGCATTGATTCACGTACTTGAGGCGCGCCATGTATGGCCCGGCCCCGGTTTCCGTAAACCTCTTCCTTGGCTGCTGTGTCTCAGCCGCGGGAACCACGACTGGCTGCTGACTGGCGGCTGGCACCGCGGCAATGGAGTAGGGCCAAGGCTGGTTGACGCCGACCGGCCGGTGACAATCGCTGCATTGCATCTGCACCGGCCCGTTAGGCCCGCGCAACGTGGGCTGCAGGTGAGCGTGATGGTTCAGGTTGATCGTCCCGGGATCATATTGGCCGTGCCGCAAAGGGAGAAACTGCGGATGTTTGTTATCGAAATCCGAGACATGCGGGTCGAACTTCAACGCTCCTTCTTTAACGTGCAGGCCGGCGTGGCACTGACCACAGGCTGCATCGGTCGTGGCCGCCATTTTGAACTTGCCCTTATGCTCCAGATGGCAGGAACTACAGGCAGGCGTAAAGGCCTGTTGTGCGTTATGAATCGGCGCGTTATGGCAGGCGAGGCACGCCTTGTCTCCCACGGCAGCGCTAAAGCTTGCGCCTCGCACGTGGCATAGGTTGCAATTCTGGCCGAACACGGCGTGTGCCGACGACACTGGACCGCTACTATAAATCGCGCGATTACCTGATGCTTTTTCCCCCAGCAGCCATCCCACCGCAACGAGCGGGACGATTATGGAGAGCACAAGCCGCCACCGCCGGAACCCATGCAGCCGGGTGAAGTACTGCAAGTCGATTCGTGTCGCTAAGGTTTTGGCTGTTCTGACGCGTGGCACAGGTCAATACCTCAGTGCTATTACAGCGTGAACTGCACCCAGAAGAAGCAAAGCATACGACGCAGGTATATGCACCAGGAGCCAGCCGTGCAGCAATCGATGCAATACTCGCTGCCGATCCAGTTCGCGTTTTTCCTCACAAATATTCTCCAGGTCGTTCAACCGGGGCCAGGAATCCTCGGGGCACAGGATCCGAAACTGCTGGAACATCGCGGAAGCCCGCTCCTTGTCCGCCAGCACTCGACCCCGCCCGCTGTGCTGAACCAGATACGGTTTTATCTCGTCATCAAAAAAACTGTGCAGCGTAGCGGCAAAGGGTTCATCGACCCCGATGGCAGAAGCGAAAGTAACTCCGCCCATGGTTCCGGCAGACGCAGCTTCTGCACGCTGTTGCGGGTTGGCGTGCTCCAGGTCGCCTTCCAGCGCCGAAAGCAGTTCGGTCACAGCATCTGTTGCCTCCGTAGCCAGCTGCGCGCAGACATGATCAATTTGCTCGTAAACCGTCTCCATTGGCACGCGAGTCGTAATCACGCGCGGAAGAAAGTGCTGCAAGATAGCGCCGACAATTCCGCTGACTATGACGAAGATGAACAGCACCATCAGCGTGCGCGTAAGCGGAGCTGCGCCCAGGCTGAACCCTGAATGGAAGAGAATGAATGGAAAGCTCAGCAGTCCCAGCCAGAGATGCCCGCGCATCCAGCTTGTTGCGCGTCCTACACGCCATACCGGAAACTTCTTCCTGGCGCCCAGAAGTCCCGCGAACAGCATCAGCGCCGAGCCCATGCTCCCATAGACAATTCCCATCGCGCTGCCGCCACGAGGTCCCTGGACGGCAACCAGTGCATACGGAATATAGACAACGAGCCCCAGCCCGAGGGCCACCATAGTAACCACAATCCAGACGCGATGCGTGGAGTCAATGAGCACACTATTCGCCTTTCTTTAGTGTGGTATCGCTCTGCCGGGCAAGGTAGGCGAAGAATTGGCTGGGATTGACGCGATGCGCCGCGTCGTGCGGACACGCGTACACGCAGCTCGGCTCGTCATAGTCCAGGCAGAGGTTGCAGGCGGTGGCTTTGCTTTGCACCTTTGCGACCTTGCGGCCAGGCCGGGAAAGATCTTCGACCTGGACCTGGAACGGATGCATATTGATATTTCCGTAGGGACAGTTGCTGGCGCACATTCCGCAACCAATACACCAATCCTCGATGACCATCTCGAGGCTGTTCTTGCGCCGGATCGATCCCACCGGACAGCCGACCATGCAAAGCGGGTCTTTACACTGCCGGCATGAGGTCGCAATCAGATATTTGTCGAGGCGCAAGCCTTCGCGGATGAGGCGGCTGACGCCATCGTGCGCGTCGGCGCAGGCACGCACGCACTGGTCGCATCGGGTACAGCGTTGCAAATCGAGCACCAGCAGGCTCTGTGCCTCCATCAGTCCCTGCGCCAGGAAAGAATCAATCGGCGCCGTGCGGATGGTAGTGAGCCGAGCACGATTTTCCGCAAGTCGCTGCTGCGCCACGACCTGCAAGTCTTGCTTGACCGCAGGGAACTGCTCCATCATCAGCCGGAAGTCTTCGGCCGCAATCCGGACCGCTTCTACGTGATCAAGGGCGGTGCAGGTCGCCGTGTACATGCCGGCGCCCAGCAACCCGATTTCACCGAGGAAGCCCGACCGCCCGATGTAACCCAGAACCAGATCTCCACCCGGATGAGACTGCGAAACCTTGACGAAACCCAGGCGTACGAGGAAGAAGCTGTCGGAGTGCTCGCCCTCGTGACAGAGGACTTGTCCTGCTGCATAGCGCCGCAACTCGACCCGCTCGCGCAGATAGTCGATGAACTCAGGGGTGAGGGAAGCGAACAGCGGAATGCTCCGCAGGTGGTTTTCCAGTGCTCGCTTGCGATAGTTGAGTTCGACCCTTTCGCGGAATGACTTGTTGCGCTGCAAGATGTCGAGTACATTCCGCAACATCTCCAGCATCGTGCAATCCGTTTTGGCGCGGACCGTGGCGGAGCGCGGATAGAAGCTCATGCAGGTCATCTCGCCGAAGAGGTCGCCCGCAACCAACTCAGCGATGGGGTTGTCGTAGGGCAGATCAACAGGAGCATCAATCGGTATGAAGGCGCGCTCACTCCTGGCTTCGCGGGTATGCGCTTGACCGGTGAGGCTGGACTTCAGCCTCTTGAAGAAGCCACCCTGGTCGGCCTTCGTCGAGACATGGGCCATAGGGCTGGAGAGAAAAACTTCACATGTCCCCTCTAGTATGTAAAAAGCAGTGGAGCCATAGTCGCCTTCGCGGCAGATGATTTCGCCAGCCTTGAAGTGCCTCTTATGCACCGCGTCGCTGTTCAGGCTGAGAAATGTTCCCGACACGTTCTGGAACATCTCGAGTAGCTGTAGTTCCTCGATGGGTACCGCGGTACCGGGGAGATCGGTTGCGATTTCCTTTTTCTTGTTGATCAGCGCGCCCGTGGGACAGGAAACCATGCACTCCCCACAACTGACGCAGGTCGATTCGCCCATGGGAAGATTTTCATCAAAAGCGATGCCAGCCTGGTAGCCTTTGCCCCTGCGGGCGAGAACAAAATTGTGCCGAATCTCGCTGCAACCGCGAATGCAACGCTCGCACAGGATGCAGGAGTCGTGATCGACGGCGATCGAGGCCGAGGATTCGTCGTGTCCGCGTGGTGTGGGCAGGCCAGGATAGCGGGAGGCGGTGAGACCTGCCTGGCTTGCAAGGTGCTCCAACTCGCAGTCGTGCGTAAGTTGCTGCCGCTGGCAGGGCGTTGGATGGTCCGCCATCAGCAACTCCAGGAGGGTGCGGCGAACCCCAGCCACATCTTCCGTCGTGGTCTTCACCACCATTCCAGGTTCAACCTGTCGAACGCACGATGCGGCGTAAACACGCTGTCCAATATCCACGACACACATCCGGCAAACGCCCACCGGAGTTTCATTTTGTTGATGACAAAGGGTTGGAATGGGAATCCCGGAGATGCGTGCGGCGTCGAAGATTGTCGTTCCGGCCGGAACAACAACCTCCCGCTGATCAATCGTGAGCTTTACACCCGGAAAATCCCTTGCTGTGCCCGGGGCGCCCACTACATCACCGCCACGGGCTGAAAGCAAACGCCAGCGGGGCATCGCTTTCGATTCAGGTGATCTTCGATTACTTGCGGAAAGTGCTGCATCACCGAGGTTATTGGCGCCGGCACGATTTGCCCTAAACCGCATATGGAAGTCATGCGCATCGCTTGGAATAATTCGTCGCACAACTGCATGTCGTCCGGCTTGGACTCACCCGATGACCAGGCCGACAGGATGGTCACCAACTTCTGCGAGCCCACCCGGCACGGGACGCACTTGCCACATGATTCATTGCGGAAGAAGCGAACTGAATTCAAGGCCATGTCGAGCATGCAGCGGTTGTCCGCGCAAACCACGATGGCGCCGGAACCCACCATTGAGCCTGCATCCGCGACCGCCTTAAAGTCCAAAGGCAAATCCAGCATCGAGGCAGGCAGGTATCCAGAGGATGGTCCCGAAGGTGCAAACGCCAGCAGAGTTCTGCCATCGATCACACCTCCTGCATAGTCAAAGATAAGGCTGCGGTACGAGGTCCCCATCGGCACCTCGAATACTCCCGGACGCACGACGTCGCCGCTGATGCCTACGAACTTCAGCCCCGTGGATCCGTTTACCCCCTGAGCCTTGAACCATTCAACGCCACGGACCAATATGGCGGCTGCGCAGGTGAAAGTCTCCACGTTGTTGATCACGGTGGGCATGTTCCACAACCCGTTGGTTCCAGGGAAGGGTGGCTTGTTACGAGGTTCGGCGCGCTTACCTTCCAACGCCTCCAGCAGCGCACTCTCCTCGCCGCAAATATATCCGCCCGGGCTGACGAAGATCTCCAGGTCGAAGGTGCGGCCACTACCCAATATGTCTTTGCCCAAAATCCGCTCGCGATAGCAACGCTCGATTTCCTTTTGCAGCACTTCTCTGGGCTCTTCATACTCGTGTCGAATGTAGAGATAGCCTTTCCTGGCGCCGGTCACCAGCCCAGCCAGAACCATCCCTTCAACCACCAGGTACGGAAGATGCTGCATGATAAAGCGGTCTTTTATCGTCCCAGGTTCGCTCTCATCGGCGTTGCAGACAATGTACTTCTGTTTTCCGGGCGCATTGCGCACGATCTCCCATTTCAAGCCTGTAGGAAAGCCTGCGCCTCCCAGACCGCGCAACCCGCTGGCTTTGAGAGTCGCGATCACTCCCGCGTAATCGGAAGTTTCCAAAAAGCGCTTGACCGCCCGGTATTCGCCGAAACCACCGTAGGGATCAGTACCCAACGGCTGCGCAGGTTGCACCCGGTCCGATAGGGTCTGCTTTGGCGCAGAGGCCCCGCTCCGAAGCAATTCGACAATTTGGTCTATCGGCAACCCGGCATAAATTTGGTCATTGACCGAAAATGCGGGGGCACTGTCACATCGCCCCAGGCAGGACACATCGCGAAGCGTGAACTCATCGGAAGTTTTGTTCCGAAATACCTCGCGTAATCTAGCCTGTAGCTGGGGAGCGCCTCGCAGGTGGCACGTCATGTCGGTGCAGACACGCACATCCAGTTTTGGCGGTGGCGTAAGCCGGAAGTGAGGGTAGAAACTGATGGCGGCATGAATCTGGCTTACCGGTATTTTCAGGCGTTGGGACACCCGGTGTAATTGCTCGACGGGAAGATAACCGAACTCCCGCTGGATGGCTCTGAGCTCATCGAACACCGAGATCCCCCTCAGGCAATGCCTTAACCGTCCGGGCGTCTCCACGGCGTAGGTCCAACCGTAAGCACACCCGGCCAACGGTGCTCACTGTCAAGCTAATGTCGCGGGATTGTATCCCACCGGACAGCGGCTGTACAGTACGAAATGCGCGAAATCCAGGCTGGCAAACCACCCCTAACCCCAAACTTTTTCCCTCGCGTACGCCGAATAGGTGTAGAGTACGAAGCCATCAGTCCGACATCTTTTGGCGCGGTAAGAAAGCGTAGTTGCAGCCAGGGCGAACAACTATGTGCATCAAGAGCATTCTGCGCATTCCGTACTGCGCATCGTTGACAGCGACGGTCCTGATCGTCGCGGGCGTGGCAAATGTTGCCCTCGGGCAAAGTCCTTCTCCTCAATCGAGTGACGTGGGGAAGTTCAACGGTCCCGGTGCGTGTGCCGCCAGCAGTTGTCATGGTGGCGTGCAGCCCAAGAACACCACCCGAATCTTGCAGAACGAGTTTAGTATCTGGGCGGCGCAGGACAAACACGCCCGTGCTTACACTGTCCTATCGAATCCTGTGTCTCTGCGTATGGGCAGGATGTTGCAGCCCCCCGTCGAACAGCCCAACAAGTCGCCGAAATGCCTCGCTTGTCACGTCTTGTTTGTGCCCGAGAATTTGCGGGCTACAACTTTCAAACTTGACGATGGAGTGAGTTGCGAGAATTGTCATGGGCCGGCTGCGGGCTGGCTCGGTTATCACACCACCAAGGACTGGCAATACGAAACCGCGGTCAACAAACTGGGAATGTACGATGCCCGCGATCTCGTCAAACGGACGGAACAGTGCCTGACTTGCCATGTGGGTACTGCTGATAAGCAGGTCGATCACGAGATGATCGCCGCCGGCCATCCCGATCTGACCTTCGAACTCGATTCCTTCAGTGCGGCCATGCCGCGGCACTGGAAAACCAATCGCGAGAGCAATACCCCATGGTTTGGCGTGCAGGAGTGGGCGGTCGGTCAGGCGGTACAATTGAACAAATCGCTGCAGCGAGTGAGCCGCCGCGCTCTCAGCTCGAACTGGCCGGAATACGCAGAGCTGGATTGTTTCGCCTGTCACCACTCCCTGACTGCACCCGCTGATAGTTGGCGGCTGACAACGACTGCGTACTACCAAGGACGCCGCGCCGGCGTCCCCGCCTGGAATGCTTCCCGATATGTCGTGTTCCGGTACTTCGCGGAGGTAGTGGATCCGAAGGCCGCAGAACAAATGGAGAAGGAGTTGGACCATTTGGCGCTGCAGTTTGCTAAATGGGACCGGCCAAACGAGATTTCCTCAACTGCACTCAGCGCAGCCTCAACCGTTGACCAATTGGCGCAACAGATTCGCACCCAGCGCTACGATCCGGACCTGACTGCGCGAATCATGCTCAAGATCGTTGGCAACGGAGAGACCATAGCCAACTCGGGGGAACGCACCGCAGAACAGGCAACCATGGCTATCGATTCTCTCTTCATCGCCTACACGGCGAATACCAAGCTGCCCAATGAGGCGGAGTTGCGGGCGGCCATCAAAACGCTGTTTTCACAGTTGCAAAATCCTTCTGCGTACAATGCCGTGCAGTTCAGGGCGCAATTGCTGAAGGTTCAAGCATTGTTACCGCATTCTTCGCAGGCCGCAAATAGGCTCCGGTAGTGTTTGACTCCCTGGGATGACGTTGTCGAGTTATCTCACCAGAAAGTAATGCCATATATGGCACCGAGCGTCTCGCCAAAACCGAAACAAACTAACGCGTCCACGCAACCTGGCCGAGCCAACACGGCTGAGCACCGGCGACTCACCGAACCCTTTTCAGGGCCCATCCAGCCCTGGCGAAAATGGGGGCCCTACGTCAGTGAGCGCTCCTGGGGAACGGTCCGCGAAGACTACAGCGCCGATGGACAAGCCTGGAACTATCTCAGCCACGACATGGCGCGCAGCAAGGCGTACCGGTGGGGTGAAGACGCCATCGCGGGAATTTGTGACCGATATCAATTGCTGGTCTTTGGCTTTGCCTTCTGGAATGGCCGCGATCCCATTCTGAAAGAGCGGATGTTTGGCCTGACCAACCAGGAAGGAAATCACGGCGAAGATGTAAAGGAGTACTGGTTTCACCTCGACAACACTCCTACACATAGTTACATGAGGATGCTTTACAAGTATCCGCAAGGCGAGTTCCCGTATGTAAAACTCATCCACGAGAACAGCGTGGACCGGACACTCGAGTATGAACTGCTCGACACGGGAATTTTTGACGAGGACCGCTACTTCGACATCTTCATCGAATATGCCAAAGCCTCCCCCAACGACCTCTGCATTCGGTTAGAAGCGGTGAACCGGGGTCCCGCACCCGCCGAACTTCACTGTATTCCCCAACTCTGGTTTCGGAATAACTGGGCGCCGGCCGATCCCAAGCCCGCCGTCAGCCTCCTCGATTCCCACGAGGGTGTTTCTCTGTGCGCCCATGACCCGCGACCGGTTCCCCTGACGAATCTCCAGTTTCCCTATGCGCTCGGGCGGACCTTTCTCCACGGCCCTGCTTCAGGCGAAGTCTTGTTTGCCGAAAACGAATCGGCCGACAGCAGCTCGTTGGGCCTTGGAAAAGGTCCGAAAGACAGCTTTCACCGATTCATCATTCACGGTGAACCATGCGTAAATTCTGATCGCGTTGGGAGCAAGGCTTGCATTCACTATCGCGAAATGATTTCTCCCGGTGGCTCATTCGTGCTGCGACTGCGGCTGACAGAAGAGTCCTCAACCCAGCCGCTGAGCGAGGTTGACAAAATTGTGACGCAACGGCGCGAGGAAGCCGATGAGTTTTTCGACTCGATCGCGCCCTGCTCTGCCACTCAGGAGGAGAAGGATATCCAGCGGAAGGCCCTCGCAGGGATGTTATGGAGCAAGCAGATCTACCTGTTCGATGTCGACAAATGGCTATCTGAGAATGTGAATGGTGACCCTGCGCACGAGGGGAGACAAGGAATCCGTAATTCTCATTGGCGCCACCTGAATTCCATGCGCATTCTGGCGGTGCCGGACCGTTGGGAGTATCCCTGGTTTGCGGCCTGGGACTTGGCGTTTGAATGTGTCACGCTGGCGCTTGTCGATCCTGCCTTCGCGAAAGAAAATCTGTGGCTGCTTTTGTTTGAGCAGTTCCAGCACCCCAACGGCCAAATTCCCGCCTATGAGTGGGAATTTTCTGACTTGAATCCTCCGGTGCATGCGTGGGCATGCTGGCGGGTGTATGAAATCGAAAGATCGCAAACCGGCCATGGCGATGTGGAATTCTTGAAGAAAACATTCCACAAACTCCTGATCAACTTTGCCTGGTGGGTCAACCGGGTGGACAGCCAGGGCAACAATATCTTCGAAGGCGGCTTCCTCGGTCTGGACAACATCACCGTGGTGGATCGCAGCAGCCAGCGTGAAAATGGAATCATTTTGGAGCAGTCGGATGCAACCGGCTGGATGGCATTCTTCTGCCTCAACCTGATGAAGATCGCTCTGGAATTGGCCAAGGCGGATTCCACCTACGAAGTATTGGCCACCAAGTTCTTTGAGCACTTCGTCTATATTTCGGCTGCGATGAAGAAAATGGGCGGCAGAAATTATCAGCTATGGGACGAGCAGGACGGTTTTTTCTACGACATTCTTCGATATCCCAACGGCGACTTTCATAAATTCAGAGTGCGGTCGCTGGTTGGACTTATTCCCCTTTACGCCATCGAAGTATTGCACCGAAGAGACTTGGAGCAGCACAAGACGTTCCTTGCTGACATCGAATGGTTCATCCGAAACCGCCACGATCTGGTGGGGCATGCGTGTTGCGCTATCGAGGAAGAGGGTGACCGCCGCTACGTGCTGGGGGTGGTTGATCGTCAGCACCTTTCGCGGGTGATGGCCCGATTGCTCGATCCAGAGGAGTTCTTGTCTCCTGCCGGACTACGCAGCCTCTCAAAGTTCCATCTGGAGCATCCTTTCAACTTTGGGGATGTCTGTTTGCGATACGAACCAGCGGAGTCATCGGAGAGAGTCAAAGGTGGAAACTCAAACTGGCGAGGGCCAGTGTGGTTCCCCACCACGTATTTGCTTCTCGAATCTCTTGTGCGTTTCGGCGAGGCCTTCGGTCCCGATTTCGGCGTGACGCCACTGGGCCAGGGTGCTCGTGTAACTCCAAAAGATCTAGCGCGAGACCTGGCGGATCGACTCATCAGTCTGTTCAAGCGCGACGAGCGCGGATTTCGACCTTGTTATGGAATGACCCTCAAGTTCCAACAAGACCCGCATTGGCGCAATCACTTGCTCTTTCATGAGTACTTCAACGGGGATAACGGCGCCGGCCTGGGAGCCAGCCACCAAACCGGATGGACCGGTTTAGTGGCAAATCTGATTGACGAGTGGCGCAGATAGCCATTGGGCTGGATTTGGGTTGAAACTGCGCGTGATTGCGTTGAAGAGCGCAGTGCTGCAGAGTGCATAAGCATGGAGGTCTGCTGATGAACGTCCTGACCATCGATGTGGGTGGAACCAATGTGAAAATTCTCGTCACCGGGCAGCAGGAGGGGCGCAAGTTCCCTTCCGGACCGAAGCTGACCCCGAAGGCGATGGTCGAGGGGGTCAAGAAGCTCGCTGCGGATTGGAAGTATGACGCGATATCGATCGGATATCCCGGGCCGGTCGCCAATGGCAGGCCGGTGGCGGAGCCGCACAATCTTGCGCCCGGATGGGTGGGCTTTAATTTCGAACGTGCCTTCGGTTGTCCGGTAAAGATGGTCAACGATGCGGCCATGCAGGCCCTGGGCAGCTACAACGGGGGCAAGATGTTGTTCCTGGGATTGGGAACCGGCCTGGGATCCACGATGATCGTGGACGGTGCCCTCGAGCCCATGGAACTGGCCCATCTGCCTTACAAGAAGGCTACTTACGAGAAATACGTGGGCTTGTGCGGATTGAAACGCTTTGGCAAAAAGAAATGGCGGTGCTACGTCGAGGACGTGGTCGAGCGCCTAACCGCCGCGCTCGAGCCCGCCGACATAGTGCTGGGCGGTGGCAACGTGAGACTGTTGAAGCAACTGCCCAAGGGGTGTCGCGAGGGCAGCAACGCCAACGCCTTCCTCGGCGGATTCCGTTTGTGGGCCGATGGCAAGCGCCCGTCTGGCCCGCTGGCCGAGGCCGAAGCTACCGCCGCTGGCGCAAGTAAACGGTCTGCCGGCAAAAAGCAGAAACCATAGGGTGGCGCAACGAATTATTCCAGAGTTGGAGAACCAGGTTGAACCCAAGCCAGCGAATTACAGTTCAACCAACAACCTGATCGGGCGCTACCGGCGGGACGACCAGTAATCGTCCGACAATGCTGGCGAGAAAGGGAGCCAACAATGCAACTCGGAATGGTGGGTCTGGGAAGAATGGGCGCCAATATGGTGCGGCGACTCATTAGGGCAGGTCATAGCTGCACGGTTTACGACGTGTTCCCGAAGAACGTGGAAGAGCTGGCCAAAGAGAAGGCGGTCAGCTCCTCGTCGCCGCAGGACCTCGCGAGCAAGCTACAAAAGCCACGGGCCATCTGGCTGATGGTGCCGGCGGCCGTGGTGGACGAGACCATCGCCGGCCTCGTCCCTTACCTTGAGCCGGGCGACACGCTCATCGACGGCGGAAATTCCTATTACATCGACGACATCCGCCGCGCCAAGGAGCTGGCGCCGAAGAGCATTCACTACGTGGATGTTGGCACCAGCGGCGGCGTGTGGGGCCTGGAGCGCGGCTACTGCATGATGATTGGCGGGCCGGTTGAGGTGGTGCAGCGACTCGATCCCATCTTCAAGACGCTGGCGCCTGGCAAAGGGGGCATCGACCGCACTCCCGGACGCGAAAAGCTCGGCGGCACGGCGGAAGAAGGCTACCTGCATTGCGGACCCAATGGCGGCGGGCACTTTGTGAAGATGGTGCACAACGGCATCGAGTACGGCATGATGGCCGCGTATGCTGAGGGGTTGAACATCATCCGCTCCGCCAACGTGGGCAAGCAGAAGCACGAGATCGACGCCGAGACCACTCCGCTGCGCGATCCCGAACACTATCAGTACGACTTCAACCTGGCCGACGTGGCCGAAGTGTGGCGTCGCGGCAGTGTCATCGCTTCCTGGCTACTGGATTTGACCGCGTCTGCGCTGACGGGAGACCCCCAGTTGGCGAAGTTTGCCGGCAGGGTGTCGGACTCCGGCGAAGGCCGCTGGACGATCAAGGCCGCCATCGACGAGGCGATACCGTCACCCGTCCTCACCACTGCGCTTTATGAGCGATTCAGCTCGCGGGGCCAGGCCGATTTCGCGGACAAATTGCTATCGGCCATGCGCTATGAGTTCGGCGGACATTTGGAAAAAGCGGCCGGGAAGTAAAGGAGCAACTACGGGAGCGATTTATGCGGGCGCTTTTGGCGCGGATCCATCACACGCGCAGCCAACAGTCGTTGTTCAGAGATCGCCTAAGTGGAGATTCTGTTTAATTTGGGTATACAGAACGCGAGCTGACGAGTAACCCAGATACCTAATCGGTCGGATTGCGCGGAAACTTCAGGTAAGGCAGCCGGACGCCCTGATCGATGATCTGATCTGCCCGGATATTGAGAGGTGCTTCAAATCCCAAGGAACCGCCCGAGGTGACGTAGTCGTCCTGATCGACTCCGTCACCGCTCACGCCCAATCCACCGATTAGCTGTCCGTTGCGATACAGTCCCACGCTGCCCGGAAAGAAAACAATCCCGCTTTGCTTGGGGCCCGGCGGTTGCGACCCTTGGGAACAAGGATTCTTGACATCGTTGACATATAGCTGAAAGAACGGACCGTTCGGGGAGCCATCGATGCCGGGGGGGTAGAGAGGCTGTGCTCCGAAGCCGATGGTACGGTTTGTAGACGCCGTGCCCACAGGTACTCCCGGCATGTCCGCTGGATTAAGCTGCTGGCTGTCGACGTACGTCATGTTCCGCGCCTTCGATACTGCCACGTCAATGCTGAACACGGTTGCATCGGGCATGCGGTACAAAGCCAGTACGGTACCATCCAGATCGGCGACAGAAATCACCATCTTCGTGCGTTGTCCAATGGGAAGCCTGATGACAGCGCGCGTCACATTCGCTGTGTTGACTGCGTTCGTCACGATCGATTGGACCTCTGCGGCAGTCAGTCCACCGAGGGGTCCGGCCCGCGCAGTAACCAGATAACCTTCAGGCACCGCTCCGGGGCTGTCGACCGGCCCTGCCACATAGCTGCCCGTGTAGTTTGGATCGGGAGAAAAGCCGGACGGCAGCGACGTCTGCTGCACGAAGGGTACAGTAATACCGTTGATCACAACGGCACCCGGCGCAGGAAACGTGGGCAGCGGGGTGAGGGACTGGGTCGCACCGGAATAGGCGGCAAACTCCGACACCTCAGGAGTCGATCCCGCAACTCCTACCCCTCCCACTACTTCGCCGTTCTTAAAAATCGGTACGCCGCCAGGATTCACGGCAGTCTGGTTGCTGTCGGCAACATCGACTTTGCCGGTAATGATGCCCAACCCGGTCGATCCATTCGTTGTTCTTGCAGGGGGCACCGACTGTCCGGGCGCGAAATCATCGCTCAGGGTGCAGCCCCGGTTCGTGTTTTCGATACCGTAGAGCGCCGCATTTGGAGTGTTCATGATTCCCGGCGGGAAATGGATGCCGCTCAGGAAGCGAACCGTTCGCGATGACAGCGGGGCCTGGTCATTGCTAAAGAAGGCGGCGGTCCTGGCCACTGCAACTGCCAACTCATTGGCATCAACTACGACGCTGAAATCTGCCACCGCCGTCGCCGGCGCGCCGGTCTTCCGAAACACCCCCAGCACCCGGCCAGCCCGGTCCGAAACGGCAATGACCAAAGGATCGGACGCCGAAGCGGCAGCCGCGCTGATCACGCTTTGCACTTCGGCCTGAGTCAGATGTTGGGCGTCAGTAGGGCCCAGAACCGGAGGATCGTTGGCAGGTGTCTCCTGCGAAGACGAGGAACTGCCTCCGCCACAACCGAGGCAAATCACAAGCAAAGCGAGCGGGACCCCCATCTTCCATCTTGTACCCGGAAAGTTCATGGCGATCCTCCACGCACTCGCGACTCGCATTTTGGGTGCGCACCCACGTATGACAATAGTACCGGCGCAAAAGCGCGTTGTTAGGAATGATTGCGCCCGGCTAATAAAGTGACCCGGGAATGAAGACCGACGGCCCCGTTTAAGATGGGCAATCGTAACCCAGTGCTTCCAATCCGCCAAGCTAAAAAAGCATAGGGCGGCAGCTATGCCAGGCTTGCCTTAGTGGCGCTAGGCTCTCCAACCACTACGGGATACAATGGCCGCGCACCGGCAATTCCTTTTAGTTATGGGCGGGGCGGCAGTGGTTGCTCATGAGTAGCGCACCAGGCGCAGCTCCGGGCCGTTGCTACCCTCCAGAGAGTTTGAGACCTGACTCATGACAGCTCGCCGCCGCCTGATCGTCGCTTGTTCTTTGCTGCTCGTGGTGGCGATTATCGCCGTCAGTGGATACAGAATCATTGGAGGGCCGTCGGTAAGCCTGCTCGATGCCATATACACGACGGTCGTTACCCTGTCCGGCGTCGAAGTCTACGAAGAGATCCTACATTCATCCCATAATTCCACGCTGCGCGTTTTCAATATCTTTGTAGTGCTGATCGGCGTAGGTTTCGCCGTTTATGTGTTTTCTGAGCTGACCGCCTTTCTGGTCGAAGGCGAGCTACGTCATCTATTCCGGAGGGCTAGGATGAAGAGACAGATTGGCCATTTAAAAGAGCATTTCATCGTCTGCGGAGTCGGCGAGACGGGACGGCATGTGGTTGAGGAGTTGCAGAGAGTTGGAACGCCCTATGTCGTAGTGGAGATGTCGGATAGTGCGGTAGGCCGTGTTCGCGACGACGGCGGTGATGGGTATGCGGGAATGCTGTACGTGGTCGGCGATGCCACGGATGAAGGCGTGCTTCTGGAGGCCGGGCTGGATCGCGCAAAAGGACTTATCTCTACGTTACCCAGCGACAAAGATAATCTGGTAATCACCGTCGTCGCGCGACAGAAGAATGCCGCAATTCGCATCGTGTCCCGTTGCACGGACCTCAGCTACTCCCCGCGCATGCTCAAGGTGGGCGCTAATGCCACGGTTTCACCCAATCATATTGGGGGCTTGCGCCTGGCGAGCGAGGTATTGCGTCCGAACGTGGTCAGCTTTCTCGACTTGATGTTGCAGGAAAAATCACGCACCCTGCGTATCGAGGAGATCGACCTGGGCGCTGCGTCCGGTTGGATCAACCGCACGATCGGCGAGCTTGACCTGAGCGCCCGCTACAACCTTCTCTTGCTTGCGATGAAACCCACGAGCGACCTGAATTCGCTGCCGATGTTCAACCCGCCCGGGAGCACCCGGTTGCCGCAAGATGCGGTATTGATCCTGCTCGGGGACATGGCGGACCTGCGACGGGCACGGTCAGATGCCCGGAGCTGAGCCCTCAGCCGGCGCACAACCCGCTACGATCGGCCTAAATCTCTGAAGCTGAGGACCTTGAATTCCGGTCAGAGGCTGCAAACTGAGCTTGGAACTAAGGGTGTAGCAGTGTAAACTTCGCCCACAACCGTTCTAGCTCGATGAAGAATACACTGCCACTTCGCCTTCGATTCGATGTCTTCGAACTCGACCTGCAATCTGGAGAACTGCACAAATCCGGCCAACGGGTTGTGCTCCAGGACCAGCCTTTGCAAATTCTGCGAATGCTCATCGAGCACGCTGGCGCTATCACGACGCGCGAAGAAATCCAGCAGCAGCTTTGGCCCAACCATACGGTGGTGGAATTCGAGCATGGCATCAACGCGGCCATTGAGCAGCTTCGCGTCGCACTCGGCGACTCCGCTGACACTCCGAAATATCTCGAAACCGTGGCTCGCCGGGGGTACCGGCTCCTCGTACCAGTGGAGCGGGCTGAGTCCACCTCTTGTGAGGGAGTGATTACCGTGAAGCCGGACCCAGCTAGTCTGACCGGCCAGACGTTTTCTCAGTATCGCGTGCTGGGGATCGTCGGCAGTGGCGGGATGGGCGTGGTGTACGAGGCTGAAGACCTAAAGTTGGGCCGGCGCGTGGCTTTGAAGTTCCTGCCCCAGGGACCGGGCCACGATGCGCGAGCCCTGGAACGGTTCGAGCGCGAGGCGCGCGCCGCCTCGGCGTTGGAGCATCCCAACATTTGTCCCATCTACCAGTTTGGAGAGCATGAGGGCCAGCCGTTCATCG
>OBLW0100000793.1_pt1 | contig 27051 bp, 29 predicted proteins | sample 1520161 | NCBI WGS metagenome assembly OBLW01 (sample SAMEA3539309, study PRJEB22396) | soil metagenome | biome: tundra; feature: field; material: soil | place: USA | collected 2010-05 | depth 0.15 m | reverse complement strand
ACGTGTGCTCTTCCGATCTAGCGTGGCACGCGCGTAAAGCCAGGGCTGAACGTCGGCCGCGGCAAAGACGACACCCTCTTCGCCAAGATCTCGGGGCGCATCAAGTTCCTGAACAAGGGACAGATGGGCAAGTTCGTCATGGTCGAGCCCCTCGAAGTGGAGTAGGCTTCACCGCTGCCGAAAGGTTCGCGGGAGCCCCTTCGGCTTCGCTCGGGGCAGGTCCGTGCTACACAGCCTCGCCTTCGGGACGAGGCTTTTTGGTTTTCGATGTTCTTATGTTTTCCCTTCGTGTCCTTCGTGGTAAATCCAAAAGCCGATCACCGGGAAGGACCCAAAGGCAAACGAAGGTACGAGCAACCGCATGTTTATTGATGAGGCGAAAATTAAGGTCAAGGCCGGAGACGGCGGAAATGGCTGCATGGCCTTCCGGCGGGAGAAGTTCGTTCCCCGCGGTGGACCCTCCGGCGGCGACGGCGGCAAGGGCGGCGACATCGTCATGGAATCCAGCGAACGCCACAACACGCTCGTGCACTTCCGCTTCAATCCCGAGCACACCGCGCAGCGCGGACGTCACGGCGAAGGTTCGAACAAAACCGGACGCGATGGCGAGGGCATCATTCTGAAGGTTCCGGTCGGAACGATCGTCTTCGACGACGAAACCGGCGACAAGCTTTTCGAGTTTACCGAACCCGATCAGAGTTTCGTGATTGCGCGCGGCGGGCGCGGTGGACGCGGCAACGCGCGCTTTGCAACCTCGGTACATCAAGCCCCGCGCGAGCATGAAGAGGGACGTCCGGGCGAGGAGCATGTCTACCGCCTCGAACTGAAGCTGCTGGCCGACGTGGGGCTCGTGGGATATCCGAACGTGGGCAAGTCGACGCTGATCTCGCGCATCTCGGCGGCGCGGCCCAAGATTGCGGACTATCCGTTCACCACGCTCGAGCCCAACCTGGGTGTGGTTGCGGTGGGCGACGCCAAGAGTGAAGTCAGTTTTGTGGTGGCCGACATTCCTGGATTGATCGAGGGCGCGCACACCGGCGCCGGACTGGGCACGCAGTTCCTGCGGCACATCGAGCGCACGCGGCTGCTGGTGCATCTGGTCGACGTCTCCGATTCCAGCGGCCGGCCCGATGTGGCCAAGGACGTCGAAGTGATCCTGGCCGAGCTGTGGAGCTTCGGGGCACATCTCCAAGACAAGCCGATGATCATGGCCGCGTCGAAGATCGATGCCGTCAACAAAGACAAGCTGGCCGCGCTCAAGCGCTATTGCAAGAAACATAAGCTGAAGCTCTACGAGATCTCCGCCGTGACGGGCAAGGGGATCGAGGAGCTGAAGTACGCCATGGCGGACGAAGTGCAGAAATTCCGCGAGCGGGAGCTGAAGGAAGCGATAGAGGAGAAGTAGGCGATTCCTAAGGCGGGCGGCCCAGCCTTGATTCTTCCGTAGATCGTTCCCACCGAGGGGTGCCCCATCCTTGCGTCCTTTGCAAGGGTGGGGAAACGAGGGCGCAGGGAACGCCGGTTTTCCACAGTCTTTCACGCAAGATTATATACTTCACAAAAGTGGAAGCCATTCTTGCCGAAGTACAGACGGCTTCCCGCCAAGAGGAGATCTGTGACCCTGTGCACTGCTGGGATTAGTAGCCGTGATGGGAAGAATCGAATAATCGTGGTATGCGACCAGAAGGTCACATTCTTCGGCGGACACTTTTCGGCTGACGGAATGGCACTGAAGGTGACAATGGTCCATGCGAATTGGTCAGTTATGTTCGCGGGTGATAATTCTACTTTGGTTCCACTGGTCGACGCCGTCCAGGTCACCGCGCGGAAATCAAAGCGAAACACGCTTCGTCAATTTGCCAGATTGTGTAGTCGCGTCTACAGAGAAGAGCGGAAGAAGATCATAGAAACCGACATTCTCTCGAAATACGACATTTCCACGTACCAAGAGTACGTGGACTTAAAGAAAACCGACGTAGATCTTTATGGCGCGATAACAAAGGAAATCGAAAGGATGGAAGAGGATTGGCATTTGCTTTTCTTTGGCTTCGACAAGGAGGGGAAACCTCATGTTTTCGTGATTACTGAATACGGGAAAATCCAGTTTTGCGACATTGAAGGGTTTGCTGCAATTGGCAGCGGGGCATGGGCAGCCATTATGGGATTGGCGCTAGTCGGATATAGGCACGTGCAATCATTTGAAGAATCCCTCTATCGATTGTTGGTGGCGAAGTTCATCGCGGAGGAGAGTGCGGACGGCGTGGGAGAAGCTACTCTAGTCGCAGTATTGGAGGGTGAGCACAGCGCAACAACGGCACTGCTCATGTCCGCCCAAGATGTGAAGGCCCTACGAGAAGAATGGAAACAGCGACCACGCATCCCTGATGGGGTTGGAGCAAAGATAAAAGGGTTACTCTATAACCCGAAGATACGTAGGGAAAAGATGCTAAAGCAATACGCTGCGACCAAAGATCAGAAAAGCCCCGGCTAGCCCCGGGGCCTAAACATGAAATGGGAAAGGAGGCGGGTGGCCCACCCGGTAGCGACGCTTTTTCCGAAAATCATGCCCCGCGATTTTCCACAGCTTTCCACAGCAATTAACCTCAATCCTGTGACGAACAACCTTTACTGAGAAAATCCAAACGCGAACAATGGTTCCGTGCGCGAGAAATTCCTCAACTCGGCGGGCCTGCCGGCCGCAAAGCTCAATCGCGTCTCGTTTCGGAACACTTTCACCCTAAGTCCTTATTCCGCAGGATTTTGCCGTCAGAGCTCCCGAACGTCGGCGAGTAACTGTAAGAAAGCAAACATCTTAGGCAAGCCAGCCCTGAACAGCGGTCAAAAATCCACCGCTAACTCCTTATTCCAGAATATTTTACGTGTAAGTCCCTCCGGCTCAATAATTTGCGAGGGAAGCCACCGTTCGATCAGCCGTAACATCAATAAAATGAGTATTTTACAAAACCACAAAGAAAAAAAGTGGGGGGGGGTACCTGGTGGCTCGAATCGGAGGCCGGGCACCCACGCACGGGTCAATGAGGTGAGCAATCCCAGGTTCCTGACGCTAGCACGCAGCCAAGTCGGCACCCAAAGGCTAGATTCGAAGGCAATCAATATGGTTGCACTTGTAGCACTTAATTGATACCTTCACTAGAAGAGCGTGCTACAGCGTCTCAGGAGGGGAGGAAGACGATCATGCAAAGCGGCGAAGCACCTGCCGTCGACATTTCTCCGAAAGAGCAAAGAGAGATTGCCGACACTTACGCCAAGCTTCGCGAGGCGGAAGCGAAGCTCATTGGGCCAGATGGCAGGGCTGAGATTCTGCCCAATAACCTTTACTCGTTCTTGCTGCGGCTCCTCGCGGATCTGCGAGCCGGTCAGTCCGTCACGATCTTGCAGAACCGACACGAACTCACGACGGTGGAAGCCAGCAAGGTGCTGGGTTTTTCCCGACAGTTTCTGATCCAGTTGCTGGAGAAGGGAGAAATCCCCTTCCACATGGTAGGGTCCCATCGCCGCCTGTATGTGCGCGACGTGATGGCTTACAAGGTGAAGCGCGATACCGCACGGCGAAAAACCCTGGACGATATGGCGAGGCGGGAGTTTGCAAAAGGGGATTACGACAAAGTCCCAGATGATTTTCACACAGGAAAATGAATTCTCCGCTGTGCTGGATGCGTGCGTTCTAGTGCCAGTTTCTCTTTGTGATCTGTTGCTCCGACTGGCCGAAGAACCAGCAACGTATCGCCCGCTATGGAGCGAGCAGATTTTGGCGGAGATGGTTAGAGCGATGAGGAGCAAGCTCCATCGAACGGCGGCCGAGGCGGCGTGGAGACGAGAACAGATGGCGGATGCATTCCCGGAAGCCATGGTTCCGATCCCGCAAGAACTGCTGAAGGCGGCCGAATGCATTCCAGACGAAGACGACCGACACGTCCTCGCGGCTGCGATTATGGCGCGCGCAAATGCCGTGATTACCCAAAATACAAAGCACTTTCCGAAGCGCTGCCTCGAACCATTCGGAATACTTTGTCAAACGGCAGACGAGTTTCTGATTCACCAATTCCATCTTGCTCCTCAATTGGTGCTGGACAAACTGGACGACCAGGGAGCCGGAATCTCGAAGGTCCGCAGTTACGTAGTGGCGAGCCTGACAGCATCGGCGCCAGAATTTTGCAAGCTGGTGAAGTTGAGATCGTGAGAAACAGAAATCTCGATCGTCTGCCGGACCAGGGATTCAGGCGGCTACCTGCGGCCAATAAAAAAGGCGGCCCGAGAGAAGCCGCCTTTCTGATCCGCTTTACCGTCCACAAAACCGAGAAGCCCTCACGCCCTTGGGAGTGGGCCGTGCTGGAAGTGATATTGCAAAATCCGCGCGGCCAGTGCGGGGGTTAGGGTTGATCCGTTGTGCTCGACCGTGCGCACGACTTCTCCGCGGCAGACGACTTCCGTGGACGAGAGTCCGGCAATTTCTTGCGGGAGCACCAAATTGATTTCCAGTTGCGAACTGGGCTGCAGGACTTCGTCGGCCTGGAAGAGCATTCCGGACCGGCTGATGTTCTCGGTTGTGCCCACGTGCCAATCGTTCTCGCCAAGACGGCGATAACGCAGAGGCAAGTGAAGCTGGAATCGTTGTGCGCGCGCGGGAGCGACTTCTCTTGGCCGCGTGGCGTTTTGGGGTTCGGCGGATTGCATGGACATAGCGACCTCCGGGGGAGTTGGTGATGCGTCGAGCACTTCGCGGACCTTGCTCTTCAGGTCGCGAAGGTTAAAGGGCTTCTGGAGCAGGCGGATGCCCGCGTCCAGCATGCCGTTGTGTCCGATCACATTTTCGGTGTAGCCGGACATGTAGAGAATTTTCACGTTGGGGCGAATCTCCGCGATGCGCTGGGCCAGTTCGCGTCCGTTCATCCCGGGCATGATGACGTCGGTGAGCAGCAGGTGGATCATTGCCTCATGCGCGACTGCAATCTGCATGGCGACGGCGCCGTCAGCGGCCTCGATTACTTTATAGCCCTGCTTCTCCAGGTACTGGCGCGCCAGGTACCGCAGGTTGGCTTCGTCTTCCACCAGCAGAATGGTTTCGGTGCCGGGCTCGACTTTGCGGTATTCCACGGGCGCGGCGACTTGTGCAGCCGGTTCGCCAATCGAAGCTACGCGCGGCAGGTAGATCTTGAACGTCGTACCGCGGCCCACTTCGCTGTAGACCCAGATGTATCCGCCACTCTGCTTGACGATGCCGTAGACCGTCGACAGGCCGAGTCCGGTTCCTTTCGTGCCCTTGGTGGTGAAGAAAGGTTCGAAGATGTGCGACTGAGTGTCGGTGTCCATGCCGGCGCCGGTGTCGCTGATGGCGATCATGACGTAGTCGCCGGGGCGCAATGGGGCGTGGAAGCGGGCGTAGTCTTCATCGAGCGTGACGTTGGAGGTCTCGATGGTCAGCTTGCCGCCCGAGGGCATGGCGTCCCGGGCGTTGACGGCGAGATTCATGATGACCTGGTCGATCTGCCCGGCATCAGCGCGGATGGGCCAGAGATTGGGGGCGGGCACCATGACCAGGTCGATGTCCTCCCCGATCATGCGCGTCAGCATCTTGATGTTTTCGGTGGCAACGTCGTTCAGGTTGACGATGCGGGGAGCCAGCATCTGCTTGCGGCTGAAGGCCAGGAGTTGGCGGGTCAACGAGGAGGCGCGTTCGGCGGCGCTGGAGATCTCCTGAGCCGGGCCGCGCAGGTGAGGCTCGGCGCCGAGGCGTTCGAGCAGAAATTCCGAGTAGCCCAGAATCACCATCAGCAGGTTGTTGAAGTCGTGGGCGATGCCGCCGGCGAGGCGTCCCACGGCTTCCATTTTCTGGGACTGGCGAAGCTGGTGTTCAAGCGCGCGGCGTTCGGTGACGTCTTCGGCGAAGAGTTCGAAGACGATCCCTTCGCCGCCGTTCAACACCGAGCGTCCGGAGATGCGCACCACGGTGGTGGTGTTGTTCTTGCGCTTCCATTCCGCGGTCAGGCCTTTGAAGGGCTCGGAGGAGCGGAGGTAGTCGGCGAGGTCGAACCATTTATCGTGTTCGGCGTAGAGCCCGAAGATGTGCTGGCCAATCAGTTCCTCGGGGGAGGTGTGGCCGAGCAGCTCGACGAACGCGGGATTGGCGTCGAGAATCTTGCCGGTCGAATCGCAGCGGCAAATGCCGTAGGGGGCGTTGGTCACAAGCGATCGGAAGTTCAGCTCGGAGCGGCGCAAGTTCTCCTGGGCGGCACGCAGAGCTGCGTTGAGCCAGCAGATCAGCATGGCCACGAAGAAGAACAGCGAGAGGCGAAGGATGGCGGTCCGCAACTGGTCTGGGGTGTGTTCGCCTGCGAGCGAGAAATAGGCGCCTACGGTCAGGGCGAAGGCGGTAGCGACCACACCGGGCTTCCAGCCACCGTACCAGGCGCTGACCATGACCGCCACTCCGAACAGCGCGAGGCGGCTCTCCGAAACGTCCGCCAGCAGCACCGTGGGAATGAGCGCCAGGGCTGTACTGAGCACGGCCACTCCGTACCGAAGGATGGGAGCGCGTGCGGGCGGGGTGCGAAGTAGGGGGAGGGTTACTCGCATGTCAACCATCCTAGTGCCAGAATGGGAAATGAGGAACATTACAGGAGTTCATTTCTTGTACGAGAACGGCAAGTGGTGGAGTGTCCGTTGGCCGCGGCGGCGCTGGCCAGTCGGACAATGGTGCGTGATTCGGCTTGCATATGCGACCGGGAATCTGGACACTAGGCGGGGCTGACCTGACTGGCATGAATATAGGACTTTTTGGCGGGACCTTCGATCCGGTGCACCGTGGGCATCTGGCGCTGGCCCGGGCGGCGCTGGAACAGTACAAACTGCATCGCATCCACTTCGTGCCGGCGAATGTTCCTCCGCACAAACAGCGGCAGCCGCATTCGCCGTTCGTGCACCGCTTTGCCATGCTGGCGCTGGCGACGGCGGAGGAGAAGGCGTTTGTGCCGTCGTTGCTGGAGGCTCCGGAGGAGGGCGTGGTGCCGATTCGAGTCACTAAGGATCGGCCGGAAAAGCCGAACTACACGATCGACACGGTCCGGCGGCTCAAGCAGTCGTTCAAGGCCGTGGACAAGCTGTTTCTGCTGGTGGGCATGGACGCGTTTGCGGATATCGCGAAGTGGCATCAGGCGGAGGCTCTGTTCCGCGAGTGCGAGTTCGTGGTGGCGAGCCGTCCTGGCTACTCTCTGGCCGACGTGGCGAACGCGCTGCCGGAGAGCCTGCGTCCGCGGCCGGAGGTCACTCGGCCGTTTCAGAAGCAGGCGGCCACGGGAGATCTGGTGCTGAAAGGGGCGACGATTCACCTGCTGGCGGATCTGCATCAACCGGCTTCGGCGACGGCGATCCGGCGGGCTGCTGCGGCGGGCAAGCCCTTGGGACGGTTCGTGGATGCGCCGGTGGCGGAGTACATACGGAAGATGGGACTCTATCGGTAGGGGACGCGGGCCAGCCGCTGTTGCAGTTTTCAAGGTGTCAAAGTCGGTACTGGTGCCGTTTCGTTTGCACATCCTTCCAGCGGCAGTGTTCTCATGCCGAAGCGCAAACTGCGAACCGTCCAGCGCAAGCCTACTCTTGCCATCTGCGAGCGCTGTAGCTCGCAATTTCGCGGCAGAGACTCCTAGATCGAAGCTGCATTCGATATATATTTGTCCCATAAATCTATTCCGATCAGCGTTAGAATTCCAAGCGAAAAGATGATGATAATTGCTATCAATTGGAGCTTGGCCAAGTACTCCTGTCCTTCATGGAGTGCCATCACAGATGAATCGGCACTTAGGAGTGCGCTAGCCAGCCTTAATGATCGCAGTTCTTCGTTGTACTGGTGGTTAGGATTCTGGACAACCTTAGTCGCAGTTGGTGTTGCGCTAGAGGTAGTTTTTGTCGTTTGGGAATACCTAGAGGAACTGCATGATTTTAGGCGAGGTTTTATACACGCTCCAGAAAGACCGCCGACACTGCTCTTCGTTATGGGACTGCTTGGCGCTGGCCTCGTTGCCGCTGGCGTGTCCGGAGAATTATGGGAGGAGTCCAAGATCGGAACTGTAGAGACGTGTATACGCAGGGGTAATGATGCGCTTTCCTCGCTACTCTCGAAAGAGGCTGCCACGGCACAAGAATCCGCTAAGCTCGCCAAGTTAGAGGCGGACGGCGCTAAAGCCTCTGCGAAAGAAGCGAACGATACGGCGAAAGCGGCCCAAGAGAGAGCGGGCAAGGTGGATAAGAAAGCCGATGCACTAAACACTGATCTAGTATCCGCCAAGTCGAAACTGGAAGCAGTTGAGGCAAAGCGGGCTGAGTTGGAAAAATCACTGATGAGCCTAGCCGTTTGTAATGCCCCTAGAATCTTGCCGACATGGACTATGGGGCAAGGGACTGACCGAACAAAAGATAAATCCAGCACCGATCCACTCAAGCCATTCGCGGGCACACACGTTGTATTTGAATACGAGCAATATGATGCAGAAACGAGAAGGGCTGCAATCCAGCTAGCCAATTCGCTTCTCGCTGCGGGATGGTTTATCGATAAGGCAACTCCGGTCACAGGCTTAAAGGATGGCGTGGAGGTCCAGCATTTCATGTCCGACGGATACGACCAATTGGGATATGAATGGAGAGCCGATGGTGCTGGGAATGCCCTCCTGGATTTTCTCCATTCATATAACTGGCAGGCGAAATTCGGTTGGCCGGTGGACGAAAACAACGCGATAATATACGGCACAAAAGTCGTGCCATTAGGTGGCCTGCGGGTAAGAGCGGGAATATATCCTGCCGTCATGTTTATTGCTCCACCGGGGGCTAAAGCATTGGCAGACGCAAGTGCAGCGGAATCCAAGTACCACGAGCAAATGCGAAAAGAGGACGAAGAAAAAATGGAAAAACACCGGACTGAAGTTTTGAAAACCCTCAACCCGCAAGAAGCTATCCGATATAAGGCCCAAATAGAAGAAGACAATAAGCGAGAACAGCAGTTTAGGGAGAGATCCCGCAGCAGTCCCTGCCAACCGCTGAGTTCGATTTTCCCGTTTGCCCCGTGACGTTTGGGCGCGAAACGGCATTAGTACCTCAAAGTTTCAAGGTTTCGTGAATCTTTCGGTTGGCAGCTATGATGGATTGGGTGCGGTCGCGCTCCTCCCGATCTTTAACCACTGAGGACACGAAGGTTCACGAAGGAAACACCTGGAATAAATCAGGGCTGGCGTCCCAAACCGCCTAGGAAGCAGGAGGCACATGGCTCAGAATCACTACGTAACCAAGACCAAGCGGCGGAATAAAAGCAAGAAGCGCAAGGATCCGGCCGCGGCGACGATGGCGAAGCTGCGCGAGTTGGCGGCGGCTGAGGCGAAGCGGGCGGGCAAGTAGTGCTTCACCAACATGGAGCATGGCGGGGTTCGGTTCAGTCCGAGATCCTTCGCTTCGCCTGAAGAGCGGCTCCGCTCAGGATGACAACCTCATTATTTATATTGAGCTACCTACCGCACGGAGAGTGCGGCGTTGAGGGTCGGTTACAATTAGAGCGAACTTTACGCTGACGAAAGAACCGCCGACGACTGAATGAAGAAGAGCGAACTCAAACAGCAAATTTCCGCAGCCATCCAAGCCTGCCTCGAGAAGAAGGCCGAAGAACTCAGCATCCTGGAAATGGAGAAGGGGTCGGGAGCGTTTACCGACTACTTTGTGCTGTGCAGCGGAACCAACCCGCGGCAGGTGCAGGCCATTGCCGACGAGGTGGAGCTGCGTCTGAAGGCCGCGAACCTGCGTCCGGCGCACGTTGAAGGCTACAAGCAGGCGGAGTGGGTGCTGCTGGATTACGTCGACTTCGTCGTCCACGTGTTCTCGGAGAAAGCGCGCAAGTTCTACGACCTCGAGCGGCTGTGGAAGACGGCCAAGCGGCTGGAAGTCGGCGATTTGCAGGCAGCTCCCAAGAAGAAGAAAGCGGCTGCGCCAAGCCGGCTGCGGCAAAAGTAGCTCTGGCGAAAAAGAAGAAGAAAAAGACAGCCTAGATCTTCTTCGCAATTCTGAAGGCTCCCATGACATCGAAACCAGACTCCGGGCCGGACTGGGGAAACCAGTACCGGCTCGTTGCCTCTGAGAAGTGGAAGGCCAAGTCGGCGGCCATGGGGCAGCCTGTGACCGATGCGCTGGTGGAGTATGCGCAGCCCGCGCTGGGCATGCAAGTGCTCGACCTGGCCAGCGGAACCGGCGAGCCTGCGATCAGTCTGGCGTCGCGCGTGGGAGAACATGGGCACGTGACGGCCATTGATCTGAGCGCCGGGTTGCTCGAGATCGCCGCGAAGCGGGCCGAGGCGCGTGGGCTGAAGAACTTCATCACGCTGCAAGCGGATGCCCACAGCCTGCCTTTTCCGGACAACAGCTTCGATCTCGCAACTTCGCGCTTTGGGGTGATGTTCTTTTACGATCCGGCGGCTGCGTTGCAGGAACTGTGGCGCGTCTTGCGGCCGGGGGCGCGCGCGTGCTTTCTGGCGTGGGGTCCAGTCGAGCAGCCCTATTGGCAGAGCATGATGGGCGTGGTGCACGGGCATGTGGGTGGGCCGTTGCTGGAGCCGGATGGGCCGAATCCCTTTCGATTTTCAGAGCCCGGCAGCTTGTCAGCGATTTTTCGCAGCGCGGGATTCATTGCGGTCGAGGAAGAAACCAAAACGCTGCCGTGGACATGGCCCGGCCCCGTCGAAGAATTGTGGCAGTATTCGCAGTCGGTCTCGGTTCCGTTTCGTTCGATGCTGGAGCGCGTGCCGGCCGAGAAGTGGCCGCAGATTCACGCCGAAGTGCATGCGGCGGTACGGCAGTATTCGGACGGCGAGAAGATCGCGTTCGGAGTGTCGGTCGTGCTGGCCTCTGGGAAGAAGTGAGGCGATCGTTCTGCCGGTGAAAATCAAGATTGCATGGATCGGGAAGACGAAGGAGCCGGCGATTGCGTCGCTGACGGACGAGTATCTCAAACGGATCTCGCGCTATGTGCCGGTGGGGGGTGTTGTGCTGCGAGATGAAGCGGCGTTGCTCGATCTAGGTGGGCGAGCGGCGGGGGCGAAAGCGGCCGCTAAATCGACGCTGGTGCTGATGGATTCGCGGGGCAAGGAATTCTCGTCGGAACAGTTCGCCAAGTTTCTGGGAGACTATCAGGACCGCAATCCGTTGCCGCTCGTCATCGCCATAGGCGGGGCGGATGGCTTCAGTGACGCAGTGCGGGCCGCTGCGCAGCACACAATTTCACTCGGTAAGATGACCCTGGCGCATGAACTGGCGCGAGTCGTTCTGCTGGAGCAGGTCTATCGGGCGTTTACCATCCTGAAGGGTCACCCGTATCACTCGGGACATTAGGTACGGTTCCTTCGATAAGGCCGATTTGTTCCTCACGCCCCGATGGGCGCTTCATGAAGTAAGCTGGACTTTCGCAAACACCTTCTAAACCATGCGGAAATCCGTGGGCGGCGTTTTGGAGGCTCCACAGGCGTGCAGGTTGCCGGCAAGGAAGTTCAGGTTTTGATGGCTTTGCCCTCATTTCTCTAACCACTTGCAAACAATCAACTACCCGTGTAATTAGAGGGCATCCTCGGATGCCCTCTATGGTGTCTAAACCATCGGTGCTCATCAATTTTCTCCAAGCTCTGCTGGCGATCATATTGGGCAACGTGGTGTACTTCGCTCTGATTCCGTCATTGCCTTTAGCCGCGCGCCACCGCCCTTTCCACATGGACTTGGGGTTGATTCTGGACTTCTGGTTGTGCCTGGTGGCCTATGGATTGATCCGCACCGCAAGAAGGTGGCGCTAGCCCCGAAGCCTACCTGGATCGCCCTGCTTAAACCCGACGTTACTTTCGGAACATCGGTAACCCCTTTCCCCCGTCGTACAATTCGTTCGACTATGCCGAAACTCGCGGTCCTATACGACGCCGGCCAGGCCGTGCTCTCCACCTTTGATTTGGACGAGGTGTTGCAGAGAATTCTGGCGATCGCGCGGGACTATTTTCATCTGCCGAACGTCGCCATCCTGCTGCTCGACAAGGAAGCCCGGCAGTTGTGCGTCCGTTCGCAGATCGGCTGGGATGCCGGCAAAGACAAGATTTGTTTCGGAGAACACGACGGGATCACCGGAGCGGCGGTCCTGAAGAAGGAACCGGTGTACGCCGCCGACGTCAGCAAAGACCCGCGTTACATCTGCGCCGCGCAGTCCACGCGCTCGGAACTGGCCATTCCGCTCATGGTGCGCGATGAGGTCGTGGGCGTGCTCGACTGCCAGAGTGATCGCGTCGATCGTTTCGACCACGAAACCATCGAACTGCTGACCTTGTTTTCCACGCACGCCTCCATCGCTCTGCAAAATGCCCATTTGTACTCACTGGAACGCCAGCGGGCGCGGCAATTGGAAGCCATCAACATCATCGCGCAACAAAGTACAGCCGTCATGGAACTGGAGGATCTGCTGGTCCGCGTGTGCGCCGTAATTCAGCACGCGTTTCAGGTCCCCCACGTATCCCTCTTTTTGCGGGATGAAGGCGACCTGGTCATGCGTGCCCATCAGGGCGAACTCACGCCGTGTACCCCGCCCGGCGGACGCTTCCCCGTAACCGAGGAGCCGTGGTCGCGCATCATCGAAACCAGCGGCACCATCATCGAAAAAGATCTGACGGGCAGGCCCGACTCCGCCCGGATATTCAAAGAGTCGGCCTCGCGTATGAGCATTCCCCTCATTTCATTTGGCCAGACCCTCGGTGTGCTCACGTTGCACAGCGCCCAGACCAATGCCTTCCGCGAGAGCGAACTGCAGTCCCTCGAATCGGTCGCCGACATTTGCGCCACTTCTATCCAAAACGCGCACTACGTGGAGCGGGTGAAGCAGTTGGCCTACCTCGACGGACTCACCGGAATCTTTAACCGCCGTTTCTTCGAGCTTCGGATCATGGAAGAAATCGAGCGCGCCCGCCGCCACAAGGGCGGAATGGCTGTGATTATGGCCGACATCGATGAGTTCAAAAGGCTGAATGATGAGTTCGGCCACCTGCTCGGGGACGAGGTCCTGCGCCAGGTTTCTTCGCTCTTTCACCAGCAATTGCGCAAGATTGATGTCGTGTGCCGCTACGGCGGAGAGGAATTCGCGATCCTGCTGACGCAGATTAATACCGCTCAGGCGATCTCCATCGCGGAGAAGTTGCGGCGGATGGTGGAGTCACACTCGTTCCCCGGGGTGCCCCGGACAGTGACGATCAGTGCCGGCGTCGCGGTGTTCCCCGGGCACGGCAAGAGCCGCGATGAATTGATCCGCGCGGCAGATAACGGTCTCTATGCCGCAAAGCAGGCAGGACGCAACCGCGTCTGCCTCGCCACTCTTGTCCGCGCGGCAGCCAGCGGCCGGTAGCGCTAGAGTTCTGTTAGATGTCCGCCCAGGTTCGGAACATGGAGCTACGGCGCATCTGGTCCAGCTTCAGCCTGAGGTCCCGTTCTTGCTGCCTCATCTCCGTGCGCTGCTTCAAGCTTTCCTCGCGGAATTTCTTCTGCTGGTCGCACCAAGATTTCCGAAGTTCTTCCGCGGATTTACGAAAGTCCTTCGCCGCCAGCTCCATCTGCGGTCTCAGCTTGGCGATTTCGTTCTGCAACTCGCCCAACTCCACTCGCGACTCCGCGTCGATCCATAGATCGTCAGAGCTTTCTTCTTCCAGAAGGTCGCCCGACTCCTTGCGATCCGGCAGCGACAAGGTGAGGGTCTGCTCTTTCTTGTCGCGCACCACAACCACGGTGGCTGTATTGCCGCTGCGCGACTTCATCCCGTGCGAAAAGTCGCTGGTGTCATGCACTGCCTGATCATTCACCTTGACGATCACGTCGCCTGCGCGGAACCCAGCCTTCTCAGCGCGGCTGCCTTTTTCTACGGACCGTACCAGTACGCCATTACCGTTTTTCACCCCGAAGAACTCGCCCAGTTGGGGTGAGATGTTCTCCATCGTAAGCCCGCTGCGCGCGGACGACGTGATCATGACCTGGATCGCCGGAATGTCGATATCCGGCACGTGAATCTCGGGAATCTGGAATTGGAAATCGCCCGGCTTGGGACTGTGGACCGAGAACTCGCTGTGCTTGTCGGCCAGTTGCACCTTCACTGTCACGGGCTGGCCATCCCGGCTCAAACCGAAGGTCACCACGCGGCCCGGCGGCATTTCGTGGATCATCCGCCGCAACTGCGCGCCACTCTCGATCGACGTGCCGTTCATCGTGAGGATAACGTCGTGCTCCTTGATGCCCGCCTTCCCGGCCGGGGCGTCCTGGTCGACCATCGTAACTTCGACGCCCTTTTCCTCCTTGAGCTTCAACGCGCTCAACCGCTCGGTGGTCACGTCTGAAATATCGACCCCGAGATAGGAACTGGTCCCGCTGTCTTCGCTCGAAAAGATCCAGGCCGCAGCCGGCGGATCCACCGACCAGTTCTGCGCGGCGTGCGAAAAGGTGAGGAGCAATGGCAACAACACGATGCTGGTCATAACGTATTTGCGCATGGTCATTCCCTCAACGTGAATTGTTGGCTCGCGGATTCGGTGACGCAGCCTCGCGAATCCGCGTTCGTTCCACATCGGTCTTCAATCAACGATCGAGAAATCAACAATCATCAATGCGTCTCAATGGCCGGCACGCTTGAAAGTGATGTTGCCACTCGCAGTGCGCACCTTGAGTGCCGGACCGCCCCCGTTCAGCCTGCCCTCCGCATTCAGCGTCTTGGCTTCCCACTGGCCGCCCTCGCTGCTGATGTGGATGTCAGGAAACTCGGAGGTGATGTGGTGTCCGTTACCCATGTCGACGCTGGCGCGCACGTTGACCGCTACATCCGCAGCCAGATAGACCGTGATGTCGCCCGCGCTCGTTTCCAGATCGGAGTCGCGACGCTCGCCGCCGGTATTCATCAGCTTCACGGTGATCCCGCCCGCGCCCGTTTCAGCCGACGCCGAAGGCACACCGTACAACTCAATGCCACCGCCGCCGGTCTCTGCGCGAACGTGTCCCTTGGCCGAGTTCAGGCGAATGCTGCCGCCCCCGGTTTCGATCTGCGCCGGGCCACCAATATCGCTGAGGTCGACGCTGCCACCGCCAGTCGATGCCTTCACCATTCCGTTGCAGTGACGCACCGTAATGCTGCTGCCCCCGGTTTCAATGGTGGCGCCCTGTGCGCAGGACTGAATTTCGACACTCCCGCCGCCAGTTTCGGCGACCAGCTTGCCATTGGCCTGGCGAACTTCAATGGAACCTCCGCCAGTGTGCAATCCGAGTTCTCCGCCGACCGTGCCCACGTCGATCGATCCGCCTCCGGTCTCCGCGTTCACCCCGCCACCAATATCATCCAGCCGCAGGCTGCCGCCGCCGCTCTCCGCTTCCACCCGGCCTGTGACGCCCGTGGTCTCAACGTTGCCGCCTTCGGTTTCCAGCTTCACCAGCGCCATCTCGCGAGGCACCATCACCGAAAATTCCGAAGAACAATGACGGGGCCGTTTGCTGCCCTGCCAGTCGCCTACGATCCAGGCCGTGTCGCCCTTCACATATGCGGTGACCTTGTACTGCTCGAACTGGCGGCGCGCCTCTTGCTCGGAAGAAGAACCAAAACGAGTATGTATAACGTAATTGATGCCCTGCTGCTGCCCTCCTCGCACCACTACGGAGCCCATGTCGACTTTGACTCTCAGATTCTTGACCCCTGCCAGCGAGCCCGTGATCTCCTGACCCCAGTCTCCGCCTTCGCGGGTTACATGTGTTTCCTGCGCCCAGCTCTTGGGAACAAGTGCCAGCGGCGCAAGCAGAGCCAGCACACCAGCCAGCCCGACGATTTGTAGCGCACGTTTCAAAATAGCCCCCTCAATTCTCGCGATCATCAGCGATTTCTTTGTAGCGCCGCCGTCCCGGCGGCTGTCGCGGGGGCGTCTCGCCCGCGCACCGCGAAAGCCGGCAAAACGCCGACGCCATTCTTCCTTGATTCCTAATCAATCTCCGGCAACTGCGCCAGCATAGTGCGGGCCTGCGACTTGATATACGTGCTCTGATCCTTCGCAGCCAGCGCCATCAGCACCCCACGCACGCTGCCGTCGGCCTTCACCGGCTCGATCAGCCGCAACGCTTCAATGCGCACTCCCGAATTGCCATCATTCACCAGCGCCCGCAGCACCGAGTCGCGCACGTTGGTATCGTTCTTCACGTAATTGCCCAGCGCGTCCAGCGACTTCAGCCGCACTCCCGGATTCGTGTCGTTCTGCAGCGTATACATCAGCGCCTCGCGTACCTGCATGTCTCCGGACTTCTGCGCCAGCAGATCGACTGAATCCACCCGCACGCCCGAGTTGTAGTTATTGCGCGCCGCATACAGCAGCAACTGCTGGATCTTCTGATCGTTCAGCGATCCCTGCGCCTCCTGCGTCGACACGGTGTTGTACTTGATGCTGACCTGATTGGTGCCCGGATCCTGGACGATGGAACTGATACTGGCGATGGAAGCTTCGGTGGGAACTGGGGTGTTTTGCTGCTGAACCTGCCCGGGGCCTTGCGGAATACGCGATCCGTAAATCTCACGCATGGTTCCAATCCCGCCCACAAACCCGACGATCAGAATTGCCGCCGCCAGAGCCGGCGAGAACTTCATCTGCAGTAGCCAGTTGGCCGGATCGAACGCCAGCCGGCTCCAGAAGCTGCCTTGCTTGGCCGTCTCCAGCGCTTCCTGCAGCCGCATGCGCGAAACCGTCACCAGATTGGGCGACGGATCGGCTGCGCGATCCTGCGCGAGCAGCGCGTGAAAATCCTGCTCCGCCTTCAGTTCGGCCGCGCAGTCAGCGCAGCGGGCCACATGCTGCTCCAGTTCATGGCGAGCGTCATCCGCCAGTTCGCCATAAACCTGAAGCACGATATTCTCTCGAACCCATTCGCATTTCATCGTTGCACCCTAATCAACTCATGTGGGACCGGGTCTTTGACCCGGTCGCCGAGCGCAGCTCGGCCTTTTTTCATCTCATATCCGCCAGCGCCCCGCGCAACTTCTGCGTGGCGCGGAAGAGGGTATTCTTGGCGGTCTCTTCCGTAGTCTTCAAAATCTCTCCCACGGTGCGCAGCTTCAATCCGTGGTAATGCTTCAACTCAAACACCATGCGCTCGCGCGGCGTCAGTTTTTCGAGCGCTCCGGCGATGCGCGCTCCCAACTGCCGGCGCAGCAAATCGCGTTCCGGATTCGCTCCCGCTCGCACGTCGGGCACCTGGTCGAGCAGATCGTACTCGCCCCCCGACGGATCCTTCGCGACCGGAGCGTCCTCCTTGCGCACGTTCTTCTTGCGCAAGTGATCGAGACACAGGTTGGTCACGATCCGGTAAATCCAGGTGTAGAAGGAACACTCGAACCGGAAATTTCCGATGTTCTTGTAGGCTTTGAGGAAGGCGTCCTGATAGACGTCCTGGGCGTCCTGCTCGGTTCCGGTGAGATGGAGAGCTAGGCGCAACACTGCCTGGTCGTAATGACGCACGAGGTCTTCGAAGGCGGCGCGGTTTCCGCGCTGGGCCTCCCGGATCAGCATCGTGTCATCTATGCGGCGTTCTTGCCCAGCCATGCGGCCCCGCGCGGGGTCCTGGTTCTCGCTGACTCTCTCTACTCTCTCACTCTTCGACTTCGAGCGGGCCCGATCGCCAACCGCAAGTGGTAATACCCATACACCGGCCGGCATGTGTCTTCGTTCCTCTGTTTGCCCGGTATTTACCGCATCCGGGCTTGCATTGGAATAGACGGGTCGTCAGTGGAACCGTGAGCAGAAATTATAGGCTGACAGGGGATTTTTGGGGGGCCTAGGTGGTTCAGGGGTAAAGATTTAGGGGGAAACAGAACAACCGGAAAAGGTGGATACAGCGAATTTGGCATAGTAACTGCACCATCGCCGGGGCAACTGCAACATTCCAGAGATTCGGGTGTTCCTAGCTATGTAGGCTTGTGATCGTACGAAGTCGAATTCGAGGATACTCAATGCCGTCCCGACTGCCGCTCGCTTCCGTCACGCTATTAGTAGGTTTCCTCCAGCTAGCCTCCGGAATCGGGGTCGCGCAGACTCTCTCTCAGATCTGCCATCCTGCCCTGACCCCGCCCGTCGTGGTCGCCTCGCCGGCGCAGCGCCTTGCGGCAGGAGCCAGGGCAGAACCGCCGCTGACCGACACGTTCGACTGGCCCGACACGCCGCTCGGCGTCATCAAAACCGCCAGGGGCTACGAGTTTTTCGGCAGCGACGGTGGATACCACGCACGACAAATGTGGCAGGGACAATGGGTTGGCAACGATAAGTGGGGATCGTTCACAACGACTGTCGGGACTCTCGATAACCCGCTCGGAACCGACGATCCCGAGGACGTAAGCGTTTCTCCCAACCCCAGTTCTGCAATCAACCCAATTTATCCCAGCTACGGGTACATGGGCGGGGGCCCGGTCTATCAGGTTCCCGCTGAAATGCCCGGTGCCGGTAATCTTCTCGCAACCTATCACGCTGAACTTCCCAACGACGCCCTCTACGCCGCTCTTGGACTCGCCGCCTCCACCGATGACGGCCGAACCTGGACCGACCTCGGCGAAATCATCCGCCTGAACCAGGCTTATTCCGTCGGACTCGATGGCTTCGAAATCAGCGATGGCCCCCTGGTCCTCTCGCCGGACCACAAATATTTCTATCTCTATTTCCCCGACTGGATCGCCAACGGCACGCTTCACCTCACCGATGCCCAAGGTGTTAACACCACGACGAACGTCTCGGTTGCCCGCGCCCCAGTGTCCGCCTTGCTCGCCGCAGCCTTCGGACCCAAGCCCCATCACGCCGTCGCCTTCCAGAAGTTTTACCAAGGCAGTTGGATCCTGCAACCCGCTATCGGCGGCGCTTCCACCGACCTCAATCCCCACTCTAACTACCAGGGTTATCTCGATATCCACTTCAACAGTTTTCTGCAGCGCTACGTGATGATTATTTCGAACGACACGAATTTCGGCTATTCCGAATCGCCCGACGGGCTTACGTGGACAGTGCCCACCTTGCTTGGCAACTTCGAGACGATCGCGGCTTATCCCACATCCGTCGGACTGGGTGATGACCCGCGAATTCTGGGAAAGAGTTTTTACGTTTACTTCACGCACTTGCCGACCGACGGCACGGGATGGACGAATGGCTCCCTGCGCAGGTTTACGCTGACGTGCCAGTGATTGGCCTGCCCGGTGATCGATCACCGGGCAGATACATGCAGGACAACAGAAAGCCCGGGCAGAGCGCCCGGGCCGAATTGCGAACTCTTACTCCGCGACGACTTCCTTCTCGATGACCACCTTCAAGTGCGCGGTCACGTCCTTGTGCAACTTTACCGGGACCGAGAACTCCCCCACGGTCTTCAGCGGCTCGTGCAACTGGATCTTGCGACGGTCAATATTGAAGCCTTTCTTGGTCAGCGCATCGCCGATGTCGCTCGACGTGACCGATCCAAAGAGCTGATCGTGCTCGCCCGTGCGCCGCTGGAACGACACTGAGGCGCCCTCAAATTGCTTGGCCAGTTCCTCGGCCTGCGTCTTCTCCTTGGCGGAGCGCCGCACCGATGCGGCCTTCATCTGCACGATGACGGCTTTGTTGCCCTCATTGGCCTGAATGGCCAGCTTGCGCGGCAACAGATAATTCCGTCCATATCCTTCCGCGACTTTCACCACGTCGCCGCGGGACCCCAGCTTCGCTACATCTTCTTTCAGAATGACTTCCATGGGATGACTCCAATCTTGTGAGCTTTGAGCTCCGAGCTATGAGCTTCGAGCGGACTGCTGACCGCGGCTCGACATCGCTCGTAGCTCGCGGCTCGAAGCTTGTTTGTCTACGATGCCCGCCCCGCAAACGGCAGCAGGGCGATGTTCCGCGCCTTCTTGATGGCCGCCGACAGACGGTGCTGGTGCGGTGCGCAAACGCCGGTCAGGCGCCGCGGCACGATCTTGCCGCTCTCGGCGACGAACTGCCCGAGCATGCGGTAGTCCTTGTAGTTGATGTCTTCAATTTTCTCGACGCAGAACTTGCAAACTTTCTTGCGCCGGAAAAACTTGCGTCCGCCACCGCCTTCACGGGGAGGACCGCCGGGCCCGCGTCCGCCACCACCGCCGCCAAACCGCGGACGATCTCCACCCGGTCGCGGACCATCACTGGAACGCGGCCTCTCGCTCGGTGCCGATTGCTCTGGTGCTTTCGTTTCGTCAGCCATAATTCTCCTCTTTGTGGGTCGCCCTGTTTCACGACGCCGGATAGTTTGTCATTCCGAGCGAAGCGAGGAATCCGCTTTCGCCTGACATCGGCACGAGCGTTGCCAGAAATCCTGGCGAGCTCTATGCCGTCGCCGGAGCTTCCGCTGCCGGAGCCGCCGGTGCTTCCGCCGCCGCCGGTGTTGGTACTGGCGCTGGTGCCGCCGGAGCAACCGGCTGCGCGCTTACTTTTTTCTTCGAGTCGCGCAGCTGCTTGATCTTGTCCAGCCGCTTCTGCTCCTCATCCACCCGCACGGTCAGGAACTTGATCACGGGTTCAGTCACGCGCAGGCGGCGCTCCAGTTCGTGAATCACCGGGCCACCGCCCTGAATGACCATCAGCACATAGATGCCTTCGTGGAACCGGCGCACGGTATAGGCCAGACGGCGCTTGCCCATCTTGTCGATGCGCTGCACGCTTCCGCCCGAGGGCGCCACCACGCCGCTTAAAGTCGAAATCAGTTTGTCCAGATCCTCTTCCGTCATGTCCGGCCGAACAATAAACATCAACTCATAGATACGATTCATGCTTTTCTCCAAATCCTTGGCCACAGATTCTCACGGATCTTCACGGATAAACCTTTAAAGAATTGTCTTGATCCGTGTGAATCCGTGCCGATCCGTGGCTAATCTTTTGCTTCGTCCAGCTTCCGGTTAAAGCGGTTCATCGCCGCCGCCGGACCTTCTTTCAAAATCACCTTCACCGCTTCTTCGGCGGTGTCCAAAATTCCATCCGCCACTTCCAATTCTGCCTTGCGCAGCGGCGCCAGCAGATAACTCTGGCCGTCTCCCACTTTGCGCTCGGGCGCCACCCCGATCCGGATGCGCAGAAAATCCTGCGTGCCCAACGCCCCGATAATCGACTCGATGCCGTTGTGTCCTGCCGAACTCCGCCGCGTATGAATGCGCAACGCGCCGAGCGGAAAATCCAGCTCGTCCTGAATCACAATCAGGTCCGACTCCGGCTTCGCCTCGTACTCCTCGACCAGTTCCCGCACCGAGACGCCACTCAAATTCATGAACGTCTCGGGCTTGGCCAGCAGCACCGTCTGGTCGGCAATCACCGCCCGCGCCGTCAGCGCCCGGCACTGCCGGTTTCTCACGTCCACTCCCAAGCCGCTCGCGATCCGATCAATCGCTAGAAAGCCCAGGTTATGCGGCGTGAACTGATACTCGATACCGGGATTGCCAAGACCGATGATCAGTTTCACGCAGATAAGCTCGTGTGGGGACGGGCGCCTCGCCCGTCCGGCCGAGCAAAGCTCGGCTGCTCTCCCCACGAAGCTATTTCTTCTCCTTCTTCTCGGCCTTCTCCGGCTTCGCTGCCGGAGCCTCAGCGCCTTCTTGCTCCGTCTCCTGCTTGCCCTTCTTGATAACTTCAGGCTCAGCCGGAGCCGCCGCTTCCGCCGCCGTCGCGTCAGGAGTGGCCACCACTTCTTCCTTCACCGCCGTAACGTGCGCCACGGGCTGGTTCTCGTCCGTAATGAACTTGATCTTGTCAGAGTGCGGCAACTCCGAAACACGCAGCACCTTGCCAAACGTCAGGTGGCTGACGTCGGCATCGATGTGGTTCGGAATATCCGCCGGCAGGCACTCGATCTCGACTTCGCGCAGCATCTGTTCCATGATGCCGCCCTCCTGCTTCACACCGGCCGCTTCGCCCACCAGGTAGACCGGCACGCTCACCTTGAGCACCTTGTCGAGCGCGATGCGCTTCAGGTCGATGTGCAGCAGATTGCCCTTGATGGGCTCATACTGCCAGTCGACGATCATCGCCTTGGTCGGCTCCCCGCCAGTCAGAGCGAGATCAAAAATCGTGTTGTGGCCGGTCTCGGAGTTCAGGATGCGCGCCACATGCCGCGGATCCACGCTGATCGCGAGCGATTCCTTGCCCGCTCCATACACCACGGCCGGAATCTTTCCGCCACGGCGCACGGCGCGCGCGTCGTTCTTCGTCCCCGCTTCGCGCGGTTGCGCTTCGAGTACGTTCTGTTCCAATGTAGTTGCCATAAATTTCAATTCCTGTCTGATAAAGATTGTCATCCTGAGGCGACAGCTTTTCGTCGCCGAAGGATCTAGGCGCGCCGCGCAAACAATCTCTCGCTTTTTGCGAGATTGCGCGTTTGGCGCGCTACCTTACTAACTACCGCACTACGTAAATAACTTACTGACCGAAGTCTCTTCGTGATTGGCCTGAATCGCCCGGCCGATCAATCCCGCAATCGAGAGGACGGTGATCTTGCCTCCCTTTTCAGTCCGCGCCGCGTCCGCCTCGGCCGTCAGCGGGATCGTATTCGTGACCACCACCTGTTGAATCACCGAGTTCCGGATGTTCTCCACCGCTGGCCCCGACAGCACCGCATGCGACGCACACGCGAATACCGATGTCGCCCCGTTCTCTACCAACGCCGCCGCCGTCTTCACCAGCGTTCCCGCCGTGTCAATCAAGTCGTCGATGATTAAGCACGTCCGCTCGTGCACGTCGCCGATCACGTGCATCACTTCGGCCACGTTCATCTCGACGCGCCGCTTGTCGACAATGGCCAAAGCCGCATCGACTTTCTTCGCGAAAAACCGCGCCCGTTCCACGCCGCCCGCATCCGGCGAAACCACCGTCAGATTCGGCAGAGCCAGTTTGCGGAAGTGATCCACCAGCACCGGCGAAGCGAACAGATGGTCCACCGGGATATTAAAAAACCCCTGCAACTGCGGCGTGTGCAAATCCACAATCAATGCGCGATGTGCGCCCGCTGTCGTCAGCAGATCCGCCACCAGCTTCGACGAAATCGGACTGCGCGGCTTGTCCTTGCGGTCCTGCCGGGCGTACCCGAAGTACGGAATCACTGCCGTGATGCGCCGCGCCGAAGCGCGCTTCAGCGCATCGATCATCAGCAGCAACTCCATCAGGTGCTCGTCCACCGGACGGCACGTCGGTTGCATCACGAATACATCGGCGCCGCGTACGTTCTCCTGAATCTGGACGTAACACTCGCCGTCCCGGAACCGGATCACCTGCGCCTGCCCGCGCGTCATCCCAAGAAATTGGCAGACTTCATCGGCCAGGTGTTCGTTCGCCGTGCCGCTGAAAATCTTGAACTTCTCGTCAGATCGCGGACGCTGCTTCCGCTCGGTCTTGTCGTCAGTCACAGGCGGAGTCTTCTTTTCAACTTTCTCAGTCTTGTCGGGCGGCGTCACTAAAGTAGCCATGGTTGTCTCTGGGCTCCTGGCCTTCAGTTTTTACCGTTCAACTGCAGCTGATCTTTGGCTGGGCCGCTAGGATTCGAACCTAGACAAAGTGCTCCAAAGGCACTTGACCTACCATTAGTCGACGGCCCAGTGAACCAATCGTTGATTGTCGACTTTCGATTGTTGATGGAACCCCAGCGGGGCACATCAATTGTCAATCAACAATCCAAAATCAACAATCAAAAATTATTCGCCGACCACCACCACGGACCACGTGGCACAGACTATGTGGGGACGGCCGCCTCGGCCGTCCAGCAAAGCCGAAGGCGAGCGCCGGTGGCACAAACCCCGCCCGCAAGCCCTAGCCCACAACAATCCGCTTCCAGTAAGCCCGCCGGGGCAGCGTCGCGGTCGCCTGCGCCGCCCAGCCCTGTTTCCGCAGCCTGGCCACGGCCCGCACGGCCGCCTCGCGAGAGGCAAACAACCCGTACAGCGTCGAGCCAGAGCCCGACAACGACGCATACTTCGCGCCCGCGCGCAAAAGCGCACTCTTTCCACTACTCAGCTCGGGATATTCAGGAAAGACGACTTCTTCGAAGTCGTTCTTGATCCCAGCCCGGTCAAGCCAGAGAAGCGGATTCTCGGCCCGGCCCCTTCTTTCCAAGAACTCAGAAGGAGCACTGGAGTACATCTCGCTCAGCCACGCCGACAACCCGCGACCAAGCTCATTCATTCTATCGGAGCCAGCAGATACCGTCAATTTCTCCCCACTGCTGGCGTGGGAGTTGCTCGTGTGGGGACGGGCGCCTTCGCCCGTCCAGGTTTGTGTGGAGCCGGGTCTTTGACCCGGCTGGGCCGAGCGAAGCTCGGCGGGTTCGTCGCCAGAGGACGCCAAGCCTGCCGGCATCGCCGCGGAAGCGCGGCCCTTCAGGGCTTGCCCTGAGCCTGTCGAAGGGGCCGAGTCGAGCCCCTCCGTAGGACCGGGCTTGAGCCCCTGTCGATAGCCACACAACCGATCCCAATCCGCGAACGCCTTCGGAGTCGAAACGCCGACTGTCGGAGTAACCACCACACACGCCACCGCCGACAACTCCGGCAGCGGATACACCTGCTCCCCCCGCCCCACCCCGAGCACCGTCCCACCCACCAAAAACAGCGGCAGATCGGACCCAACCTCCGCCGCAATCCGCAACCTCTCAGCCGCCGGCAGACTCTTCTTCACCGCCCGCTCCAGCCCGAGCAGAGTCGCCACAGCATTCGCCGAAGCCCCGCCCAGCCCGCCCTGCACCGGCAGCCGCTTCTCAATCTCGATGACCACACGCCCCTTGGCGCGCAAGGCCCGCAAGGCTTTCTCCACGATGCGGAAGCATGTATTCGATTCGTTCTTCGGCACCCGCGGATCGGCGCACTGAATCTCAATCCCGTTCCCGCGCCCCACGCTGACCCGAATCACATCATGCAGCCCGATCGTCTGATACACGGTCAACAGCTCATGAAACCCATCCTCCCGCGCCGCGCCAATCCGCAGCCCGAGATTAATCTTCGCGAACGATCGCACCGTCACAGTCATGGACGGATGATTGTAAAACCTCAACTACAAATTTACGATCCCAGCGCTCTTTCGCCGGGTTAAGCTGAACAGGCAATGAGACATTGGGACCCTTTTGGCTTGCTGCCCATCGCGAAAGATGTTGCGCTTCTGCTGGTTTCGGCTGGAGGTGGAACGTGGGCCTGGTACAGAACACGCCACGCTCATTCGTGGCCTTCCGCGCAAGGAACCATCATGGGAGCTAACGTGAAGTCCAGCACCGATTCCTACATTCGGCCCTGGGTCGGGGACCTCACCTACAGCTACGTGGTGAATGGCGAGTACTACTCAGGTTTTCATCGCATCCGCGCCCGCAGCGAGCGCCGCGCCGAAGAAAAGATCGCAGGCTGGAAGGGCAGAATGGTCGTCGTGCGCTATTCGCCCTCGAAACACGACCTCTCCGCCCTGCTGAAGAGTGACCAGCCGGGCGGTCAACTGGGAAACTGAAACCACGGCGCTCCATTCCAGCGGGTGCCCCACCCTTCTCGCGCCTTTTGCGAGAGGGTGGAGATTTTGACTGTACAATCCTCGTTCGAGCTTCCGCCTAAGAGATAAGTGATCCCCCGCTCCAAAGCGCCCTTGCTCCTGCTCACGGTCGCAGTACTGATCGCGATCATCGCGCTATTCCTTCCGCCGATCCCGCAGCCTCTCGCCTACCATAGCTTCGCCGACCACCGAGCCTGGTTCGGCATCCCGAACTTCGGAGATGTAGTCTCGAACATCCCCTTCGCCGTGGTCGGCATATGTGGCCTGCTCTTCCTGTTCCGGCCGCACACAAGAACATTCTCCGATCACCGCGAGCGCTGGCTCTACCTCGTGATGTTTGCCGGTCTGATCCTGACCGCGTTCGGCTCGGCCTACTATCATCTCGAGCCCGGAAATGCGCGTCTGGTCTGGGACCGCATCCCCATCATGATCGTCTTCATGGCTCTTGCTCGCCGCCGTGATCGCGGAGCGAGTGAGTGTTGTCGCCGGCCTGTGGTTGTTCCCCGCGGTGGAAGGCGCAGGCATCGGCAGCGTACTCGTCTGGCGTGCCGGAGAACTCCAAGGCCACGGCGACCTGCGCTTCTATGCCGCGGTGCAGGTGTACGCCATCCTCATCCTGCTGCTGCTGTTGCTGGTTCCGGCAAAGTACACGCGCGGCTCAGACCTCGCGATTGTTGTTGGCTTCTACGTCCTCGCCAAGATTCTCGAGGAGAGCGACCGTCAGGTCTTCGCCCTCGGCCACATCGTCAGCGGACACACCCTGAAACATCTGGCAGCAGCTGGCGCCGGCTACTGGATCTTGCGCATGCTGCAGAAAAGAGAAGTTGTCAGGGTTTGATCCCTGGAAATCCGCGTGAATCCGTGAAGGAAAAATGTAGCGAACGGCGGAAGGGCATCCATCGAGAGGAAGTTGGACGAACCGTGGAAGGGCACGGCTTCAGCCGTGCCGTTAGAGTTCGAACAAATGCCGGGCTCCAGCCCCTGAGGGAAGCCCAGGAAGACAGCAGTTGTCAGATCTTGATCCGTGGAAATCAGTGCAAATCCGTGGCAAAAGAAGTTGCCCTAACCGCGCCGCTTGTAGAGCACAGCGAACTCGAATCCAGTGTTCGGCGGGAACAACTCCGCCACTTTACGCAGCCGCTCGGCCAGCGCAGACGGCGCCAGCAACGGATAGTCGCGCTCCCGCAGATCGTAATAATCCACATCGAGATACAACGACAATAGATAAATCGAAATCGTGTCCGAGAACGTCGCGTCCAGATATTCGTTCTTGAAGCGCTCCGCGTCCGGCCCTCCGGCAGTAGCCAGCTTGCGCGCTTCCCACGCGTCGAGAGAAGTTTCGCCGCGAACGCCCGCTTCCACCTGACTCCACGCCAGCTCGCTGAAGTCGTGCGAAACTCCCGCGCGCTCGACCAGCGCGTGACCGACGTTGATATAGAACTCAAACGCCACCGAAAACTTGTCGTCCATCAATCGCGTAGAG
>OBLW0100000792.1_pt1 | contig 27056 bp, 25 predicted proteins | sample 1520161 | NCBI WGS metagenome assembly OBLW01 (sample SAMEA3539309, study PRJEB22396) | soil metagenome | biome: tundra; feature: field; material: soil | place: USA | collected 2010-05 | depth 0.15 m | reverse complement strand
GGTTACCGCGAACGCACCGATATGATCGGGCAATCCCGTTTCCTTCGGCGCGATAAAGTCGGCGAGCGACCGGCATGGCTCGCTGCCTTCTTTGTTTGATTGCTGGCGGAGGAAGTGGAACCGTTCGAGAACCTCTTTGCGCTTGCCGTCCGTGTACAACTCGACATCGTCGCCCACCGCGCTGGCGGGAAAGAAGCCGTATACGCCCCGCGCCGTGATCAGGTTCTTCTCAATGATGACATCCAAAAGAGCATTGGCCTCGGTGAAGATTTGGCGCGCCTGCGCACCGTGCGCTGGGTGCTCGAAAATGCGGGGGTAAACGCCCTTCAGCTCCCAGGTGTGGAAGAACGGCGTCCAATCAATGAATTCGCGCAGCGCCGCCAGAGGAAAGTTGTCCAGCGCGCGAACACCGGTAAACGCGGGCACGGGAAGGTCTTCGGTACGCCACTCGATCGGAGTCCGCCTCGCGCGAGCGACCTCGAGGGAGACGACCGTCTGGCGAGGCGCGGAGTGGGCCTTGCGGACCGCCTCGTAGTCACTACGAAGTTGCATGACGAATGCCGACTTACCCTCATCACTCAGAAGGCTGGTCGTCACGGGCACCGCACGGCTCGCGTCCAGGACGTGTACCACGGGCTCGCTGTAGTGCGGCGCGATCTTGACGGCGGTGTGCGCCCGGCTCGTGGTGGCCCCTCCGATGAGCAGCGGCAACTTGAAGCCCTGACGCTCCATCTCGCGGGCTACGTGCACCATCTCGTCGAGAGACGGCGTGATCAAGCCGCTGAGGCCAATCATGTCCGCCCTCTCGACCTTGGCGCGTTCGAGGATTTTTTCGCAGGGAACCATCACTCCCATGTCGATGACCTCGTAGTTATTGCAGGCGAGGACAACGCCGACGATGTTCTTGCCAATGTCGTGAACGTCACCCTTAACCGTCGCGAGTACGATCTTTCCCTGCGCCTTGACCACTTGGCCAGCCGCAGCCATCGCAACTTTCTCCGCCTCCATGAACGGCGTCAGGTGCGCCACAGCCTTCTTCATCACGCGGGCAGATTTGACCACCTGGGGCAAGAACATCTTGCCGGCCCCGAACAGATCACCGACCACACTCATCCCGGCCATCAGCGGACCTTCGATAACCAAGAGAGGGCGGCCGAGCTTGACACGGGCTTCCTCAGCGTCGATCTCGATGTAGGCGTCTATGCCCTTCACCAGTGCGTGAGAGAGACGCTCCTCGACCGTACCGTTGCGCCATTCTTCGGCCTTCTTTTCACTCGCCGCCGTGCTTGTCCCTTTGAGGGATTCACCGTGCTCCACCAGGCGCTCGGTCGCGTCGGGACGGCGGTTAAGCAGCACGTCCTCGACCAGCACCTTGAGCTCTGGCTCAATCTCCTCGTATACCTCGAGCATACCGGCGTTGACAATGCCCATGTCCATGCCCGCCGCGATCGCATGATAAAGAAACGCGGAGTGCATGGCCTCGCGAACCTTGTTATTACCTCGAAAGCTGAACGAGATATTTGAGACGCCGCCACTGACCTTCGCGTGCGGCAGGTTGGCCTTGATCCAGCGCGTCGCATTGATGAAGTCAACTGCGTAGTTGTTGTGCTCCTCCATGCCCGTCGCAACGGTAAGGATGTTCGGATCGAAGATGATGTCTTCGGGGGGGAAGCCGACCTCGTCGACCAGTATCCCGTAGGCGCGTTCGCAGACGAGGATTTTGTCCTCGTAAGTCGCGGCCTGGCCCTGTTCGTCGAAGGCCATTACTACCACCGCCGCGCCGTACTTCAGAACCTTAGCGGCGTTCTGGCGAAACTTTTCCTCGCCTTCTTTCAGCGAGATAGAATTGACGATGCCCTTGCCCTGCAGGCACTTGAGCCCTGCCTCGATAACCTCCCATTTCGAGGAGTCCACCATGAAGGGCACCTTGGCAACCTCGGGTTCACTCCCGAGCAACTGCAGGAAGCGTGTCATCGCGGCGACGCCATCGATCATGCCCTCGTCCATGCAGATGTCAAGGACATTCGCCCCATTCTCTACTTGCTGCCGAGCAACGCTTACAGCTTTCTCGTATTTGCCTTCCTTAATCAGCTTCGCGAACTTGGGGGAACCGGCCACGTTGGTCCGCTCGCCGATCATGATGTAGACGCCGGGCTGCTGGGTGAACGGCTGCGATCCCGAAAGACGGAGGGGCTTCGTCTCCGTGGAAGCGCTCACGCTTTCTGCTACGCTCATGCTGTGCTCTCGCTCAGGCGGGCGTAGGATCTTCCATTACGCGTGGTCCTCAGCTTTCGCGGAGGCTGGCCTTCGAGCGCTTTGGCGATAGCGGCGATGTGCTCGGGTGTATTGCCGCAGCAGCCGCCGGCAATGTTGATCAGCCCTGCCCGTGCAAAATCGCCCAGGTAACGGGCCATGTCCTGCGGTCCCAGATCGAAGCCAGTTTGCGAGAGGGGATTCGGCAAACCAGCATTCGGGTAGCACGAGATCGCTACGTCCGCTTTTTCCGAGAGCTCCTCCAGGAACGGATACATCAGATCGGGTCCGAGAGAGCAGTTGAGCCCCACCGACAGCGGCTTCACGTGTTGCACCGCATTCCAGAACGCCTCAGTGGTCTGCGCGGAGATCATCGTCTCGCCGCCACGCCCCACCGCCGCCGAGATCATCACCGGCAGCTCCTTGCCGTCTTGATCGAACACCTCACGGATAGCGACGAGTGCAGCCTTGGCGTTCAGCGAGTCGAAGATCGTCTCGACCAGAAGTAAGTCCGCGCCGCCCGCGATAAGGGCGCGCACCTGCTGCAGGTAGGCGGTCTTAACCTGATCGAAGGTGACCACCCGGAAGCCAGGATCATCGGCATCGGGCGAGTTCGAAAGAGACACGGTCAGCGGCCCGATCGCCCCCGCTACGAATCGCTGACGCGAAGTTGCGCTCCCGACACGATCGGCCCATTCACGGCACTGCCGCGCCGATTCCTCGTTGATATCCCAAGCCAAGCTGCCAAGGAACGGATCGTCGATGATCTTTTGATAGAACGCTGGATCCTTCCGACCGCCGTGCTCGCGCGGATCGTCCACAAAAAATTCGCTCTGGGTAATGCTGGTCGCACCGAAGGTGTTCGTCTCAATGATGTCCGCTCCGGCCTCGAGAAACCGGCGATGGATGTCGCCGATCATCTCCGGCTTAGTCAGCGAGAAGAGATCACCGTTGTTCAGCAGGCCCTTCTTCGAGTCCTTGAAGCGCTCCCCGCGGATGTCAGCTTCCGTCATGCCGTAGGTGCGGATGGTCGTGCCCATCGCTCCATCGATGATGGCGATGCGATGTTCGAGGATCTTTTCCAGAGGATGTTGGTGGACTTTCGTCATGTTTTCTTGATGCCCTGCGCGTGGCGATGTCGGTAATATCAGCACGAGGCCGAAGCCTCATGGCCGGAACTCACCCATTGAGCCTTCTGCGCGCTATCGCTCTAGCTCAGCCACATTCGGCGCCGAAGCACGCATCTTTTGATTATAGCGATCCAGCAAACATCTAGGTTCAGGCGCCTGAGATCGGCGGCATGATCGCGATAGGTTGCAGCGCCTCGGACGCCGGCATGGGCCTTAAAGGGGAGCTGCCTAAAGCCGGCAGTTTCGTCCCTATTAAAGAGCGATCAGATGCTTCTCATATGCCACTTGATTCTTACGCGCTGAGAGCGAGTCTTTCTGCGGAGAGCTGGAAAGAGCAGCGTATAGCTTTTCCACCTCACGCCAGTCGAAAGCCCTTCATCCCGGCGGGCGCGGTCACCTACATTGGCAGCCGCTCTAGCGGTTTGTAACGGCGGCAATTCGATCGGTTGCCGAATTCTCGCCGAAGTTCGGTTCTGGCCTCAGTTCTCACGACTTTCAGGGAGATGGCGAGTGGCCGGGGTCTGGGTATTCGACGAACTGCTGGGTTTCGCGGCGCTCTTCTTCGCTCACAGAAAGTTAAATTGGGACCGATGCGGTCCAGAATCGTTCCTGTCGCCGCATCTGACTGAATGTCGAGTTGACCGCCGAGTTCTCTTATACGTTTACGCATGCCGACTAGACCAACACCCACCCCACTGTGGCTGGTACGAAACCGTTCAAGCATTCCCGCAGGCAGGCCGGAGCCAAAGTCCCTAACAACCATCGTCACGTGCTTGTCAGCCACGTGCACCAGCACCCGAATCTCTGTCTTCTTGCTGCCGGAATGACGATGGACATTGGTGAGACTCTCCTGCAACACGCGAAAGAGGGCAATCTCGACGCTGTCCGGCATTCGTTCCAGACCGCTGGGCGAGTCAAAGGTGACCTGCATTCCACTACGTTCGGCAAATCCTTCCACATACCACCATGCAGCTGAAGCGATCGTCTGTTGTTTGTACAAATCCTTACGTTTCTCTCACACATTCTGACCGCATCGCATGGCTAGCCCAAGTAATTTCAAGACCAGGGGATCGGTTGCAAGGGTTCTGCTCCAGCCCGTAATCGCTTCATCCAATGACACCGAGGTGAATAATGAAGTCGTACGTCTACAGCACAGTTATATCGTGTTCCGTTTTAGCCGCATCCGCATCACTTGCGGCCGCAACGGACGCTCAGCCTCCACAAAGTACGATCGTAGTCGCAGCAGGCAATGATCTTCGGTGCAGACTCGAAAAGGGTCTGCGCATCACTAAGTCGGGCGAGCCAATTACATCGAAGCTGGTTGAGCCGGTTTACGCCGGCACGACTATCGCGATTCCAGAGGGCTCGACGATCAAAGGACGTGTCTCCTCGATTTCCAGTGCGCCCAGACATAAAGGACAGATTCTGGGCGGCGATCTCACGCGCCCGCGAACAGCGCACGTGAGCTTCGACAATGTTACTTTTCCCGACGGCACAGCGGTACCGATTCGTACTGACGCAACCATTGGCGTCAGTGACGTACAAACCGCGCAATATCTTCCCAAGTCGCAACGTCCCGGTGTCCGCCAGAAGATGAAAGATGCTACCAAGCCTCTCTTCGAACCCAACAAATTGCAACGATTGAGCCAAGCTGCGGTCACGAGTTTGCCTTATCATCCCGAATACCTCGGCCAAGGAACAACCTTCGATGCAACACTCCTCGATGCAATTGACGCACCCTCACCGGTCACTCAGGCTGAGACTCCTTCTCTGCTCGGCGATAGCTATCTTCACATTCGTCTCTTGACACCTGTGAACTCGGGTATGAGTGCCGATGGGGCGGCGATCGAAGCCGTCGTGCCCCGGCCGTACTACAACCAGGATCACGTCTTGCTCTACCCGGCAGGCACAAAGCTTGAGGGCACCGTTACCCGGGCCGTTGCTGCTGGCTGGATGAAGAAGAATGGCGACCTTTTGTTCTCCTTTCATTCCGCGCAGACACCCGATGGGACTAAGTCTGAAGTGAGTGAGACGGTCGCCGGCATCGAAGCCCCGGGTGGTCAACGGCTTGCCGTCGGCCAGGAAGGCCAGGTAAAGGCGACGACGTCGACTTTTTCTCGCTTGCGAGCGCCTCTCTCGCTTGTCGGCCCCTCAAGGGCGGTTGCTGATTCCAGCGTCGATAAAACCGCTTGGGCACGGGCAGGCGAAGGGAATAAAGGATTCGGACTGCTTGGCGCGGGTGCAGCACAGGCATCGGCAACCACAGCCATTGGCTTCGGTTATTTCGGCGGAGCCATGAACGTATACGATGCTTTTTTTGCCAGAGGTTCGAATGTGGAGCTGCCTGTCAATACACCGGTGTACTTGCGGATTGATGAAAACGCACAGCGATCAGGTGGGACCACTCTTCTGCAGTAGCCACGTCAGCCAATATCCGGGAAACATCGATACGTCGCCGACGGGAGAGCACGGTCAGAAAGAAAGCGCGCCACTTCTTTCTTCTAATTCTCGAATCGCGACGCGCTGTTTTGAAATGACGTTTATCCCTGGCCGCAACGGAAGGAGGAGCAGACGTGACACAAGAGTACAAGAACGCGCGATCAAACGAATATGCCACCGGTGGTGATTTCTGCCGCATCTACCTCGAACAGATGAACAATCTTTATCTACTGGCTCTCCTGCTAACCGCAGATCCCCAGAAGGCTGAGCAGTGTTTCCTCTCAGGCTTTGACGATTCCGTAAGCAATAATTCCGTCTTCAAGGACAGGACATATTTGTGGGCCCGGCGCAGCATTATCCTTCACGCAATCCAGTTGCTTTGCCCTCGGCAAAATCACGAACACCAATCGAATGAGACAAGGCAATCGATCGGAGAGATCTCTGCGGAGGTACGGGCGTACCCTAACTTGGTCGGCATCGTAAGGCTCAATTCATTCGAGCGATTTGTCTTCATCATGTCAATCCTGGAAAAATATTCCGACCAGGAGTGCTCCCTTCTCCTGAGCTGTTTTCGTCGGGATGTGATTAACGCACGGAGCGCTGCGATCCGACATCTGGCTAGCGTGGTGGTTCCAACGAAAACACAGCCGATGTCAGACTTAACCCTGACGTCCACGGTTGCCGAGGCCGGACTTTAGTTTGGCAAGAACGTCGGACGTTGGCAGGTCCTTCCAATAATGTTCGAGATTCTCAAGTGTGGTTAACGTGCGGGTATGCATACGATCCACGTAGAGCACTCCGGCAAGGTGATCGATCTCGTGCTGCAAGATTCGAGCATACCAGCCAACCGCGTCGACTCTTTTGCTTTCCGCGTGCTCATTCAGGTATTCCACGGTGACCGCTCGCGCTCTCGGCACAATCGCCGAATAGCCCGTCACACTCAAGCAACCCTCAAAGAATTCGAGGCCGGTGTTGTCCGCCGAAACAATCCGAGGATTAATAATGACGTGAAATGAAATCGGTTGCCTTTGCCTTTCCGACAATTGCGCCGGAGAAAGCCTCTTGTGGTATTCTTCACGGTCCTCGATGACCGCCAACTGCAAGGCAACACCCACTTGCGGCGCCGCTAGCCCAACACCGGGCGCATTGCGCATTGTGTCGCGCATGTGTTCAATCAATTCCTGTGTTTTCGTGCTGAGTATCTCTTCGCGGGACAACTCATTGGCCGGCGCCCGCAAGACTTCCTCCCCAATTTGAGCGATCTGCAGCCGCACTTGGTTTACCTAAATCCAAATATACCCGCTGCTCACAAACTCAGCCACTCACTGCCGACCCCGACTCGCGCCTCATAACGATCCTTAGTCCGAAACCATACAAATGTTTACAGAAGCCTCACGCTTCCTGACGGTGCAACAATGTGGTGCGTAAGCCAGAAACAGAAGAGTGTCACCACAAGAAACACCACGCCGAAAAACGGCAGCCCACCTCCGGCCATAGTGTCCAGGAATCTCCCCAGTTGCAAGGGGGCGCGGACGAGAAGAACGTAGGGATGCCCTGACGGCGAAGTGAATTTATAAGATGAACTGTGTGAGCGAAGTCCGTAGCGGGAAAGAATGCGCCCGTCACTTCGGGCGGCGCGTACTATAGACAGACTGTCGGAGGGGACGGGTCGGGACAAAACATCCTTACCGTACCCATCGATCAGATAGAGCTCAACCCCGGATTTCCCGACCAACCTTCGGTCGAACTGGTCGAATTCTTGTGGTCCTCCCGATTCATAGGCGTGTGCAGCCTCGTCCGCTACTCTGGGTGCGAAAGATGTCGCGACGTCCGTAGATGGAACCAATCGCGTCCCGAGCATGCGGCTAGCCAGAAAGTGGGCGAACAACGCCAGAATGGTCAACCAAAACCAGAGGAACACCTTGATAAATAATCGTCCGATGGGCGCTCTGGCGTTCGGACCGCTTATAGAGGATTGAGTCATCAAGAACTAGATACTCCCAAACCTCGTCTCTTCAATAAGGGTATACAGCAATGCGACACCGGTCACCAGCCAGAATGCTTGCTCCTTACAAATCCATACAGACGTCTGACATATCCTGTCCTCGCGGTCTTTCGACCTGGAATAGCCTCGAATCATGGAAGGAATCCGGGGCCAGAGCCATTGAAGTTTTTGCCCGTAATTGAACCAGAGTCGATCCGCGCGCGCTGAAGAATCAGTGAGCTTTTGTCACGAGGAGTCGAACCGGTGTTGCGCACAACCGGTGAAAGTTCACAGCGTGGTGACTCTGCGCTGTTATGGCAGACTCGTTTACGGGACTAGAATCCACTCTCTTGTGCGCGGCCGTTCCTCACCATGGGCGAGACATGATTGTGGACCTCAGCGGCGTTAGTGCAATTGAGGAGCGGGAATAGGCGCGCCCTGATATCGCTTCAGGCGGCTGGCGAGAGCCTGACAGCCGCTACACCGGCAACTGATCCTGCATCCATCCCGGCGCTTCCAACCCGGGCTCGGTAGTCAAGTCCATCACCAGACGTTCCAACACCATCCGCTTGCTCACAGGATTAGATCGCAGAGCCAAATCGGCCTTGGCCACGAGGCGAATTGCGCGAGTCAAGTCGCGGCGGGATTTGTAGCGGCGAGCTTGCTTGATGATGTCGTCCGCGGCGAATGGAGGCACGCGAAAGCCTTGCCACAGCGCGGCCCAGAGCATGCGCTGGTCGCGCACGTTGCGTTCGAGAATCACCAGCATCTGGCGGAAAGTTTTGGCCAGCATGTAGATATGTCCAATGGAGGCTTCTTCGCCATCGCCTGACAACAGCATCGCATCGAGCACTTCGAGTGCACGCACGCGATCTCTTGCGGAGATTGCGTCAGTCAATTCATAGAGCGAGCGTTGCTTGGCGGCCAGCACCATGGTTTCGACGTCGCCCAGCGTGATGTGGTTTTTGGCGCCGACGTAGAGCATGAGCTTCTCCAGTTCATTGGAGATCATCATCATGTCGCCGCCGAGCGCGTCGACCAGCTCGCGGGCGCCGTCTGGGTCAATCTTCACGGGTATCGCGCGGGTGGCACAGAATTCGGCGATCCAGCGCACCGCTTCGCCTTCTTCCACGCGCGCCAGCTCAACGATGCCGCAGTACGGGCCCATGGTTTCGCGGATGCGCTGGTAGCGTTCTTTGTCCTGCATCTCCATGCGGCGGACGTCGGCGGGAATGCTGATATGGTCGGCTACGAAAACGATGAGCGCATCGGGATTCGGGCTCTTACAATAGTCCTCGATGGCGGCGAGCTTTTCTTCGTTGGACCCGCGGCCAAAAAGATTCTTCACCCCACGCACGAAAAATACCTGAAACGGCGCCATCAGCGAGGGCGTGCGGGCACGGTCAAGAACTTCGGCAAGATCGTTCTCTGCAAGGTCGAATTCGAATAGACCAAAGTCACGCAGATCGGCCGGAACAAGGTGCTCGAGGATTGCGTCGCGGAATCGTTTGCGAAAGAAAGCCTCATCGCCAACGAACACGTAAGCAGGACGCAGCTTGCGCGATTCCAGTTCGGTGACGAACCGCTCCGCTTGGGCGAACGCCCGCATCAGAAATCCTCCGTCGTCAGGAAAAGCTTCGCTACAGACTCTAGCATCTAGAAGCCCTCCAGAATGTTAGAGACCAGGGTACGTGCAAAATCCTGGGAGAGCCGCCGGTAGGCCGGAGAATTTTCCTCAAAAAAACTGGCCAGGTCCTGCGAAACTTCATACTGCTCGCGAAACAAATAGGAAGGATTCTGGTAGAGCACTTTGCCCTGCCGGTCTGTGAGCGAAACTTTCATACTCACCACCACTAAAACACTGGCGGCTTGGCCGGTTGCGGAGTTGTAGGTAAGGGGCGACGCGGAGGTGGAAATCACAGTGCCGCGCAGGGTGGCGTCGGCTGCTTCGCCAGGTTCATTCAGGATGTGATAGTGCGTACGAGTGGTGAATTCGCGCACCACGGACGTTGTAAGCATCTGTTCGATGCGATATGTAGTGGTGACATTTGTGAAAGCGGGAACCGCGATTGTCTTAACATTTTCCGGAAGCCGCATAGCACTGCCGGCGGTGTGGTACCCGCAACCAGTGCCGGCTGCCAGCACCGCTAGGCATACCGTGCACCACCATCTCATTGGATCTTTCCAACCGGTCGCGTCGCGATCATGCTCTCGGCACATTCCACGGCGGTGATGGCAGCGACTCTCAAATTGTCCACGGCAGCCCAGAGCCAGATTCCATTGGGACGCGATGGTTCGGCCTTCAGAGAAACCATAACGTTAGGCTGACCCGCCGTATTCACGTTGCTGGGGTGCGAATCGTCTTCGGATCCAGCCAGCGTCACGTGATCTCCTGTCAGGGCTTGTGACAATTTTTCCTGATTGACTGGCTGCTCCATTTCCAAAAAGATGCTCAATGCGTGTCCATGAAACACTGGCGGCTGAAGCACTAGCAGCGCGGGCTGGGGCGCATCCGCTCCAGCAAGTTTCTGATAGTGGCGGCGAACCCGTGCCTCGAGCGAATCCAGCGACAACTTCGAGTTCTGTCCATAGCGCGCGAGAATGTTGAACGCTACTTGCGTATCGAACACATCCTTGGGCAATGTTTGGAAGGACAATAGATTGACCGTTTGTTGATGCAACTCGTCCATGCCCTTCTGCCCTTGTTCGGAAGCTGGTTCGAAAACCGTCACAGCAGCGCCGCGAACAACGCTTGCTTGGCGCGCGCGCAGCAGGAGCAACGCGAGAGCCACAGCCGCGGGATGGGGCACAACGCACGGAGCTGGCTGCAGTGCCGGTTGCCACTTCTGCCCGCGCTCGCGCTCCACCCAGAGAGAACGCACATCGGCACCCGCTTCCTCTTCGAGGGCGCCTGAAAGATCAATAATCGCACTGCCGGCATCGTGTGCGCGCTTCCAGTTCTGGCGCGTGGTTTCGGCGTCGGCGGCAAAGAAAGTGAAATCCATGTTAGTGAATTGCTCGGCGCGCACACTCTGGATGAAGTTGATCTCGTCGCCTGTGGCTTCGAGCTGTCCGATCGACTCGTCATCGTCGAGCAGGCGCACATCAATCGCGGGAAAGTTGCGCTCGTTGAGCATCTCTGCGACTTCCTTCCCTTTGAGCGTGCCCGCACCCACAATGGCAGTGCGATAAAGCTGCCCGCGTGCGGAGGAAGCAAAGGACGACGCCACTAATTTCGACGGACTACTCATGAAGTCTGAGAAGCCTCCTTGTAAGGCGGTGGCGGAGGCTGGCTCCGGCGACGAAGGATCCACTGTAAACGCCAGAATACCCCGGAGAACGTATAGAGCAGCGCGACTGCGAAGAGCACCGGCTTGGAGAAGAACCAAATTCCGGCGAATAGCGCACCAAAGAGAATGATCAGGCGAAACGGGTGACGAGAGCTGAAATCAATGTCTTTGAAACTATAGAACCGCCAGGTACTCACCATCAGGTAGCCCACAGCGGCGACCATCGCAAGCCAAGTGATCGCCGTGTACCAGGAGTCGAGAGGAAGCCCTGACTGAAAATGAACCACGGCGGCAATCACTCCTGCGCCCGCCGGAATGGGCATGCCGACAAAATATTTCTTCCCTGGCCGTCCCGGATTGGAAGGTTGCGCGTTTGTCGTGATGTTGAATCTAGCCAGCCGGCTGGCGCCAGCCATCAGAAAAAGGAAGCTGGCAATCGCCCCCAACTGGGTCAACTTAATGTTCCACTCCGTAAGCGCTACGGGCGGCATCAGATGAAATCCCCACGTCCAAGCCAGCATCGCTGGAGCCACACCAAACGTGATCACGTCGGCCAGGGAGTCCAGTTCCTTGCCGAAGTCGCTGCTCGTGCCCGTCATTCGGGCGACTCGCCCATCCAGCCCGTCGAACAGCACGGCGAATCCAATCGCTTTGGCGGCATTATCCAAATGCCAGGAGTTTAGGGCACTCGCGTGAACAACTTCGAGGATGGCATAGAAGCCGGCCGCCATATTCCCCGTCGTGAACAGCGAGGGGAGAATGTACATCCCCTTGCTCATTCGGCGTCGACCACCCGGCGGACGTTTTGGAATGGGAAGGTCCATCAGCGTACCGCGTCGTCCGTAGAATGACGTCCTGCACTTGCCAGTTCGCCCTGAGGCTGCAGGTAAGCCAGGATGCTTGCCCCGCCACGAACCCGGTCGCCCACCTTCACCTGCAAGCTGGCCGTCGAATCGAGCAGTACATCTGTACGCGAACCAAATTTGATCAGACCGACCCGTTGGCCGCGCTCGAGGCGGTCGCCAACTTTCGGATGGAAGACAATTCTGCGCGCCAGCAATCCAGCGATTTGCTTGAAGATGACCGTTTGGCCATCCCCTTCTACGCGGACGATGTTCTGCTCGTTCTCCGCGGCCGAAGCTTCATCCATCGCGTTCAGAAATTTCCCCCGCTGATACCGCACTTGGCGCACGATTCCAGCGATCGGCGAACGGTTCACATGCACATCAAAGACGTTCAAGAAGATGCTGATACGCGTCTTTTTCTCTCCTGCAACCGTCACCCAGGAGACGTCGGTGACCTTTCCGTCCGCGGGCGAAACTATGGCGCCTGGCGAATCTGGAATCGCACGTTCCGGATCGCGAAAGAACCAAAGGAAAAACAACGCGAGCAACAACGGCACCACAGCCCAGGCCGGGCCCGCGAACCACCCCACGAGGATGCCGGCAAGCACTAAGCCGAGAGCGTAAAGGTAGCCATCACGAACCATGAGAGTAAATCCAATTATAGAGCAGGGACGAGCGAGTAGGTCTTAATTTGGCCGAGGCGCAAACTAAAGAAAGGCGCTGATCAGCGCCCATGTGTAGACACAACATGTGTAGATACAGAACGTCCGTTGCAGTGGCAGACGGTTCTCGATGGCAAAAAACTTAGGCTACCTGAGCGCCATATTGCTGCCGATACTGCCGCTCAATCGATTGCATCTGGTCTTTGAGCCGCAGCTTAAGCTTCTTCAGCCGGACTTCCTCCAGCTTTTCATCTTCGCTGAGGTAACGCTTTTGGGTGAGAGAATCCAGACGGGTGGAATATTGCATATGCTCCTGAGCCAGCTTGCGAAACTCATCATGATTGGTCAGCAGAGCGTCATTCGAAGTCAGCATCCAGGCGGACCTCCATTTGGGGATTTCTAGGCTCAAGCTACCACAGCCCCAAAACTGGTTCAATGCCATATTTTTGGTGCAGTCTCGTTATGAGAACCTCGTCACAGGCTCAAACGATAGACTATTGCGTCTTCTGAAGGATCGGAGTAGTAAACAACGCGTGACCTGGTTTCTGCAAATCCGATCTTCCGATACAGGGCCCGAGCGACGTAATTCGATTCGCGAACCTCAAGGAATATTCTCCGGCCATGGTTTGCGCGGGCGAGATCAATGAGCTCATTTATCAGGCGAGCTCCAATGCCGTGTCGACGCGACTCTTCTGCTACAACAATGTTCTCTAGCTCCCATTCTTGGTCGATTCCATGCGCCACCAGGAATGCCAAAATCCGACCCGGGCCGCTTGAGGCTTTCTCAGACTGCATTTCGGACGACGTCTCGACTACCGGGATAAAACGTCGGGAGAATTGAGGATCACTGCTTGCGAACAGGCTCTCGTACTGCTGCCGAGACCAATGAGCTGCGGCCGGGCTCTGATGTTCGAGCTCGATCATCGCGGAGATATCCACGTGATTTGCCTGTCGAAGGCGCAAGCTAAGAACCGATTCTCTCAAGCATTTCGGCATCGGTGCGGCGAATGTAGTTCGCCTCCAACTGCTCAGGAGTTACCGTATCGCCGGATAAAATCTTGCGCCAGCCCAAGCGTGCTACGTCAGCGGCAGAGATCGGCGCCAGTCGTGAGACTGATAAGTCAGCCGCAACCGCGGCCTCGGCGAGACCCGAGTCTGGAGTCACCACTGTCCAGCCTCTCGCCCGGGAAAGGAATTCGCTCCTGGTCAAGATGTGCTCTCTTAGCGTCGGCGCGGTTTGCGTAGAGACATCGCACTCGCCCACGTAGACATCACCCCGGCCAGCATCCAAAGCAGCCATCACTTTGCCTTCAGAACCGCTTATGAAGATGCACACTTCCAGTAGCGACACTGCCGCAATCGGCTTGTTCAGGACTTCCGCGAGCGCCTTCACTGCCGCGAGACCGATACGAAGGCCGGTGAACGAGCCCGGTCCGGAGGCTACAACGAAGGCCCCGATGTCTGCCTTGCTGAATCCATCGCTCGAAAGCAACGCGGCGATTTGCGGAACAAGCTCCGCAGAAAAAGTTCCACCCAGCAGCGACGCGATCTTGATCACTTCCACGTCCGGCTCATCGGCAGACCGATCCCCGGCTCGCGCTACCGCGATGCTGCCCTGCTTGCCGGAAGTATCGATGGCGAGAAAAAACATGAAAAAACATTGCTTACGTGCGGCGCGAAATCCCTAGCCAGTTAGCTTTGAAGCTACTCTTGGACCAACTCCAGCAGTACGCCACCCGCGCTGGCCGGATGCACAAAAACGTATTGATGTCCTCCAGCGCCAGTTTTGATCTCGTCCGAGACTAAGCGCATGCCGTCTTTCTTCAGACGATCAACGGCCGCAGGCAAATCCGGTACGCGCAAGCACACGTGATGCAATCCTTCGCCCCGCTTGGCAACAAACTTCGCGATCGTTGAATCTTCCGACGTCGCTTCCAGCAATTCCAATCGACTCTCGCCCACCGCAACCATTACCACCCGCACCTGCTCTTGCTCCACGGTTTCTTCGGAAGAGACCTTTAGGCCCAGCTTCTCATAGATGGTCTTGGCCGCAGACAGAGAATTCACCGCAATCCCGAGATGATCAATTTTCACCATCAGTTTTTCCCCACGTTCGCGGCAATCTCCTCAATCAGGGTATAGGGATCGCGCTTGTGCTCGGCTACTTCGGTCGCATACCGGGCCACGCCCCCATCGCTCATCTGCTCCCGAGCCTTTTCAAGGAGCGCATCTCGCAACATTTGGAGGAGGCGCTCCTGCCAGTTCTCGACGCTCTTGTTTAGCGCCAGATTTTCCTTCTGCAGGTACGCCTCGTAGTCCGAAACGGCGCCCGCGAGTTCCCTGATGCCCAGGCCGTGGCTGGCAACTGTCTTGATGATCGGCGGAGTCCATCCATCATGGCGCATAGCGAGGGATTGCAGCGTCCGAATCTCGCGCTCCACATTATCAGCGCCGTCACGGTCGCTTTTGTTGATGACGAAGATGTCGGCAATCTCCATGATGCCGGCTTTGATGGTCTGCACATCATCGCCCATGCCTGGAACTAAAATCACAATGGTGATTTCGGCCAGCCGCACGATGTCGACTTCATCCTGGCCCACTCCGACCGTCTCAATCATGATCAGCTCGCGCCCCGAAGCGTCCAGCACTGTAGCTACATCGGCCGTCGTGCGCGCCAGCCCGCCGAGCGAACCGCGCGTCGCCATGCTGCGAATATAAATCCCTGGATCAGAAAAATGTTCCTGCATACGGATGCGGTCGCCAAGAATCGCGCCGCCGGTGTAAGGGCTGGTCGGGTCGACTGCGATAATGCCTACCGTGTAATTCTCTTTGCGGTAGTGGCGGGCCAACTGATCGACCAGCGTGCTCTTCCCCGCTCCTGGCGGCCCGGTCAGCCCTAGGACGCGCGCCTTGCCGCTGTGCGGAAACAAAGCTTTCAGGAGTTCGGTCCATCCCGGTTTGCGGTTCTCAACGGTAGAAATGGCGCGAGAGAGCGCACGAATATCGCCGGCGCGAAGCTGCTCAATCCATGTTTGGATTTGTTGACTCAACCGATCAGTGTAAAGCAGAAGACGAGGAAGAAGAAACCTACCGGGAGTATCAGTCCCTGAGCAGTTGCCGCGCTATCACCAGTCTCTGGATCTCGCTGGTGCCTTCGCCGATTGTGCACAGCTTCACGTCACGATAATACTTCTCGGCCGGATAGTCTTTGATGAAGCCGTAGCCACCATGAATCTGCACGCCTTCATTGGCGCACCTAACGGCGACTTCGCTGGCATACAGTTTCGCCATGGATGACTCCAGCGTCGTTTTCATCCCCGCATCTTTCATCGACGCCGCCCGCATAGTGAGCAATCGCGCCGCGTCAATCTCCGTCGCCATATCGGCCAGCTTCCACTGGATCGCCTGAAACTCCCCAATTGCCTTGCCGAACTGCCGCCGTTCCTTGGAATAATTTAGAGCGGCCTCGTAGGCACCCTGCGCCATGCCCAGCGACAAAGCAGCAATCGAGATGCGGCCGCCATCGAGCACGCGCATTGCGTCGATGAAGCCGTCGCCTTCCTTGCCCAGCAAATTCTCTGCCGGAACCACACAATCTTCAAAAATCATCTCCGCCGTGTCGCTGGCCCGCAACCCCAGCTTGTTCTCTTTCTTGCCGGGACGGAATCCTTTCGTTTCCTTGTCGACGATAAAGGCCGAAAGCCCGTGCGTGTTGGCTGCGCGATCAGTCACAGCAATGACCACAACCGCGTCAGCATAATGACCGTTCGTGCAAAAAGTCTTGGTCCCGTTCAACACCCAGTTGTTTCCCCGGCGCTTCGCCGTCATACGCGCGCTCCCGGCATCCGAACCCGAAGACGGCTCGGTCAATCCCCAGGCACCGATGAATTCGCCGGTCGCCAGCTTGCTGACATACTTCTTCTTTTGCGCTTCATTGCCGGCAAGGAAGATATGGTTGGAACAGAGCGAAGTGTGTGCGGCTATGATGATGCCGACCGACCCATCTACACGCGACAACTCTTCGATGGCTATGACATATTCCACGTAGCCCATGCCCGCGCCACCGTACTCTGCAGGAAAAACTATTCCCAACAGCCCAAGCTTGCCCAGTTCTTTGACGGTAGCAAGCGGAAACTCGCAAGCTTCGTCCCACGTCATGACATTAGGCAAAATCTCGCGCTCGGCGAACTCACGAACGGTTTTCTTCAAATGTTGCTGCTCGTCGTTCAGTTGAAAATCCAAGATTCCTCCACCGCTGTAGACAGTTATCGATTACACCATAGCGGGCGAATCGGGAAAAGTTACTGCGGAGATGTGTCGGCGAGAGCGCGCGAGGCCGCGCCAGCATTGAACGTTTGACCCATGAACGCGTGCAGCCCAACCGACCGTATGGTTCGCCGGAAAACGGATTGCACGCACCTGCCGCTATGCGAGCTGAAATCACCGAATCACTTCGTCCGCCAGAATGAAGCGCTCGAAGACTTCATTCGAAAGCAACCTTCCGCGAGAAGTCAGCCAGACGAAGTCTCCCTTCCCCTCCAAGAGGCCGCAGCTGATTAAGTCTGCTGTCGCTCCGCGAGCGTTCTTCACGGCGGCTTCGCCAAATTTAGCCGCAAGTTTGCCCAAGTTTATGCCGCGATTCAGCCGCAGCCCGAGGAAGAAACTTTCCTCCAAAGCGGCCAGTCGCGGGACTGCGGTTCGTTGCAAAGCTCCGCCATTCATATACTGTTCCAGGGAGTCAGAGGCTGCGAATCGCGACGCGTCGTTTTCCCGAGTGGTCGAGTTCAGCATGGAATGCGCGTCCACGCCAAAGCCAAAGTAAGGCTGGCGTGTCCAGTACTTCAAATTGTGCCGCGAGTCGAAACCTTCGCATGCGAAGTTGGAAATCTCGTACTGCGCAATCCCCGCCGCCCCGAGCTTGTCACAAGCCGCCAGATAGAAATCAGCCACAGCTTCTTCATCGGGGACAAAGTGCGCGTGATAGCGCGTGCCGCCCGCCAGCAATTCCCGTCCCAGCCGCGACTCTTCATCCACCTCGAGCATGTAGACGCTCACGTGGGACGCACCGGTCGCGATTGTTTCCGACAATGAGTATTCCCAGCTCTCAGCAGTCTGGTGCGGCAATCCGGCGATGAGATCGATGTTGATGTTGGCAATTCCCGCAGCACGCAGTCGCGCGATGTCCTCCAGCACCGTCGATCGTTTGTGCATCCGACCGACTGCCGCCGCTTCCTGGTCGACGAACGATTGCACTCCGAGGCTGACGCGGTTCACACCGCAGCGCAGCAAACTTTCCAGCGTGGCCGCGGTAAGCGTGCCGGGAGCACACTCGACAGTGACCTCTGCATCGGCCTGTACGTCAAACTGCGATCGCACTTTGGTAAAGATTCGTTCGAGTTGTGCGGCTTCGAGCACGGTCGGCGTCCCACCCCCCAGATAAATGGAATCCACCTCGCGTTCCAGATGGCCGCCCAGCTCGGTCGCTACCTGCGGCGCGCTTGCAATATCAGAGCAAACCCGATCCACGTATCGGTCGAAGACGGCGCGTGAAAATACGTCGGAGGCAAAATTGCAGTAACTGCACTTGGTGCGGCAGAACGGCACCGAAATGTAAATCCCGAGGGTCATGCTAATCCATTATCCCATCTGCGCTGGCTGCCAACCTTTTCCATCCTGCGATCCGCCACCGCCATCTATTTGAGATACCCTGTTAGCAACACGATTGGCGCGGTTTTACTGTCATTTCAAAAACGGATCGTCAAGAATCAATGTCGCAGGAAGAAGAAGTATTAGGCAAAGCTTACGACAGTCGCCTGATGGCGCGGCTGCTGAAGTATCTCCGGCCATACCGCTGGCAGGTGGCGATTGCGCTGATTTCGATTGTGCTGAAATCTTTCGCCGACGTTCTCGGTCCGTATCTCACCAAGGTGGCGATTGATCGCTATCTTGCTCCCGCCGAAGGCTTGTCTACTGGTTTCTGGAGTTGGCTCAGCCCGCGCGCCATCACTGGCATTGCGCAGATCGCGGCGATTTATGTTGGACTGCTCGTCTTTAGCTTTCTGCTTGAGTTCCTGCAAACCTACTTCATGCAGTGGACTGGTCAGAAAGTGATGTTCGATCTTCGCAGCCAGATCTTCCGGCATCTGCAGCGCCTGCACGTTGCCTTCTTCGACAGAAACCCTGTCGGGCGCCTGGTAACGCGGGTCACCACCGACGTGGACGCTTTGAATGAGATGTTCACTTCCGGCGTGGTGTCGATCTTCGAAGATATCTTTGTGCTCTTTGGAATCCTCGGCGTGATGCTGTGCATGAACTGGAGGCTGGCGCTGATCACTTTTGCGGTGCTGCCCTTCATCGTTTATTCCACAAAGATTTTCCGCGACCGGGTGCGCGATTCCTACCGCCGTATTCGCGTAGCCATTGCCCGCATCAACTCGTATCTGCAAGAGCACATCAGCGGGATGGTGGTGCTGCAGCTCTTCAATCGCGAGCGCAAAGCCTACGACCGCTTTTCAGGAATTAATCGCAGTCACATGGATGCCTTCAAAGACGCGATCATGGCCTACTCGGTTTATTACCCAGTGGTTGAGATTCTCTCTGCGATAGCGATTGCCTGCGTTATCTGGTTCGGCGGCGGTGACGTGATGCGAAGCGTTCCCGTGACCAGCGTTGGCGTGAGTTTCAATTGGAAGACGCTAGTCGCATTTCGTTTGGTGCCCACCGTGGCGTCGTTGGGTGTGCTGGTCGCGTTCATCCAGTACGCGTTGCGCTTTTTCCGCCCGATCATGGACTTCAGCGAAAAATACAACATCCTACAATCGGCTATGGCCGCCAGCGAGCGCATCTTCAAGCTGCTGGACACGCCGGTGCAGGTAGTTTCACCGCCGGTTGTTAAGCGTCCCGAAGGAGCAGGGCGCATCGAATTCGATCACGTCTGGTTCTCCTACCGCGATGTCGATCCAGGCAAAGACCATGTGGAGACAAATGCTCGTGTGGGGACAGGCACTCTTGCCCGTCCAGCCGAGCAAAGCTCGGCAGGCTCTTCTCTCGCCACAAGCACTGCTCCAGCCAGCAACTCAGCCCCCGACTGGGTCCTCCGCGACGTGACCTTCGCCATCGAACCCGGCGAGACCGTGGCCATCGTCGGCCACACTGGTGCCGGCAAGACTACGCTCGTCTCGCTCCTATTACGGTTCTACGATGTCCAAAAAGGCGCAGTCAGAATCGACGGCGTTGACGTGAAGGATATGGACCTCGCTGAGTTGCGCAGCCGTTTCGGCGTGGTCCTGCAAGATCCATTCCTGTTCAGCGGGACGATCGGCGGGAATATCCGGCTAGGCACAAAACGTATTAAGGACGCAGACGTAGAGAAAGCTGCCGAAGACGTAAACCTCGCCGACTTCATCCGCGCTCTGCCCAAAAGCTTCGACGAAGAAGTCCGCGAGCGCGGCTCCACTCTTTCCACCGGCCAGAAGCAACTGATCTCGTTTGCTCGCGCCCTAGCCCACGAACCGAAGATTCTAATTCTCGACGAAGCTACTTCCAGCGTCGATACCGAAACCGAATTCCGTGTGCGCGACGCCCTCAGCCGCATGGTGGAGGGGCGCACCTCGCTGATCATCGCCCACCGCCTTTCCACGGTGCAGCGCGCCGACAAAATTATCGTTATGCACAAAGGCCAGGTCCGCGAAATGGGCACGCACCAGCAACTCCTCGCCCAGCGCGGGATTTACTTCAAGCTCTATCAGCTGCAGTATAAGGATCAGGAGATCGGTGGGGTGCGGGCGCCCTCCAACGGGTCCGATCTCCAACAACCAGAAGTTACCGCGAGTGCGGATGATTAGGCATCCAGCCTTACAATGCTCCCTTGCGAATCCTGATCTCAGCCGGCGAAGCTTCCGGGGAAATGTACGGCGCGCAGCTCATTGAGGCTCTGCATCGGGCTGCCGAGCGAAACCTGGCGGAGCTGCTCACCGCTCGACAGCCGGGGGCGGCTGTCCCCACACAGGCATCTCTATCCAGACAAGCACCTCACTTCACACAAGCATCGCAGCTTGAATTCTTCGGCGTCGGCGGAGAGCGCATGCGCGCTGCTGGCTGCGACACCTTGGTCGACGCGAGAGACCTCTCGGTCGTCGGCATCACCGAAATTCTCAGCCACCTGCCCAAGATTTACGGCCTCTATCAGCATCTGATCAAAGAAGCCGACAAGCGCAAGCCTGATCTCGCCATCGTCATCGACTCGCCTGCCTTCAACTGGCGCGTGGCACGGCAGATGAAGAGGCGCGGCATTCCTGTGGTGTATTACGTTGCGCCGCAGTTCTGGGCGTGGCGCCAGGGACGCGTGCGCCTGCTGCGCGACTACATCGATAAAGCGCTGGTGATTTTTCCGTTTGAAGAAAAATTCTATCGCGACCGTGGAGTGGACGCGACCTTCGTCGGCCATCCCCTGGCCGATTTACCGAATCCAGCGATCGACCGTAACGACTACGCTAAGCAATTTCATCTCGATCCCGCAAAATATTGGATCACTCTCATGCCCGGCAGCCGCGTTAAAGAAGTCCGCATGAATTTGCCGACCATTCTGCAAGCAGCCGCCCAACTGGGCTCCGATCACGAATTTATTCTGCCGGTCGCGCCCACCCTCGACCACGCTTTTCTTAAAAGCATAATTGGCCAGCAACGCATCATCCTCGTCCCTGAATCTCTGCCCGCGCTCTGGCATTCCCGTGCGGGTATCGTTGCCAGCGGAACCGCAACGGTGGAGGCCGCGATGATGCGTACTCCGTTCGTTATGGTTTACCGCGTCTCGCCGCTCACTTATCTGCTGGGCAAGCCTCGAGTTAAAATTCCGCACTTTGCCATGGTCAATCTGATTGCCGGGGAGCAAGTCGTCCCAGAGCTGGTGCAGCATGAGTTCACGGCTACAAATGTCGTCGCCCAACTGAAGGAAATCCTCCCCGAAGGCCCCGCGCGCGAATGCATGCTGGATGGCTTAACTCGGGTGAAGATCAAGCTCAACCCACCCCGAAACGAGGCTGCCGGAGAAGTCCCGCAGTCTCCAGCAGACCGCGCCGCAAAGATCATTCTGGACTTTCTACGCGATGGTTCAGGCGAAAAGGCAGCAGCTAAAAGCTAGCCGTTGCTTTCCCAAAACCTTGTGCTCCCGGCATCTTTTAGGTAAGAATCTTCATCATAGGAATGGCTAGGCCCATATCCGGGAGACTCTCCTTAATGCAGATACAGCTTCGGCGCGCCCAGAGCGTCCTCTCGGCTTCCTCTGCCCTGCTGCTGTTGATTTTTATCGCGATTCCCTCTTGGGCCGCCGAAAAAGCCCACCTGCGGGTGGACGACTACCAGATCGAGGCTGAACTAACGCCGCATCTCCATCAGATTTCGGCGCGGGCCAAGGTCAAATTCACTGCGCTTCAGGATTTGAACACCGCTATTTTCGAACTCCATAACGGGCTGCGCGTCACCAGAGTTCTCGACGACAAGAACCAGCCGCTGTCAGCTGAACGGGTTACGCAGGATTCGACCATCCGCGTGCCGCTGCCCGCCGGATTGTCCAAGGACGCTTCGACCACGCTCACGTTCGAATACGAGGGCGAGATTGAAAATGCCGATGACAGCCCAGTGCCCGGGCTAAAGCTGGCCTACATTGGCGATGACACCAGCTACCTGCTGTACTCAGGACGCTGGTTTCCGGTGAGCGGGTATGGACTCAACCGCTTCACCTCGACGATCAGCGTTACGGTGCCGGCTCACATGGTGGCGATCGGCAGCGGAAAATCTACAGTCACCGATAATGGGCCCTCGAAAAAGCCCAACAGCAACGGGCTCCCGACCAAGACATTTACGTTCGTGTATACCAAACCGAGTTTTCCCGGCAGCATCGTCGCAGGAATCTTCCAGGAATATAAAAGTTCCGAGGGCGGGATGGACCTGCACGTCTTCTTTAAGCCCGATCACCAGAAGTTGGCTCCTGAATACACGACGACGGCGGTTCAGGAATTTACTTACTTCATCACGCTTTACGGCACACCTTTATCGCAAAGGCTCAACGTGATTGAGTTGCCGGGTGATACGGTTCCGTACGCGTGGGCTCCGGAAATCGCCGGCCTGGCTGGTCATTCGATCACCGAAAAAACAAATTATCGTCTGCTAGCCAACGCTATCGCCCATCAATGGTGGGGAGTGTCGGTGAGTCCAGCAACCAAGGATGACTGGTGGGTGATCGACGGATTTTCCCGCTATTCCGAAGCCATGTATGTGGAGAATGCCGCCGGCACAGCCGGTCTTGAAGAAGCGGTGAAAGATATGTCCGTGGGGGCGCTGGCTTACGATAATATGCCGCTCTCCAGCGCCAGCAAGCTGGATCCCTTCTCCACCGAGTTTCAGTCACTGGTGACCGACAAGGGCGCGATGATTCTGCACATGCTGCGCTGGGTGCTCGGCGAGGACAAATACCTTAAAACGATGCGCGAATTTGCCGAGACCTATGCCGGCAAATCGGCTAGCATGGACGACTTCAAAGCCATCGCCGAAAAACATTACGGCGAACAGCTCACCTGGTTTTTTTCCCAGTGGCTGGATTCCACCGGCGCCCCGGAATTTAAATTGAAGTACACAACCTATCGCCTGGGCAGCAATAAAGGTTTTCGCGTGACTGGAGAGATTGGCCAGGACCTCGATTTGTTCCGGATGCCCGTCGATCTTCGTATTGACACGGACGGCAAAACGGAAGACAAGAAAATCGAAGTGGTGGGCACGAACTCACCCTTCACCGTCGAGACCTTTGGGCGTCCGCGGCGAATCGCAATCGATCCCGACCATCACGTCCTCACCAACACCTCTGACGTGAAGCTGCGGGCTTCCATCCTTCGCGGACAGGCTCTGCAGCAGCAGGGCGATCTCTCCGGTGCGCTGGCCGAATTCAACAAAGCACTCGACCAGAATAAGAACAGTTCGCTGGCCCACTACCGCATCGCGGAGATCTTTTTCCTGCAGAGGAACTATCAGTCCTCTGCAAATTCCTACCGCTCTGGGATTAACGGTAACGGTGAGCCGCGCTGGACTGAGGTTTGGAGCCATATCCAGCTGGGCAAAATCTTTGACATTACCGGCCAGCGCGAACGTGCCATCAACGAATATCGCCAAGCCATCCAGACCAACGACGATACCTTCGGCGCTCTCCAGGAAGCGCGCAAATATCTGCAGAAAGCGTTTGAGCGACCGAAAAATAAAGAATAGTTAGAAACCCGATTCAACCGTCGTTCTTGGCGCCAGGGCCCAGAACCTTGACTTTCATTCCGCCGGAAAGCAGTCCTGCCCTTCGAGCGGAATGCTGCCGCGCATCGAACGGAAGGACCTCACAGGGCAATATTTCACGCGCATGCGCCGGGCTTGCAGGCACGGTAAATCCCCGCGCTCGTCCGAGCGGGCGACGAGTTAGCGGTAGCGCTTCGAACTGAATTTTATGCAGGCCGTCTTGCCGCTGATTCCGACGATGCCGGTCGGCGTCTGCATTGGTTGCGCGGCGCAGTCGCTCGATACGTGCGACCGCTCGCTGGACTACGCGGGCGAACTCTTCGCCCTCCTCATTTCTTCGGCCATAGCGTAAGCGCCGAGTCGTGTCCTCAATAGAAAACCAGGTTGGATTCCGGTTGGATTCTTTCGGATTGCAGAGCCGTCGCACCTCACAGAGATGAGCGCTGACCAGGATTGGTCTCGCCGCCGATCTCGCAATTTTCAGACGTTTGCCCTGCCTCCGCAGGATACACCGGACAAACGCAGCTTCTTCAATCCTGCCATGAACTCCCGCCTCCTCGAATGCTTCAATCGCCGCCGCCTGAGCGTGGGTGAGCCCCGGTTCCGCGCTCCCTTTAGGGAATATCCAACGCCCGCTGCCGCGGGTTTTGACCAGCAGGAACTCGATCGCGCCTCTGCGGACCCGGTAGCAGACCGCAGCGACCTGTTCGCACTCGCGTACTTTGATTATCTGCGAAAGTCGAACCCGCCTAGCCAGGGGCTGACCGTTCAGAACAACTGACGCAATTGCAGTCACACCCGAAGAGGGAACATCCCTGACGCGCGCACTCATCTTCACAGAGTGCACTACGCCATATGCATCTGCCTAGAAACCAGATTGGTTCTCAATACGAAGCCTTGAGTCGATGTTCAGTCCTGGAATCTTTCTGCATACTTGCATCCCACTTGCTGGAAAGACAGTATTAGTTGTAGCGGCCCACAATCGGAACCGGGAGATTGTCTTGGAGAATATGTTTTGTCTGCGCTGTAATCGGGAACTGGGGATAGGGCATAAATCGGTAGCCATCTATTTGTTTGCGCAGACGGTTGGAATCAAGCCGCGCAAGAAATCCTCGGCCCAGCGTATATGTTTTTGTCCGCAATGCTCGGTTTCGCTTGCCATGGGGCCGCCTCCTGAGGGTGCCCTCAACCTGGCCGCATGGGATATGATCCGCGATCTGGTCGGTTCAGATCCGGCTTTAAATCAGGCGGCGTGGGAAAATTTGACTTCAGTCCTAGGCTCACTGCCCCTCACGGGCACAGGTGGAGCTCGTCTCTCGGCAACGTCCGGCGGGTATTTCGAGTTTTAATCCGAACCGCCAATCCAGCGCATACTCGTATTCCCGGATCCACACTCTCCTCAGCTAACCTTTTCGGACGTCCCGAAGTCTAACGAACTAATAAGAGCAGGGGGAACTTTGCGTACCCCAACTGCGTATCAACGGTCAGATGTCAGGCGGGATTGAGACCCCTCGCCTGCGCTCTACCCGGGGCCCCCATGCCTCTCTCGGAGGCTTGGGGGCACATATCTATTTCGATGCGAATGCTTCTCGACATCGTCCGGCAGTCGCTCTCCACTTTGTGGGCGCATAAGCTGCGCTCCTTCCTGACCATGTTCGGAATTGCCTGGGGAGTGGGCTCTCTGCTTTTGTTAGTTGGCCTGGGAGAAGGCTTCCGCAGCGGGCAGGACAAAAACCTGGCCGAACTGGGTCAAGACATTATGTTTGTTTTTCCGGGACGCATCCCGGCGGTTGCCGGAAGCTACCAATCAGGACAGCCCTACTACCTGACTTATGGCGACTACTTCGCGATCCGCGATCAGTCCAAATTTCTGCGAGCCGTTTCTCCCGTGCTGGAGCGCGAGGACATCCGCGCCGTGAGCGACTATGGATCCACCAACGGGCAAGTCTTCGGCGTCGTTCCCGAGTACAGCCAGATCCGCAATACTCCAATCGAGCCCGGACGCTGGTTCAATGATGAAGACGACTCGCAACATCGCCGCGTGGCGGTCGTCGGATGGGAATTGCTAAAGAACATGTTTCCCGGCCAGCCCGCCGTGGGCAGCACAATTCTGCTGAACGACATGGATTTCAAGGTGATCGGAGTCATCCCGAAGATTGGCAAAGAAGGGGAGAATGGCACCAACCATCGCATCTTTGTGCCCTTCGACACCATGCGAATGCTTTTTCCACTGAAGGCTAAGAACTCGGAGAACGCCATCAGTTTCATTAACTATCGCCCGATAAAAAAAGAACTTCACATTGAAGCCAAGAACGAAGTTCATGCCATTGTCGCCCGCCGTCACGGCTTCGATTCCACACTCGACGACGCTTTCATGGACTGGGACACCATCGACGGCGCGATTCGCGTGGCAAAGATTTTCGACGCGATGGATTGGTTTCTCGGAGTGGTTGGAGTGGTTACCCTAGGCCTGGGGGCTATTGGCGTCATCAACATTATGCTGGTTTCGGTCACCGAGCGCACGCGTGAGATTGGTCTGCGCAAGGCTCTGGGCGCGACTCACCGCAACATTATGACGCAGTTCTTTGTCGAGGGAGCCTTCCTCACCGCGTTGAGCGGCGGCATCGGACTGGCGATCTGCACCGCTTTCGTGACACTCCTGGCGCAATTGCCTTCTCCTGAAGGATTTGATACTCCGCGCATCGTGCCAGCCTCCGCCGTGGTCGCCATTCTTTCGCTATCGCTTGCAGGAATCATCGCGGGCCTTTATCCCGCGCGCAAAGCCGCACTGCTTGCTCCTGTGGAAGCGCTGCGGCAGGAGTAACTGAGTTGGAGCCTTTAAGTTTGGAGTGATCATGTTTGGCGACCTGGGCAAGCAAGCTGTTAACGCGTTGAAACATAATCGCCGCCGATCCGTGCTAACCATGCTGGGCATGGCATGGGGGATTGCCACGGTGGTTCTGCTTCTGGCCTACGGTACGGGCTTTGAGAGCGGTTTGATGGTCGCCTTCCGCACTTTTGGAGGGAATCTGGTTGCCATTTTTCCCGGCCGCACTTCGGTACAGGCAGGTGGGACTAAGGCAGGCGTGCAAGTTCGCCTGACTCGCGAGGATCTCGATTACCTGCGCGCCGAGTGTCCCATGCTCACAGATCGGAAGAGCACACGTCTGAACTCCAGTCAC
>OBLW0100000791.1_pt1 | contig 27057 bp, 21 predicted proteins | sample 1520161 | NCBI WGS metagenome assembly OBLW01 (sample SAMEA3539309, study PRJEB22396) | soil metagenome | biome: tundra; feature: field; material: soil | place: USA | collected 2010-05 | depth 0.15 m | reverse complement strand
CGACTCCCTCAGCATGAAGGGCAACCCGACGATCGCGAAGAACCCGACCGCGATGGCCGAGTAGCCCATCGTCGCCGCCAGGACCCCGGCGTGCGTGACCAGGTGCCCGCGCTCGCTCAGGAGGTACATGAACGTCGCGTCGCGCGTTCCCATTCCCGCCAGGGTCACGGGGACGAGCCCCACGATCGTGGCGACGGGCCAGAGCGCGCAGGTGTCGAAGAGGTCGACGTCGGCGTCGACGGCCCGGAGCAGCGCGAACGTGATGCCGAGGGTGAGCCCGCGGATGGCGAGCGAGACCGCGCACGCCGCAGCGAGGCGCCCGGGCGACGCGAAGAGCGCGTCGAAGGCGACGAAGAAGTCTTCGATCTTCTGCGCGTGGGCACGGAAGACGCGCCAGCGAGCGAACGTGCGTCGATGCGTCACGAGGGTGACCACGCCGGCGACCTCGACTACGAGGACGCCGGTGAGAACGGCGCTCCAGAGCCACAGAGATTCGAGCGCCGCGCCCGCCGCTGCCATCGCGAGGAGCCACGACATGTCGACCACCTTCTCGGCGAGCACGCTGCCGGTACCCGCCGCGAGGGGCACCGTCTTTCGCACGACGAAGGCGCGGAGGATATCGTTGGCCCGCGACGGCGTGACCACGGCGAGCGGCCACGTGGCCATGACGGCGACGAGCGAGCGGGTGAAGCCGAGCCGGTAGTGCATGGACTCGAGCACGATCTGCCACCGGAGCGCCCCGAGGAGCACGCCCGCCGTGGCCATCGCGAACGCCGCGGCGACCCAGCCGAAGCGTGCCCCGGCCAGCGCGTCGCCGAGTCCCGCGCCGAAGCGCCAGACGAGAAGCGCCATGATGGCCGCGGTCGTCGCGATGGCCACGACGAACCGGAGCGTTCGGCGCACGTGGCCGGCGCCCGTCGGCGGCGACGGCTCGTGACCGCCACGCGGCCGTTCGTCGGCAGCGGCGTCACCAGCCATGGCTGGCATGATAGGTTCCCGCCGGCATGCCGTCGGGTCGGGTCGAGCGCGTTGCCACGATCATCGTCGTCGCCTCGACCGTCTGGTTCGCGATCGCCCTGAGCTGGGGGCTCTTCGGCCCGGTGGGCGGCGGCCACTGGGCCATCTTCGGGTCGCGCGGGATCATGGCGGACAACATGGTCACCTGGGGCATCTGGGGGCCCGTTCGCGAGTACACGCTCGAGCGGCCGGTGCCGCAGCAATACTACGTGCACCACCCCTGGGGAACGTACTGGGTCCTCGGCGCGTTCATGAAGCTCCTCGGCCGCCACACCTACGTCGTGCGGCTCGAGCCCATCTTGATGAGCGTCGCGTGCCCGCCGCTCCTCTACGGGATCGGCTCTCTCTTGTGGGGGAAGGTCCCGGGAGCTCTCGCCGCGCTGGCCTACGTGGTGTGCCCCATCACGCTTGCCTTCGGGAACTTCCCCGGCTTCGAGGTCCCGCTCGTCTTCGGCTGCCTGCTGACGACCTGGGGCTACCTCCGGTTCCAGGATCGCTGGCAGCGCCGGTGGATGGCCGTCAGCCTGGCAGGCGTCTTGTGGAGCGTGAACTGCGACTGGGAGTCGTGCATCTTCCTGGGCGCGGCGCTCGGCACGTTGCTCGTCACGGGGCTCTTCTTGCCGCGATGGTTCGCGCCGGTCAACGCCCGTCGCTTCGGCCAGTGGTGGTCGCTGACGTTCATCGTCATGGTCGTGACGGTGCTCGCGTACGTGGTCTACGTGAAGCACATCGGCAACGTCGACGAGTTCCTGAACCAGGAGGCGAAGCGCGAGAAGGGCAACGAAGCGTCGCTCGGCGTGGTGCTCGCGGCGCGCCGCTACTGGATCGACGTGACCTTCACGCCGCTCGCGATCGCGATCGGCAAGCTCGCGCTGCCGATCTTTCTCTTTCGCCTCCTCGTGCTGCGCCGCCACCTCGAGATCTTTCCGCTGGCCATCTTGCTCATGGCCACCATCGAGTACGTGCACTTCAAGAACGGCGCCGACGTGCACATCTTCTGGTCCTTGCCCTTCGCGCCGTACTGGGCGCTCTCGCTCGCGGTCGTCGGGAAGACTGCGCTCGACCTGGCCCGGTACGCGGTTGCCCGCCTCGACCTCCTGGGCTCCCATGTCCGCGTCCCGAGCCGCGAGGCGGTCACGCTCGGCGTCCTGGGCGCGGTCGGTCTCCTGCCGATCCTGATGCTGCCCGACGGCATCCGGGGCCTCGCGCAGGCGCGCGCCACCGGCGGTCGCTTCAACGATCGCGGGCGGCGCATCTTCCAGGATATCGACAAGGCCTCGGCGAGCGAGTGGATGACGGGGCGCATGGATCCCCAGACGCGCGTGCAGATCCACACGAGCATGCACACGGCGTGGGAGGTCGACTGGGCGCTCCGCCGCCCCACGATGGGCACGGACGCGGCGCCCACGCGCTTGGCGACGGGCGGACAGGATCGCTACTTCCTCGCGGATCTTGCGTTCATGAAGGCGCCGGAGCAAGTGCAGATGGCCGCCGAGTTCCACCTCGTCGCGGTCGGGCAGTTCGTCCTCATCGATCGGACGGCCCCCTTCGGCCCCGCCGAGGGCTTCGCGTTCGATGTCCGCGAACCGACGGCCTTCGAGTGGTACTTCGTCTGCGGGACCGACCCCGTGCGGAGCGTCCGGCCCGACCCCTGGTACACGTGGGAGCTGCGGCAAGAGTTCGGGCAGTCTCCCAACCCGCTTCCCGACGGGCCTCCCCGGGCGCTCGACGAGCTCCGCATCGCGCACAATGCGGCCGTCGTGGCCGGCGACGAAGCGCGCGCCGCGGACCTGAAGAGGCAGATCGTCGGGCAGCTCGAGGCCGACAACGCGACGTTCACCGACGGCACGCTCTTGCTCGGTGAGCGGTTCACGCGCGGCGTGGCGCCCACCCTCGATCTCTACTTTCTCGCGGCGGGCCCCGCCGTGGCCGACGACATTCAGTTCGACATCAAATCGGTCGTCGAGCGGCCCCCGCTGCTGTCCCTGGTCGAGGCCGACGACAAGGTCAAAGCGGTGGGCATGCCCCTCGTGATTCCGCCGAGGCTCTGGCGGGCGGGATTCATTTACGTGGACCGCACCGAGATCCGCCACCGGCCGGGCCGCGAGGTGTACAGCGGTTTCTTCACCGGCGGCAGCGACCAGACGCGACCGAAAGAGGTCGACGGAAACGACCTCCGTCTCCTCACGCTACGTTGAGACGCTACGTTGAGCGCTCCTGCTCCCTCTCGAAACCCCCGATGCTTCGACGACTCCTCTTCTCGACCGCGCTCGCGGCGGGCCTGGCTTTGGCCGCGTGCGGCCCAGCCGACGCGCACTTCACGACGCACGTCGCGCCCGATTTCGCGCCCCCTCGCCACGTCGTGTCGGTGCTCGGCGTGTACAAGGACGGGCAGATGAGCGCCGACGCGTGGGAGACCATTCGCGCCCGCGTGTCGCGCGCGCTGGGCGGGGCGGCGTGCGACGCGGGATACGCCGACACCCTCATCGCATCCAATGGCGCCCTGTCGTCGGCGATCGACGACTACGCACGCTCGAACGGCCCGACCGATGAGCTCGTGACGCAGCTGGCCCCGGCCGCCAAGGGCGACCTCGTCGTCGTCATCACGCTGTCCGGGCAGCTGCCCGCCACCAAGCCGAAGACCACCGTCAACGGCGGCCCCGCCGCGCCACCTCCCGGCGGGCTCGCGGGCGGCGGGCGGCAGCGGCGCGTGACCCACAACCCCGGCTTCGCGGCGTCCGGCGACACCAACGAGCTCGACCTCTCGGCCTCGCTCTTCTCGGTACCTCTGCACCGGTCGGTCGGCCTCGTGACGATGCAGTACTTCGGCGCCAGCGTAGACGACGCGGTGGCCCAGTTCTCGGACCGGCTCGCTGCCACGCTGCCCGACGCCCGATGCGACGGGTGGCAGTGGACCTCGACGATCGATCCCGATGGCATACGCCACTCGATCGATCGCTAGGAGGCCGTCGCGCATCGCGCGACCGCCTCCGTCGTGACTTCCCAAGGCGCGGACGGCTGCGCCGCCGCGAGCCAAGACGCGGACGGCTGCGCCGCCGCGAGTCGGCCCCCAGTTCGAAGCGCCCCCCGGCCCCCCAAGTGACTTCTTTGGTATCAGCAATCGCCGGCGGATCAAAGTGGTCCCGGATGAAAAATGCGACAGTCGTGTCTGCTTGACCCGGTTCCGACCGGCCGGACGACCCCCGCGACCTAGGACGCGGACGGCTGCGCCGCCGCTAGCGCATTCCGCCGCCCATCTCGAAGGGCTCGCTGATCGCTTCGCTGTGGCCGCGATCGCGCGTCTCTCGCGGATGTTCGATGGAGAGCGCCAGGCGATCGCGCTGGCCCGCCGTGAGGATGGGCATGAGCTGCTGCAGGTACTTGACCTGATTGTCCATCGACGCCGTCGGCTTCTTGCCCGGCACGGCGGACAGGTCGAGCTTCTTCGCGTCGAACGTGTCTTTCTCGAAGGCGTTGAGGAGCGCGACCATCTGCTTCTTCATCGCGTCGAGGTGCGCCTGCATCGCGGCGGCCGGAGGCGGCGGGTTTCGCGCGAGCACGGCGCCGACCTCTTTCTGCTGATCGAGGTCGAGGACGAGCTGCGACTTCATGCGTTCGAGCCGGTGGGCGATCCACTCCGAGACGCCCGCGTCGCTTGCGGGCGCGGCGGTGCCCAGGGCGTGTTCGTGGGAGGACTGCGAAGTCCGCAGGCTCTCGACGACGGCCTTTCGCTGCTCGGCGGTCAGCGTTTCGTGAAGGCCGTTGAGGGCCGTGGCCTGGTCGTCTTGCCGGGCGATGAGCGCCTTCGCGTAGGCCGCTTCATCGGCCTGGAGCTTGGTCGCCTCGAAGCGGTTGGCCTTGACCGCGGCGGCGAGGTCGGCGTGATAAGCGGCGAGCTCGTGCCGCGGGCCGGGATCGCTGCGAATCGGCTCTTCGATCTTGTCGATCGCGGCCTTCTCTTCGTCGGTGAGGTCGGCCTCGAGGGCCGCGCGAAAGAAGACGCCCGCAAGCCCGCGATGATGCACCACGGGGCCGGGCAGCGCCGCGTCGGACGCGCCGGCGTCGAACGCAGCCGGCGCCCCGGAGAGCGCCTCCGCGACCGACGACGCCGGGGCGTCGACCTCGGCGTCGGGGGCTGCCGTCGTCGCGTTCTTGCCGTTGCACGCGCCCGCTGCGACGAGCACGATCACAGCTCCGGCCGTGTAGATGCGCCTCATGGTCCCTTCCTCGGTTACTCGCCGGTTGCTACCACACGCCGTGAGGCGCGACGCCGCCGTCGTCGTCAGAACCCGGCCTCACGTCCGAATGTTCGCCTTCGTCTCGCTCGGGCCGGGGCGCGGGCTACTGGCTCTTGTGGTGCGGCGGCATCGGCATGCCTCCGGGCGTGCCCGGCATCCCCGGCATTCCGCCGAAGCCGCGGAGCATCTGCTCGAGGTCGATGGTCGTGTAGGTCGGCGGGTACTCGAAGTCGGTCGCCGGCAGCGCCTTGGCGTCGATCTTGGTGACCTCGATGCGCCCCGACTCGGTCGTTCCGTCGGGGCCGTAGCCGACGAAGCGGAGCGGGAGGTGCTTGCCGTCGAGGAGCTCGGCCATCCACAGGTGCTCGGTCGGCACGCCGTTGAGCGCGGCCATCGGCAGGCTGAGCCACGAGAACCCCTGCTGGGCGACGCAGACGGTCGCCGCGCGATGGTCGCTCGCGATGTCCCAGTTCTCGCACTCGTAGCCGGCGACGGTGTCGAACTTGCCCGTCTTGGTCACCTTCGGCGGGGCTTGCTTCGGCGCTGCGTTGCCGTGCTCGGGTTTGGCCGGCGGCGTCATCCCCTTGAGTTCGTCGCCCACTTTGTTGAGGTCGATGACAATGACCTGCTTGCTCGGATCGAGCACGACGTAGATCTTCTTCGCCGGCGAGTCGAAGATGCCGTACCCCTTCGCGTTGGCGAGCATGGGGCTGCCGCCCGACTTGGCGACTTGCTCCGGAATGTCGACGCGGATCTTCCCGCCCTTCACGAGGAGCGCCAGCGAGATGGGCGATTCACCGGCTTTCTCGCCCTTGCCCGTGACGTCGATCTCGCCCTCGAATCCATCGGGCAGCGCCAGTCCGTCGGCTCTCGTCGCTCCCCCATCCGCGTCGGCCCCGCCGTCGCCGCCGCCCGCCATGGCCCTGAGCTTGGCGCACCCCGTGGTGGACATCGCCAGCACCGCGCCCATGCCCATGACCGCGACTGCAGAAGCAACCGAGAGAGATCGGAGAATCATACCCTCCCAACTATCGCGGTTTGGGGGTTCACAGGAAGAGGGGAAGATGGGAAGGTCCCGTGAGCCTACCGAGCCTACCGAGCCTACACTGTGCCCCCGAACTCAGGAGTGGCGACCGACATGAACGACATCCGCACGATCGACGCGCAGATCGCAGAGAAGCACCTCCTCAAGCACCCGTTTTACGAAGCGTGGACCGCGGGGACCCTCCCGCGCGAGGCGCTGCTCGATTACGCGGGGCAGTACTACGCCTTCGAGTCGAACCTCCCGAGATACCTGACGGCGCTCCACTCGCGGTGCGAGGACGCGAGCGTTCGGGCGGTGCTCCTCGCGAACGCCTGGGACGAGGAGCACGGCGCGAACAACCACCCCGAGCTCTGGCTTCGCTTCGGCGAGGCGCTCGGCCTCGAGCGAGGGCAGATCACGGGCGCGCGATTGAACGGCGCCACGCGGGCGCTCGTCGACACGTACCGGCGAGCGGCCCACGAGGCGCCGGTCGAAGCGGGCATCGCGGCGATCTACGCCTACGAGTCGCAGCTCCCGGCCGTGGCCGCGGCCAAGATCGAGGGCCTCAAGAAGCATTATGGTTTCGACGGGCGTTTCGACGGGCGTTTCGACGGGCGAGTCGACGCGCGCGACGGGCTCGCGTTCTTCGAAGTGCACCGGACCCTCGACGTGCACCACGCCGCCGAAGAGCGGCGCATCGTGGAGGGCGCGATGGCCCGCAGGTCTGGTTCGTCGGCCGGAGCGAACGGCGACGCGGTCGTCGAGTGGACCGACCGCGCGCTCGGCGCATGGTGGGACTTCTTGAGCGCCGTCTATCCCGTAGCCGGAAGCGCGAACTTGATGTCGCGAATCGCTTCTTTGAACTGAACGCCCAGCTCCGAGAGCTTCGACTCGAGCTCGACGATCTTTCGATTGAGATCGTCGAGCTTGGTGGCCGCGTCGGCGAGCCGCGCGGTCAGCTTCTGGCGAAGAGCCTCGGCGGTCTTGTTCTTCTCGATCGCGCGCAGGTTCCGGCGCGTCTCCTCGGTCGACGCCGACAGGGTGCTCGACTCCTGCGCCAGCTTCTCGCGCTCGGTGCTCTTGGCGACGATCTGCGATTGCGTGACCCACGCGGCGGAGAGCTTCTGCACGAGGCCGCGGTCGGACCTGGGATCCGCGAGGTACGCCTTGATCGCGGCGTCTGCCACGGCGCCGAACCAGTCGGTCGACTGCCGTTCGGTCGCGCGCTCGTCGACCACCAGATCGGCGGTCGCGTGCGTCGCGACGCCGACCGGCACGAGGGCCGAGCCCGTCCCCACGTTGTCTTCGGTGCCGGGGGGCGGGTTGAAGAGGCGCGCGCCGCCGATGCGCGGGTGCTTCACCAGGAGCTTGGCCGGCAAGTCGGCCCCGTTACGCACCCGGTACTTGGTCTGCGTCACCCGGTCGCGCTCGACCGTGAGCTCGCCGTTCTCGATCTTGGCCAGGCGGGCGCCGAGCTCGTCGTACTTGCGGTCCTGATCGATGGCGATGCCTCGTTCGAGCGCGAAGGGTACGGTCGCCGTGGCGCCGGCCGGCAGGGGATCGACCATGCCCTGTCCCAGGAACGCGCCGCCCTCGAAGACGGCGATCGGACCGCGCTCGAGCGTACCGCCCGCGCCGTTCGTGAACCGCGCCACGCGAAACGGATGGCTCGACGAGTCGGGGACGGCGCCGTCGGGCGCGAACAAGAAGAGCGCCTCGCCGGAGACGGTACGAGAGAGCAGCATGACCATCGTGGCGCTCCGGTCGGGGATCGTCACCGGCAGCGGCAGATCGTAGCGAGTCGACCCGCCTTCCACCGCGACCGCCGCGAGCGCCGTGAGGTTTCGCGGGGCCGAGAGGGCCGGCGCCGACATCGTGGCGTTGCCCGTCATGGCCGGCGTCATGGCCGGCCTCGGCGCGGCCGGGCGCATCGCCGCCGGCGGCGCCATGCCCCGGGCGCTCCCCAAGGCGATCTTCTTCCTCCGGTCGGCCGACTTGGGCGTCGCTGCGGCGCCGCTCGGAGCGGGCGCTTCGTCGCTGTCAGCGGTGGGCTCCGCTTCCGGTGGCGGGGGCGGCGCCGGAGCGGCCAGCGCGGGCGCGTCTTGATTCAGCGACGTCTCGGCGCGCGGCACGGCCGCGATCACCTCCCCTTCGTCGGTCACGGTCGGTCGCGGCGGGATGACAGGCGTCCCGAGCTCGGCCTGGAACGCGAGCGGCGCGCCGGCGATGAGGGAGAGCCTCACGTTCGTCCAGTCTTCACCGGAGAGGTTCTGGACGATGCCCCACACCTGGAGATCGGCGTCGCCCTCGGCGTGGACGACGAGCCGGTACGACGGGCGCCACACGGGCGACTCGGCGACGTACCCGACCTGCAGCTCGTGCGACTTGCCGTCGAGCGACAGGGTCACGGTCTCGAGCCCCTTCTTCTCGTCCTCCGTCGGCTCGTGGGGCGGCTTCGCCTCGCTGTTGTCGTCGTCGACCTTGAGCGGAAAGGCAGCCGCCCGCACCGAGCTGCCGCCTCGCTCCATGACGGCGAGCGTCGCCAGGAAGTCGCCCACCTCGGTGCGCTTCATCTTGAAGCGCACTTCGCTGTCGTCCACGTGCCCCGACCGCTCGAAGTACGCGACCCCGTTCCGGTAAACGACCACCCTGGCGACGGGTAACGCGTCGGTGGTCGCGATCGCCTGCCGCCCGCAGCCGCCCCCGAACGCCGCCACCCCGATGCCCAGAGCCAATCTCCCCCAGCCTATCGAACGCATGACCTCAATCTACGGGGCTGCACGACCGTCGATCTACGATTAGGTTGCCGCCGTGATCAGGCTCGACTCGATTTCCAAGCAGCACGGCTCCCAGATTCTCTTCCTCGACGCGTCGATGGGGATCTTCAAGGGCGAGAAGGTGGGCCTCGTCGGACCCAACGGCTCCGGCAAGTCCACGATCTTCCGGCTGATCGTCAACGAAGAGCAGCCCGACAGCGGGCAGGTCGTCGTCGAGCGAGGGGTCACGATCGGCTACTTCAGCCAGGACGTCGGTGAGATGAGCGGGCGCTCCGTGCTCGAGGAGACCATGGCCGGAGCCGGCGAGGTGTCCGAGGCGGCCCACGAGCTCCACGCGCTCGAGCACGCCATGGCCGACCCGGCGCAGGCCGACGACCTCGAGTCGATCATCGAGCGCTTCGGGCACGCCCAATCCCGGTTCGACACCCTGGGCGGCTACGCCCTCGAGTCGCGCGCGCGCGAGATCCTCGCCGGTCTCGGCTTTCGCGACGAGGTCGTCGAGGACGACGTCGGCAAGCTCTCCGGCGGCTGGAAGATGCGCGTCGCCCTCGCCCGCATCCTCCTCATGCGGCCCGACTCGCTCCTCCTCGACGAGCCGACCAACCACCTCGACATCGAGTCGATCATCTGGCTCGAGCGCTTCCTCCGCGACTTCGAGGGCGCGCTCATCATGACGTCGCACGACCGCGAGTTCTTGAACCGCCTCGTGACCAAGATCGTCGAGATCGACGGCGGCGACATCACGACGCACGCCGGCAACTACGAGTTTTACGAGCGCCAGCGCGAGATCGCGGCGGCCCACCAGGAGGCGCAGTATGCGCGCCAGCAGGCGATGCTCGCCAAGGAAGAGGCGTTCATCGCCCGGTTCAAAGCGCGCGCGAGCCACGCCGCGCAGGTGCAGTCGCGGGTGAAGAAGCTCGAGAAGATCGACCGCGTCGACCCGCCCAAGCGCCGCAAGGTGCTCGAGTTCGACTTCCGCGAGCCGCCGCGCTCGGGCGAAGACGTGGTCAAGATCGAGGCGGTGGCCAAGGCGTACGGCACCCACACGATCTACGAGAAGCTCGATCTCCTCATCCGCCGGCGCGAGCGCTGGTGCGTCATGGGCGTGAACGGGGCCGGCAAGTCGACGCTGCTCAAGCTCATCGCCGGCGACACCCAGCCCGATTCCGGCAAGGTCACGGTCGGGGGCAGCGTGAAGCTGGCGTACTTCGCGCAGCACGCGATGGACCTGCTCGACGAGACGAGCACCGTGATCGACACGCTGCGGGCCGCGTTCCCTCTGGCGACGATCGGCTCCATGCGCTCCCTCGCCGGGGCGTTCGGCTTCTCGGGCGACGACGTCGAGAAGTCCTGCCGGGTGCTGTCAGGGGGCGAGAAGGCGCGGCTCGTGCTCGCGACGCTGCTCTACGATCCGCCGAACTTCCTCGTGCTCGACGAGCCGACCAATCACCTCGACCTCGACACCAAGGCGATGCTCATGAAAGCCCTCGCAGATTTCGAGGGCACGATGCTGTTCGTCTCGCACGACCGGCAGTTCCTCGCCGCGCTCTCGAACCGCGTCCTCGAGCTGACGGGCGAAGGGGTGCATGTGTACGGCGGCGGATACACCGAATACGTCTCGCGCACCGGCCACGAAGCGCCGGGGATCTGAATTTTCGTATCCCGACTACGATGCGAGTTACTCTCGCACGTGGAGGGATTTCTTATGAAGGTCAAGGGGACTCTGTCGGCCACGCTCGTGGGTGCGGCCATCGCCGCAGGCGTGGCGTTCGTCGGCTGCGGCACGACGAACAACGTCGACACCGGCGGCAAGACGAGCCACCTCGGCGAGTCGTGCACACGCACGTTCGACTGCGCGAGCGGGCTCGTTTGTCTAGAAAACGTATGCTTCGCGACGGCGCCGGTCGCGGAGGCCGGCGTGAGCGAGGGAGGCGAAGCGGGGGTGGTCTCTACAGGGCCGCACCTGGGCCTCCTGAACGAGTCGTGTCAGACGTCGAGTGACTGTAAGGCGCCGCTCGAGTGCCTGGGCAATTCGTGCGAGGTCGTGTCGTACAATCTGACCTCGACGGGCAAGTCGTGCACCGGGGAGTGCAACACGGCGGCCGATTGTTGTGAGCTCCCGGTGGCCCTGAGCCCGTCCATCCAGGGATGGTTCTCGTTCACCGACGGGGGCATCGAAGTCCCCCACTTCCTGCAGCAGAGCAGCAGCGTTCGCTGCGAAGACCTGCTCGCCTTCGTGGGCGGCGATGCGACCGTGTGCAACGCGGCGACCTTCTCGTTCAACGAGCAGGGCCTCGCCGAGGGGTGTTTCTACTACGACACCTACTGCAAGTGCGCGGCGACCACGTGGGCCTGTAACAACAACGCCTGCTCCTACACGGCGCCCTGCACGACGAACTCCACCACGGCCGGCGGCTGCCCCAACGAGACGCGCACGGGCCGGGCGCTGGGCGCGACGTGCAACATGCCCGTGGGCGCGGCGACGGGAACCTGTCAGGCCGGATGCGCGACGGCGGCCGATTGCTCCAACACGTTCCCGACCGGGTCCGGACACGAATGCAGCCAGTCGGACGCCGGCACCGGCGACTGCACCTGCTACCAGTCGGCATGTTACTTCAAGTGCACGAAGGACATCGACTGCGCGTCCGGTAGCACCTGCGACACGACCACCAGCCTTTGCAAGAAGTCCGGATGCACGACGGCGGGCGACTGTGTTCAGTCGACGGGCAACCCGCTCGCGCAGTGCAACGCCGGCGCCTGCCAGATCGCATGCACCAACGACGTCGAGTGCGCACCGCCCTCGACCATCTGCGCCAGCGGCTTCTGCAAGGCGGCCGGTTGCAGCTCCGACGCCAACTGCACCAGCAGCACCCACCTCTTCTGCGTCACGGCGACGAGCACGACGTACACATCGGCCGTCACTAACTAGCGTTGGGAGAGGAGATTGGCCGCCGAGGCGCAGAGGACGCCGAGATGAAGGGTTCGAAGGATCGCTCCACGCGATTTCTTCCAACCCGATGTCTTCGGCCCTCTTGCCTCTGCGATCTCTGCGCCTCTGCGGCCAATCTCGGACGAGACGGCCCGGGCGCTCACGATTTCTTGGATTCGAGGAGCTCCCAGCGCTTGGCCAGGCGGGCGGCTTCGGTCTTGGCCGCCGTGAGCTGGTCCTGGAGGGGGCCGGCGTCGGGGCTACGGCCCTTCGCGTAGAGCGCCGGGTCGGCGAGCCTCGCTTCGAGGTGCGCGACGTGCTTTTCCGCGGCCTCGACCTTGTCGACGAGGGTCTCGAGCTCGAGGCGCTCGGCGTAAGTCAGCTCGCTTTTGGCTTTCGGAGCTCTCTTCACGGCTTCGACCGCCGGGGCGGCCGCCGCGGGCGGAGGCACCGGGCGACGCTTGCCTCGCTGCGTGATGTAGTCTTCGTACCCGCCGGCGTAACGAGTGACCTTCGCCGGGCCCCCGCTCGGATCGGGCTCGAACGCGAGAATGGCGGTGGCGGTGCGATCGAGGAACGCGCGATCGTGGGTCACGACGATGCACGAGCCGTCGTAGCCCGTGAGCATCTCTTCGAGGGCCGAGAGCGTTTGCAGGTCGAGGTCGTTGGTCGGCTCGTCGAACACGAGCAGGTTGGCGCCCTCGCGGAGCACCTTCGCCAGGGCCACGCGCGCGCGCTCGCCGCCCGACAGCGACCCGACCTTCTGGCGCTGCTTGTGGGGGTCGAAGAGGAACATCTCGAGGTAGCTGCGGAGGTCCATCGACTCCATCCCGCGGATGCCGAGGTTCACCTGCGTTCCCCCGCCCTCGCCGCGAACGTCGTCGAAGATCGATTTGTCGTCGTCGAGGTTTTCGCGCGCCTGATCGAGGTACGCCACCTTCGTGTTCTTTCCGACGACCACCGAGCCGGCGACGACCCCCTCGGCCACGCCGCGGTCCCCGCGCTTCGTCATTGCGGCCGCCGAGAGGATGGCGCGCAACAGCGTCGTCTTGCCGATTCCGTTCGGACCGACGACGCCGATCCGCTCGCCGGAGGGCACGATGAGGTCGAGCGGCGCGATGAGCGGCGCGCCGCCGGTCACCGCGGCCACCTGCAGGGCACGGAGCTCGAGAATGGTCTTGCCCTGCATGGGGGACGCCGCCGTGACGAGCGCGACGTCGCCAGGTCGCCCGGCCGTCGCCGACCCCTGGGCCTCGAGCGCGTGGGCGCGATTGATGCGGGCCTTCTGCTTCGTGCTGCGGGCCTTGGGGCCGCGCGACAGCCACTCCCGCTCGCGGCGCAAGATGTTCTGGCGGTTCTGCTCGACCCGCTCCTCGTGAGCCATGAGCTCGGCCTTCTTGCCGAGGTAATCGCCGTAGCCGCCGAGATACGCGCTCAGCTTGCCGCGTTCGAGCTCGATGATTCGCTGGGCAATGGCATCGAGGAAGTAGCGGTCGTGGGTGACGAGGACGATGGCGCCCGGAAAATCGTTCGCGAGCATCTCCTCGAGCCAGGCGGCGGTGTCGGCGTCGAGATGGTTGGTGGGCTCGTCGAGAATGGCGACGTCTGGGCTCGCCACGAGGAGCTGCGCGAGCGCGATGCGCCGTCGCTCCCCTCCGCTGCGCTCGCCGCATGGACGCTCGACGTCGCGGACGCCCAGCTTGTGCAGGAAGCCGAGCGCTTCGTGCCCCCGCTCCCAGCCGCCGAGACGGTTGATCGCGTCGTCGAGCTCGGCCTGCTCGTTGACGAGCGCCTGATCGTGGGAGCCCGCGCCGAGCAGCGCCGTGACGGCCTCGTGACGCGCGCTCGCCGCTGTCCAGGCGGTGAGCGCCTCTTCGACGACGGTGCGCGCGCTGGCGTTCGGGTCGAGCTCCGGCTCCTGCGCGAGGTACCGGATCGTGAGCCCTCGCCGCACGCTCACGGTCCCCCCGTCGGGCTTCTCGGCCCCCGCGAGGATCTTGGCGAGCGTCGACTTTCCCGCGCCGTTCGCGCCGATCAGCCCGACCTTCTCCCCGCGCGACAGCGTGAACGTGGCATCTTCGAGGACGACCTGGGGACCGAAGGACTTGCGGAGGTGCTGGGCAGTGAGAGCGGGCAAGACAGGGAAACTCCTTGAGCCGGCGCCGCCGGCGAGCCCGCATGCATACTTCGCCGCCCTACCCGGCGCGAGCCGGGCCCCGTGAGAGCAGAGCTTGGAACGGCGCGAGCTTTGAGGAAGGATGCGGAATGAGGGCTTTCCTTCGAATCTCCACGGGTGTTGCGCTCGCGCTGGCCTTCGCCACCGGCTGCTCGACGAGCTCGCAAGGGGCGACTTCCGAGCCGCCAGGCGCCGGCGCGTGCGATCCGCTGGCCCCTTTGGAGTTACCGGTGACCCTCGGAAGCGTCCTCGGCATCGGCAAGGACGCCCAGGGCACCCTCTACCTGGCGGACCAGACGGACGGGACCCCGTTCGTCGCCGGCGGCTTTCGCGTCTTCGTCTCCAGCGGCGGATCGATGCCGGGTCTGGCGTTCACCTGCATTCATTCGTAGCCGGGCGCTGACTCTCTCAGTGCGGTATCGACACCATGCACCCGCTGTTGCATGACTGCGAGCCGTCGCACTGCTCGCCGAACTGCGCCTCGACCCGCCCGTCGCCGCAATAAGGAGCGAAGGAGCAGGCCGTCGTGCACACGCCGGAGCCGTAGGCGCTCTGCAAGGAGACGTTCTTCGACCCGTTGTCGCAGCTCTCGGCCCCGTTCCTGATGCCGTCGCCGCAGTAGCCGGCGAGGGTGCAGTTGGCGTTGCAAGTGCCGTAGCTGCCGTCGTTGACGCCGTTGTCGCACTGCTCGCCCGGATCCTTGTAGCCGTTGCCACACCTCATCCGGCAGTGGACGTCGCATTTGCTGTTCGCAGTGCCGTTGTCGACTCCGTCGTCGCACTGCTCGGGCGACTCGATGGTGCCGTCGCCGCACGACTGGAGCGGCACGAACGACTTGCAGTCCGTGCTGCACGAGCCGGCGAGACCGCTGTTGACGCCGTCGTCGCAGGTCTCGCCGAACTGCCCTTCGACGGCCTTGTCGCCGCAATAGGGCGCCGGCGTGCAGTGGTTCGTGCAGAGCATCGTGCCATAGGCGGTCGAGCTGTTGGCCGAGCCCTTGTCGCATGTCTCCGGCGGCATCTGCAGAGTGCTGTCGCCGCAGTAGCCGGCGAACGTGCAGTCGGGTTTGCAGGTCCCGTAGCTGCCGTCGTTCTTGCCGTCGTCGCACTGCTCGGTGCCGTTCTTGAGCCCGTCGCCGCAGTACGGCGCGCGGGTGCAGTTGGCGTTGCAGCCGCCATAGCCGCCGACGTTGCCGGCCGCGCCCAGGTCGCACTGCTCGCCCGCTTCGACGACGTGATCGCCGCAGGCGAGCTTGCACAGGGCGCTGCACTTGTCGCCGCTGACTCCGTTCTCGACGCCGTCGTCGCACTGCTCGCCGCTGGCGGTCTGAGTGGTCGCGTCGCCGCAGTTCGGCGCCCTCGCCAGGCACCCCGGCATGCACGTGCCGTAGCTGCCGTCGTTCTTCCCGTCGTCGCACACTTCGTTGCCGGCGACGATGCCGTCGCCGCAGGTCGTCACGCACTGCGTGACCGTGTGCGCGAAGCCGCTCAGGCTCAGCGTGTAGTCCGATCCGGTCGTGTGCCGTTCGGCCTGGAAGAGGTCGATCGAGTACATGCCGCCGTCGGCGAGCCCGAGCGTCTTGGCCTCGTTTGCGTCAATCGTCACGCTTCCGTTGGCGGCGCTGTGAACGCCGCCGAGGTCGACCACGAGCTGCCCGTTGATGAACGCCCAGACGTCGTCGTCGCCCGTGAAGTTGAAGGTCGCTGCCGCGGCCGACGCCGAGTACGTGAACGGATAGTGGAGCTCGCTGGTGAAGGCGAAGTTGTGCGAGAGCTTGTCGTCGGCGATGTCCACTTGCGGGTTGGCGCCCGCGTTCCACCCAAGCCCGTCGACCGGGAAGAACGACGTGCTGCTGAACTGGTAGACGTTCGCTCCCGCGCCCTGCTGGGCGAGCGTGAGGGTCGTCGGCTGCCCCGCGAGATCGAGGTAAACGAGCTTGTCGTACGGGTTGGTGCCGCCCTCGGTGCAGCCCGTCTCGTGATACCACCAGCAGAAGTTGGTCGCGCCGCTCAGGTAGCCACCGCCGTTCGATCCCCAGAGCGGCTCGCCATCGGAGCCGAGCTGCGCCGCCACGAGACCCGCGACGTTCCTGCAACAGGGCGACTGAAAGTCAGGCATCCCCTGCTCTCCGGCGACCATCGTCCCGGCGTAGAGCATGTCGCGGTAGAGGATCGGGATCGTGAGGGACGTCGGCGGAGCGGCCGTGACGTTCGAGCACGTGTAACCGGTCCCGGTCTCGACGGTGCACGTCGCGCTGCAGCCGTCGCCCGAGGTCGTGTTGCCGTCGTCGCATCCCTCTTGCGGGAACTTGAGGCCGTCGCCGCACACCGCGGTGCACGTCCCGCCCTTGCACTTGGGCTCGATCGCGCACGTGGGCGAGCACCCGTCGTACGGGACCAGGTTCCCGTCGTCGCACTGCTCGGAGCCTTCCTTGACCCCGTCGCCGCAGGTGGTCAGGTGGCAGACCGACTTCGGCGGCGTGCCCGTCGAGACGCACGCGTACGCGCCCTCGACCTTGCAGTTCGCGCTGCAGCCGTCGTTCGGCGTCGTGTTCCCGTCGTCGCACTGGTCCTTGCCGTCGACGATCCCGTTGCCGCAGAACGCGATACGCGTGCACGGCGCATTCGCCGTCGGGCACGTGTAGCCCGCCTCGACGGCGCAGGTCGACGAACACCCGTCGTTCGACGTCGTGTTCCCGTCGTCGCACAGCTCGTTGCCCGCAACGACGCCGTTGCCGCACGTGTTGGCCGGCGCCTTCGTGCACGGCCCGCCGCTTCCGCTGACGCTGGGGCACGAGTAACCCGGTTCGACTGTCGTGCAGTCTGCGCTGCAGCCGTCGCTCGCCGTCGTGTTCCCGTCGTCGCACGCCTCGCCCGGATCGATGTGGCTGTTGCCGCAGATCCACGTGCGAACGCACGGCTGCCCTGCCGACGGGCAGGCGTAGCCCAGGTCGATCTGGCAAACGCCCGAACAGCCGTCGCCAGGCAGTTCGTTTCCGTCGTCGCAGGTCTCGCCGTTGTCGCTCTGTACGACGCCGTCGCCGCAGTACTCGAGCGTCTGGCAGGCGCTGCCGGGCGTGGGGCAGGTCCAGCCCTGCTCGAGCTTGCACGTCGGGCTGCAGCCGTCGCTCGCCAGCACGTTCCCGTCGTCGCACGTCTCGCCGAAGTCGACCTTGCCGTTGCCGCAGGCTGCAGTCTGGGTCGCCGTGCACGCCGTGCCCGCCGCTCCGCACGAAAAGCCCTGCTCGACTTCGCAGACCGAAGAGCAACCGTCGCCGCTCTTGGTGTTGCCGTCGTCGCAAGACTCGTCACCCTGCTTGATCCCGTCTCCACAGATCTGCGTGAGCGTGAAGACGCAGGCCGCGTTTTGCACCGGGCACACGTATCCGGGCTCGAGCTGGCAGACGCCCGAGCAGCCGTCTCCCGGCACAGAGTTGCCGTCGTCGCACTGCTCGCCCGGCTCCACGGCGCCGTCGCCGCAGATCGCCATGGTCGCGTCGGTGCACGCCGCGCCTACGCACCCGCCGTCGCTCGAGATCGTCGTGCCGGAGTCGGGCACGGGGGGCGTGCCGAATTGCTGCGACCCGCTGTCGTCGCCCGTTCCCGGGTTCCCTGTCGACGCGTCGTCGCCCGACGGGGGTTGGGTGGCGCCGCTGCCGGCCGATCCACACCCAGAGATTTCGACAATCGCAACCGAAGCAATGAGCCCGAGGATGAACGTCCTCGACGCACCGATGAGCATGAAGTCCTCTTGAGCACCCGTTCGCTCGCCCGTCTGCGTGCGAGACCCGAGAGCGCCCCAACATTCAACTATGCCACGAGGGCGCCGCCTTTTGTCTATTTATTTTCCCCGCGACTGCCCAGGACTGCCCAGCTTTCTCTAGAGTAAGGAAACAGGGTAGTAGAGAGGCACTCCAGCGCGCATGACCAAACCCGAAACCGCGGCTCTTTCTTCGAGTTCGAGTTCTTCAAGCTCGAGCCGGGCCTCGCCGGCCTCGCTCGAGACCCTTTGCATTCACGGCGGGCAATCGCCGGATGCGCTCACGGGCGCGGTCATGGAGCCGATCGTCTTGTCGACGACGTTCGCGCAAGATGGGCCCGGCGCCCACAAAGGCTACGACTACTCGCGCGCAGGCAACCCTACGCGCGGCGCGCTCGAACGGTGCATCGCGTCACTCGAAGGAGCGACCGACGGAATCGCCTTCGGCAGCGGATGCGCGGCGACCACCGCCGTGCTCCTCATGCTCAAGAGCGGCGATCACGTTCTCGTTGGCGACGACGTGTACGGGGGCACGTTTCGGATCTTCGACAAGGTGCTCGCGCAGTTCGGCCTCGAGGCGAGCTTCATCGACATGAGCAACCCGGCGCGCGTCGACGAGGCGATGCGACCGAACACCCGCCTCGTCTGGTTGGAGACGCCGAGCAACCCGATGCTGAAGGTGTTTGACATCGCCGCCATCGCCGCGGTGACGGCAGCGCGCGGCGTGCCCCTCGCGGTCGACAACACGTTCGCGACACCGATGCTGCAGCGGCCCCTCGCCCTCGGCGCGACGCTCGTGGTTCATTCGACGACCAAGTATCTCAACGGCCATTCAGACGTCGTGGGAGGCGCGGTCCTGACGAGCGATGCGGCCATCGCCGAGCGGCTACGCTTTCTTCAAAAATCCGTCGGCGGCGTTCCGAGCCCCTTCGACTGCTACCTGGTGCTCCGGGGCCTCAAGACGCTCGCCATTCGCATGAAGAGGCACGTCGAGACCGCGCGCATCGTGGTCGACCATCTCGCTCGGCATCCGCAGGTGACCCGCGTTCATTACCCGGGGCTGAAGTCGCATCCGGGCCACGACGTGGCGGCCCGCCAGATGAGCGCTCCCGGCGGAATGATCTCCTTCGAGCTGAACGGCGCCCTCGAGCAGGCGGCGGCGTTCCTGCGCGCCCTCCGTATCTTCGCGTGCGCCGAGAGCCTCGGGGGCGTGGAGTCGCTGGCCGAGCACCCCGCGATCATGACGCACGCGAGCTTGCCGCCCGAGGCGCGGCGCGCCCTCGGCATCGGCGATGGTCTCATTCGACTCTCGGTGGGCCTCGAAGACCCGGCCGACCTGGTCGCCGATATGGCGCGTGGGTTCGACGAGGCAAGGTAGCTTGCACGTAGCCTATCCGCGCGAGGTATGCTGCCGCGAATGCTTTCCCAGAGGAGACGAGTGTCGATGATCCTCCCGAGCCTCAAGCAGCGCTTCAAGCAGCCCATTGCGCTCGCGTGGCCGGCGCTGTTCGCCTGCGCCGCCATGGCGGCCTGTTCGAAGACGCCCGCAACCCCGGACGCTTTTGTCGATGCCCTCGTCGGCGGTGGCAGCATGTGCTCCACCCTCGGAGCGGCCCAGGAGTTCCTGAAGATCGGCTCGACGACGAATCCCAACGAACCGTCGACCGTACCCGACGGCACCGGCACCGTCTCGGTCGAGTGCACCGTATCGCCCTCCGGCGACGGCTTCGATCTGCAGCTCGGCGCCTCCGGACCCAACGGGGGCCGGGTGACGATCATCGGTCACGTCACGAGCAAGGGCGGAACCGTCCATGGCTCGATCGCCAACAACAACTACGGCTCGTTTTCGTCCAACTCTTGCACGCTCACGTACGAGTTCAACCGCAACGCGGTGCCTTCCGGTCAGGCGATCTCCGCCGGCGAGATCTTCGGGCACATCGAGTGCCCGGGCGCCACGGATCCGAACGGGCCGCAGAACGCCGATGGCAGCCCCGTCACGTGCGACGCGTCGGCCGACTTCTTGTTCTCGAACTGCGCCGGCGGGAACAACTAGGAAGCCGCGCCGCTCCACAGGGCGCCTCGCGCGCTCGGATGGGGAGCTCGAGGGGAGCTGCCGGCTCCCCTCGAACTCGCGAGGGCGCCTCGCGCGCTCGGATGGGGAGCTGCCGGCTCCCCGCGCACTCGGCTAATCGCCTGGCGGGGGGTCGCCCTTCAGTCCGACGAGCAGCGTGCGGGCTTCGAAGGCGACTTCGAGCTCCGGGTTCGTCTGAAGGAACGCCTCCAGGTACTTGATGGCGGCCGACTCGTCGCCGCGGGCGTGGTACGCGACGCCCACGGCATGGAGCGCGTCGCCGTCGCCCGGCGCCTGACTGAGGGCCGCAAGCCCTTCGCGGATCGCGGCGCGCACGTCGCCCGTCATCCGGAGCACGTGCGCCAGGCCCACGCGCGCGCCCAGGTACGTAGGCGCGAGCTTCAGCGTCGCCTGGTACGCGTCGCGCGCGGCCTCGAGCTCACCGATTTCGAACAGCGCGATCCCAAGGAAGTAATATGCGTACGGGTTCTTGGGGTCGGCCTCGATCACGCTCCGCAGCTCGACCAGGGCCTCGCGATAGCGCTCTTCGTGGAGGAGTTCCGTCGCCTCTTCGACGGCGGACCAGTTGGCGGCGTCCTGCGCGTCGCGATCGGGGGAGGCGGGCGGGGTGTTCATGGCGGTCACGGGTGAATGTAAGGCCCGAACGCGTCGCGCACACCGGGGGGAATGCGCTTCGGCCGGCCATTGTCGAACGCCACGAAGCCCCAGGTGGTCACGCCCCTGGCGAGCCGCATTCCGTCGGCCTTTCGCACGAGCTCCGTGCGCCGCAAGCACTTGGCGGCCATCACGTCGGTGATCCAGGTGCGCGCCTCGAGCACGTCGCCGCGGAGGGCCGGGCGCAGGTAGTCGATCTCGTGCCGGACCACGACGAAGACCGCGCCGAGCCGCTGATAGGCCTCGAGGTCGAGGCCCACCGCGCTGGAGTGAGCGAGGGCGACCTCTTGAATCCAGCGGACGAAGACGATGTTGCTCGCGTGACCGAGGGCGTCGATGTCGTCGTCGTGAACGACGAGCTCCACGGCGTACCTGTCCAGTGTGTCGGGCGTCGTTTCGGGCTGCTGGTTCACGGCGCCGAGCCTACGACGATTTTTCGACCGCGCGAACGGAACGTGGTCTCCTCGAAGCACCGTTGCCCGCGTCTCCATCGAGGGCGGGCGGCCCCGGAGAGAGATGGCGCTGGCGGTCGCGCTCTCGGGCCGCCGAGTTCGACGTTCCGCACACGTCGGTGGTCGGAGCCGCCAACCGGGTCGTGGTCGGCCTGAAGACGGCCTGCCTCGGCGCGGGCGACGTCGTCATCCTGCGCGACCGCGGTCACAACACGCTCCTATTCGACGACGAGGTCGCAGGGCTCATCATCGATCGCGTTCGCTGGCCGGCCGAACGCACGAACGACCGCGAGGACGGTGCGGGCATCGAAGAAGCCGCGGCGGAGTAGCCCGGTCGCGGGCTGGCGCGTCCTGCTCTCCCGACGCCTCCCGGCGCCGCTTTGATGCGCCGCCTGGAAAGTGGTACGCGTTCGCGCCCGTGCGCACCCGATCGCTCGCCCTCGTCGCTTCGCTCGTCGCCATCGCCGCGGCGCTGACCTGCAGCCCACGCGAGGCGCGGGCCGACGTCAGCTCCTGGATGGCCATCGGCGGCGGCACGACGTCGCAGCTCAATCGCGACACGTCGAGCCGCGACCTCGCGGGCTCGCTCAGCTACTCGATCGGCGTCGGCAGCTCGCCGCTCTCGTCGATCGTCCTCGGCGGCCTGCTCCGCGGTCAGATCTTCGTCGGCCTGGGCACCGATCTCGGCCTCGCGGCACGCGCGTCGACCGGTGGCTTCGCCCGCGGCGACTGGGGCGTCGCCCTCGACGCCGGCGTCCTCTGGCGGCCGTGGCGCGGCGGCGACTACGGCGAATGGCCCCTCCAGGCCGTGCTCACCGGCGGTTCGCCGTGGGGCCTCCAGCTCGCAGTCGGCGCCGACGTGTGGAGCGTCTCGGGCGGAACGCAGGCGCAGGGCTTCTTCGCCGCGCTCGAGATCGACTTCCTGAGGCTCACCGTGACCCGCCAGGGCTCGAGCGAGCGCTGGTGGCCGAACCCTGCGCCCGCGGGCGGGCACGAGGGGGGCAAGCAGTCCGCGTCGATCCTGAGCTGGTGACCGCCCGCGGCGTCAGCGCGCGGGTCGGCAACGCAGCCCGTGAAGACGCGAGCGTTCAGCCGCGGTCGGGCGCGTCGGAGCTGGCGTCGCTGGCGCCGTCGGACGCCGCGTCGCCATCGACGGACATCGCGGGGGCGCCGTAGAAGGCGACCCCGGAGCCGGCCTCGTCCCCGGCGTCTTTCTGTTGCGTCGCCGGGGGCCGCGCGTCTTCGAAGCTAGACTAGCCAGTCCGTAGAAGACACCCTGATGTCTTTCAGCCCGTGGTCTCGCACGTTGCCGCCGACGTAGTCGCTCGACGGGAGCGAGGGGCATCCCTTGATGTCGCCGTTCGCTTCGATGCCGAGCGTCGCGCGCCCCGCGCCACAGGAGCCCATGTGGCCCTTCGGATACGACGCCCGGAGGACGCTCTCGTAGGGCCCGAAGTATCCGATGTTGTTCCCCCGCCCAGAGGCGCACCTTTCGTGACCGCGGCAGAACGCGACGCCGCGATTATGCTCCCACGCGCCTGCAGCCGAGGCAGGCAAGGCAGGCGAGGCAAACGAGAAGGAGGTCGCGCCGATGGATCGCAAGAACGCCGGTCACTACAGCCAGGAGCTTCTGAACCTCTTCGACAGATACGTCCACGGCGACGTCGATCGCCGCGAGTTCTTGCGCCAGGCGGCGAGGTTCGCGGTCGGCGGCGTGACGGCGGCGGTGCTCCTCGACGAGCTCAGCCCGCGCTTCGCCGAGGCGCAGCAGGTGCCCAAGGGCGACAAGCGCTTGCAGACGAGCACCGTCGAGTACGCGTCGCCCCAGGGATCACGCAAGGTCAAGGGCTACCTCGCGCGGCTGGCCGACGCGAAGGGCAAGCTCCCGGGCGTTCTCGTCGTGCACGAGAACCGCGGGCTCAACCCGCACATCGAAGACATCGCGCGGCGCCTCGCGCTCGAGGGGTTCCTCGCCTTCGCGCCCGACGCCCTGACGCCCCTCGGCGGGTACCCGGGCGACGAAGACAAGGCCCGCGAGGCGTTCGCCACCCTCGATCAGAACAAGACGCGCGAAGACTTCGTCGCCGCGCTGGGCTTTCTCGAAAAGCGCCCGGAGTGCACGGGCAAGGCGGCCGTCATTGGCTTCTGTTTCGGCGGCGGCATCGCCAACCTGCTGGCCACGCGCGCGCCCGAGCTGGCGGCCGCCGTGCCCTTCTACGGCACGCAGCCGACCGACGAAGAGGTCGCCAAGATCCGCGCGCCCATGCTCATTCACTACGCGGAGCACGACGACCGAATCAACGCCGGCATCCCCGCGTTCGAGGCCTCGCTCAAGGCCCACAAGGTCGACTACCAGATGTTCGCGTACGCCGGCACGCAGCACGGCTTCAACAACGACACGACCCCCCGCTACGACGCCGCCGCCGCGACGCTGGCCTGGCGCCGCTCCACCGAGTTCCTGAACAAGCGCGTGCACTGAGAGTGCGCCCACCAGTTCGAGTCTGAGCCGAGAACCCATCCCACCCACTTGAGAGATGGGGATGGGCCGCAGAGGCCCATCTCTCTCTAGCGGCATCGAGTGTAGAGCGGCCGTCGGCTATACGCCGGCGGCCGCTCTACCTACGGGTGTACGTCGACCGGCGGACGCTTCTCGTCGGCCTTGATCGAGTAGCGCACGAGCGCGCGAAGCACTTCGTTGCGCTCGACGTTGCCGACGGCGCTCTTGATGTCCTCGTACACCGTGGGATCGACGAGCAGCGCGCCCAGGGTACCCTTGCCTTGCTTCAGGTTGCCCACGATGGCGCGGAGGTCGTCGCTCATCGCGTTGAGGTTCGACATCACGTGCTGCGACGGATCGTCGCCGTAGAGCAGGGCGTGCGCGAGCCCGTTGCCTTCGCGTACCGCGCGGAGATCCTTGTGGAGCTCGTCGAGGCTGCCCGCAGCGTTCTTCGACAACTCGCCGTCGTAGACGAGCGCGTGAGCAATGCCCGGGCCTTCGCGCACCTGCGACGTCATCGCCTGCACGTCGGCGAGCGTCGCGTCGAGGCGCGCCGAGGTTTGGTTCAGGTGGGCGAGCGCGTCGCTGATCTGCTGGGCCTCGGCAGGATCATAGAACAGCCGGTGCATCGCGCCGTCGCCGCGGACGATGGCGTCGAGGAGCGAGTGCACGTCGGACGCGGAGCCGCGAATGTCTTGCGCGAACTGCGGGTCGCCTAGCGATTCGGCGAGCGGTTCGATCCGCTCCACCGCCTTCACCGTGGCCGCGGCCACCTTGTTGGCGGCCGCGAAGACGTCGCTCGGTTCCTCGGATTGCAAGAGCGCGCCCGCGTTCACCTGCTCGAGCGCCGGCGAGCCGACGGTGAGCTCGATCATCTTGTCGCCCAGGAGCCCCTTGCCCGCCACGTGCGCGACCGTGTCCGCGCGGATGCGCGACGCCTCCTTCTTGACGACGGACATCACGACGAAGATGCGCGAGTCCTGGCTGTCGGCGTCGTGGCCGACGCTCTTCACCTCGCCGATATCGAGGCCGCCCATGCGCACGGGCGCCCCCGGCTTGAGGCCCGCCACGTCCTGGAACGCCGTTCGGTACGAGACCCGCGGCTCCCACAGCCTGCGCGCGCTGCCGATGATGGCGACCGCGAGCATCGTGAGGCCGATCCCGAAGAGGACGAAGAGACCGACCTTCAGCTGACGATTCATGACTCTTCCCATCTCTCCGGAGCGTCGCGCGTCGTCAAGAAGACGACAGCAGCGACGCCACGTCTTCGCTCGGCGGGGCGATGCCGTTGATGAAGTTGTGGACCGCCGGGTTCTGGCTCTCTCTGAACTCTTCTTTGGTCCCGACCAGCAAGATGCGCCCGCGCCCGATCATGGCGAGGCGGTCGGACACGGTGAACGCGGTGCCCATGTCGTGCGTGATGACGATGCTCGTCAGCTTCAGGGCGCGCTGGATGCCGACGATGAGGTGGTTGATGCGACCGGTGTTGATCGGATCGAGGCCGGTGGTGGGCTCGTCGTAGAGAATGACCTCGGGCTGGAGAGCGAGCGTACGCGCCAGGCCGACGCGCTTCTTCATGCCGCCCGAGAGGTCGCTCGGGCGCATCTCCTGGATCCCCGGGAGGCCGACGAGCTCGAGGGACTGCTCGACGCGCGCGCCAATCTCTTCGTTGCTCATCGTGTTCCAGAACTGCTCGCGGAGGCCGTAGGCGACGTTCTCCGCCACGTTGAGCGAGTCGAAGAGCGCCGCGCCCTGGAACAGATACGCGATGCGCCGGCGAACGTGGGTGAGCTGCTCGTCGTTCATCGTGACGAGGTCTTGCCCGTCGAAAATGATCTCGCCCGCGTCGGCGTGAATGAGGCCGATGAGCATCTTGAGCATGACGCTCTTGCCGCTGCCGGACGGGCCCATCACCGTGAGGGTCTCGCCGCGCCGGATTTCGAGGTTCAGCCCGGAGTAGATGACCTTGGCGCCGAAGCTCTTTCGCACGCCGTCGAAGCGAATCAGCGTCTCGCCGCTCTTGCCTCCTGCCGTGCCTGCGCGCTCGCCCACTCCACGCAGAATAGCGCGACGGGGCAGGTTCACCACGGCGATCGCACGGCGGCCGTCGCCCCGGCTCGGCGGGCACTCACACCCCGGATCGGCGGGCTCGGCGAGCGTTCACGCAGGCTCGGCGGCAATGAGCCGCATCTCGGCGCCGCGTCCGCCCTGCCAGGTGTCGCGCTTGAGCGCGCCGACGACGCGCACGTGCGAGCCAAGCTGCGACGCCTGCGGGCCCATCTCGGGCCCGAAGCACGAGATCTCCACGCCGCCGATGTGAATCCAGAGGCGCAGGTGGCCGCCATTGAGCTCGCGCGTGCGGAGCAAGGGGGTGCGCTCGACGGCGAGCCGGGGCGAGGGGTTGGACTGGCCGCACGGCTCGAAGCGCTCGAGGTCGTCGAGCACCTTCGCCGCGCTGTCGCCCTCGTGCAAGACGGCGTCGGCGTCGGGTCCGGCGGGCGCCGGCGGGACCCCTCCCTCCTCGAGGCACGAGTCGCAGAAGCGATCGCGCAGCGCATCGAGGCGCGCGCTCTCGATCTCGACCCCGGCCGCGGCGTGGTGCCCACCGAACGCGACCAGGACGTCGCGAACGCGAGCCAAGGCGTCGTAGACCGAGAAGCCCGCCGGACCGCGCACCGAACCGCGGCCACGCGCACCGTCGAGCGCGAGAATGATGGTCGGCTTTCGGAAGCGTGACGCCAGGCGTCCTGCGACGATGCCCACGACGCCCGGGTGCCAGCCCTGACGGCCGAGCACGATGGCCGGCAACGCCGCGAGGACGGGGTCTTCGAGCATCGCGAGCGCCTCGGCGGTGACCCCGCGCTCCACTTCTTTGCGACGGGTGCAGAAGTCTTCGACTTCGGCGGCCATGCGGCGCGCGTCGACCTCGTTGGTGGCGAGTAGGAGCGCGAGCGCGAGGTCGGGCTTGTCGAGGCGACCCGGCGCGTTGATGCGCGGCGCGAGCCGGAACGACACGTCTTCGCCGGTCGGCGCCCCCGCAGCGCACCGCGCGACCTCGGCGAGCGCCCTCGTGCCGTGGCGCGTGCCCTTGCCCATGAGGGAGAGTCCGGCGCGAACGAGGGCGCGGTTGTCGCCGTCGAGGGGCGCCACGTCGCCGATGGTCCCGATGGCGACGAGGTCGAGCCATCGACGCATGTCGAGCGCGACGCCGAGCTCCGCGCGGACACCCGCGCCGACCGAGAGGGCGAGGCCCACGGACGCGAGGCCCTTGTACGCGAAGCCACACTCGGGGCGGTGCGGGTTGAGGAACGCGACGGCCGGGAGCGGCTCGTCCGGCACGCGGTGATGATCGATGACGACGGCGTCGACCCCGGCGCGGCGAACGCCCTCGAGCCGCTCGTGATCGCTCGAGCCGCAGTCGCACGTGATGAGCAACGTCGCT
>OBLW0100000788.1_pt1 | contig 27136 bp, 24 predicted proteins | sample 1520161 | NCBI WGS metagenome assembly OBLW01 (sample SAMEA3539309, study PRJEB22396) | soil metagenome | biome: tundra; feature: field; material: soil | place: USA | collected 2010-05 | depth 0.15 m | reverse complement strand
TTCCCAAGCTGGACGTCGCGGGTTCGAGTCCCGTCTCCCGCTCCATTTCTTTTCAATAACTTACAAGAAATTCAGATTGGGTGCGGACCGCGGCTTGCCGGCAATGCGGCTTCAAGCTCGACCCGGAGGCCTTCCCATACAAAGACAAGATCCCGAGTTCCGGCGTGATGACGTTCGACCCGCTGGCGGGCAATCGTGCGGATTTCGGCAGCCTGGCGGAACAGATGTTTGCAGCCGAGATCCGACGCCGGGAAGCGGCCGACACCATTCAAACGTGGGGCAAGAGAATCGGCATTGCGGCCGGGTCCCTGGTCCTGGTGGTGTTCCTCAACTGGGCCGGCGCGGCTATTGCGGGAGCGGCGTTCACGGAGCAGGACGCGGCCAATCTCGAGTTCCTTCTGAAAAAGGGCGCGGCCAACATTCTCACGCTGGAGCTGGAAGCGGCGCCGGGCGGCAGACGGTACGACGTCGTCATGAAGAACGGTGAGAAATTCGAACTCAAGAACTGGTCCGAGTGGGAGGGTGGCAAACTGGACAGTATTCGCGACCAGTTCCTTTACGACTTTGGCTACGGAAACAAAGTCATAGACATGCATTGGAAGACTTATCGCTATGTGTTCCGGGCGCCTGCGCCGGACCCGATCAAGGTGCTTCGCGCCACGTTCCGCGGATGGCCTGAGAAGGCAATGATCGACGGCGGCGTTAACCCGGATACCCGCGCCAAAACACTTGCCGCGTTCGATGCCCATGCCGCGGACATCATCCTCGAAGGGCCGGGCTTCTGGTCGGGTACGCCCGCCGCTAAGGTTTCACCCCCCACTATTCCCATGCCGGTCCAGGACAAAGGCGACAAGGACCAGCCGTCTCCACCCCCGGGGAGTAATCGGTGATGACGCCGTCTGTCTTGCTGCCGGCGTCAGGCCCGCGCTCGCTGGTTCCGGCTGCATTTTCCTGGCCGGCGGGAGGCGTCGGCAGCGGAGGTTCCGCGACCGTACCGCCTCTGTCCCAGATTTTCTCGACCACGGGCGGGCTCTATTGTGCGGGGGGGACGCAATCATCGAGATGGCGGGTGCCGATCCCGCGCAGTGGCATAGAGCGCCACCACCGGCCGGAACGTTTCAATGCGGCGGGCTCGATGGCTGGCCGTGGTTTGTCTCCGCTGAAGGACGTGTGATGCGCCTGTTTCGCGGCGCGGCATTCGACGAAGTGGCGCGCATCCCCAGCTTGAAGGCGGCGGAACTGCACGCCCTTCCGGGCGGCTATGTTCTCTCGGTCCCGCACCGCCGTTTTCTTCGAGTCCTGCGCTCGCTGGATCCGACGAATTGCGCGATCGGATGGCGTCGCCGGGGACCGTTCGCAGTCCGCGGCGCGCTCGGCGACATCGTGCTGCTGGCTCCGGATCCGGCCGACCTTCGAACCACGATCGCCATCGATGCCGAGAGCGGCGCCGAGCTTTGGAACCATGCCGTTCCGGCGGGAGAGATGGTTTCAGTGGTGACCTTCGAGACGGCAGCATCAAGCATCTGCGCGACGCCTCTCGGAAACCGCCGGCCCCTTCCTCGGCACGGGCTTTACTCGCGCTGGACGACGGCAGCGTTCTTACCCCCGATCGCGCAGTTGCATCGCTTCGGGTCGCGTGAGCCTCAGACAATGGCATAACTTGCGCGCCAAGGGCTTCGAGGGCGGTGGTCATTTCAGGATTCGGCCGCCCGTACTCCTGCACTGCGACGCGCCGCTCGGAGCGTGAGGCTACGGCTTGCACCACTTCTTTCCAGGTGTTCGGCTCACCGGCGCCACGATCTGCGCCCGTGCGCAGCAAGCGCTTCAGAATGTTCTCCCTTCCTTTCAGATGCACCCGTCTCATTCCCCCGCTTTCGTACATGCGCCATGCTTCGTTCCGTCAGCGCTTCGGGGACCAGAGTTAGAACAACACGTCGAAATCGCCGGTGTACCGGCGGCCTCTCTGGCCGAAGAACAGTCCGTAGGCGGGGTCGTCCACATTCCAGTGGACCGCCTCCGGATTGAAATGATCGGTCAGATTATAGGTGCTCACCGATAATCGCACCGTGTATTTCGGACTCACCTTGATGTCCTTGGAAAAGCGCGCATCGAGCGACAGGAAGTTGGGAAACCGGTAGGAGTTCGGCACTCCCACGTAGTGCTGAAGGTCGTTCAGGGCGCTGTAGGGAAATCCGGTTCGATACTCGAACAGCGGAGCGATTCGAAACCCGGCGGGCAGTTTCACGGCGCCCCAGAGCAGAAAGCGGTTCGGCAAATCGCCCGGCAGATCGGCGATTTGGTTGACGTGGACGATGGGCATGGGAAAACTGCCAAGGTAGTCCGCGAAATCGTTCAAGTCCCCGCGCGCATGGCTCCGCACGTAGGAGAAAAACAACTGGCGATTCTCGTCGAGCCGCACGCGCGCTGTAGACTCGAACTGCGCATAGCGGGATTGGCCGCCGCCCGAGAGCAGGCGAATGCCGGTGTTGGTGACCGGGTCGGGCGCCGTCGAATTCAGGATGACCAGGCCGGTCGATTCGGTCTGCATGTACCCGATCCGGAGCATCAGACGCTCCGTAACAGGCTGCTCGATCCGGATGCTCCCCGTGGTGGCGCGCGGAGTGAAATTCCCCGGCTCCGACTCGGTGAACACGAACCGGGACTTGGAGCTCACCGTTCCCAGCCCATTTAGGTAGAAGAAGGGTCCCGACGAGATCTGGCCCCCGGGACCGTACATGGTCACGGTTTCGTTGGGATAGCTGCTGTATGAGTACACGCTTAACGGAACCCGGTCGTAAAACACCCCAACGCCCGCCCGGATCACGGTGCCTGCGTGGGAAAAGGGGTTCCATGAGATTCCGGCCCGCGGAGCAACCCGAAGGCTCTCCGACACGACTTGCGATTCGGTCCGCACTCCAAGATCGATGGCGAGGCGCCCCGGCAGGGTCCAGTGATCCTGCCCGAACACGGCGTACTCCGTGTCCCAATTGGTAAACCGCTGTCCGCCGGTGAAAGTGATTCGCTCGATCAATTGGCTCGCGGAATCCAGAAGGTTGATGGGGCGCTCCGCCACCTGGCCGTTGTCCGTGCTCTCGCCCGTATACCCGCCGATTTTTGAGGTGTGCTTGCCGAGCAAATTCCAGGAGGCGAACGTATACACCCCCGCCCAACTCACCCGCGAAGCGTCGCGGTTCTGCTGCTCAAAGTAGTTCCCGGTGTTACCCGTTGGGGTTATGGTCAGGTCCTGCTGTCCCTGACCCCAGATGCGGGCGTCGAAACGCGTCGCGGAAAGGGTGTTCTCCAGAACTCCGCCCCCAAGGGTCAGCCGGTCGCCCAGCGTCACCGTATAATTGTGCGTGCTGGCGTCGGGCACGGTCTCGCGCGGGTTGTAGTAGTCCATGTTGACGTAGTCCAGCCGCTGCGGGGCAACGTGAACGGTGGCGGTCAACAGGTGCTTATCCGACGCAATCCAGTCGAATTGAGCGAAGGAGTTGACGCCGTGCCGCAGCTTCTGGTTGTAAGGGAAGGGCAATTCATAGACCGGTGTCTTGCGGATCTCGTACTCCAGCCCTTCGGAGAAATACAGCTTGCCGGCGATCAGCGGGCCTTCGAGATTCAGTCTTGGAGTGGCGTCGCGCAGGCCGCGCAAGTGGTAACTGCGAATGGCGAAGTCCGGAAACGGATCGTTCAATTCCCACTTCCACTTGGCGCCTCCGCGCTTGGTTTCCACCGAGACCAGGCCCGCCGTGAAGCGACCGTACTCCGCCAGGAACGGGGTCTGGTAGAAATTGAGATTCTCGACGCTGTCGATGGGCACCGTCAGGCCGAACTGGCCCGTGGCCGGGTCCGTGACATCGGCGGAGTTTACAATCATGGCGCTGCGGTGCTCGCCCACGGCGGACAACAGCAGGCCGCCTCCGGGAGCGCGGACCACCCCGGGCAACAGCGGTAAAACATCCGCCACGGTGGCGGGCCTGCTGGGAAGCTCCCGGGCGGCGTCGGCGGACAGTACCGCCGGCGCGGACGAGCCTTGCTCCACGGGCTCCAACGTTCCCTTGACCTCGACGCCCTCCTCCCGGCCCCCCGGCGCCGGGACCAGGGTGAACTGGATTACGGCGTCCGCGGATGGCGACAATTCGAGGTCGCTCTTTTGCGCCGCTGCGAAGCCGTCCTTGGCGGCCGTCAGACTGTAGCGGCCGGGTTTCAGGTCCGGAAACGCCGCATGCCCGCCAGCGTCCGTCTCGGCCGAGGCGATATCGGTATCTCCGAGCTTGAGCTGGAGCCGGACGCCGGGGATGGGCTGGTTGGCCTGGTCGACGACAGCGACATCGATGGCAGGCCCGGCTGGCGGCCCCGCAATCGCGCCGGCGGCGTGCCACAGCAGCAGCACCGAGCACGCCAAGCCCCTCACCCGCATCGGCCAGTTGCCGCCTTTCCGTCTCTGCCAGTCTTCAGTGCCTGAAATCAAGGACGCGCTACTTCGACGTGAACGCGGTCCACGGGCGGGAGTTCATGTCCCCCAGAATGTTCTTGGTCCACGCGAACTCGGAATGTCTGCTGAGGTACGGCGCGGCTTTGAAATGCAAGCCGCAGGAATGTCCCAGCGCCGCCATCAGCGACATCTTCTGGGCGCCGGCCGCGTCGGTGACCTTGCTCTGCACCGCGCCCGCCAGCCCGTACGGCCCCCACCACGCCGACACCCCGCGCGGAGAGAGATCGATGTGCCCGCACAGCGTCCGCTCGTCCGGGTCGATTTTCCCTTCGAAAGAATCGTAGTGGTCGGCCAGGAATTTCTCCCCCGCCGCCACGTCGATCTTACCCTTGTACTGCGCCATCAGGACCAGCCAGCGCTCGTGCCGCGCGTTACTGCTCAAGCCGCGGTCGCCCGTATCGTAAGTGGTCTCCTCCTTGATCAGCTTGGGGTCCGCGGGAAAGTTGGAGCCCACGAAGAACCCGTCCATGGTTCGCTGCAGGGTCACGTTCTTCAGGCCCAGCTCCAAGCTCGCAATTTCGTTGTTCTTGCGGTCGGCCACCAGCCAGTTGTTGGCGTAGCCGCCGTTGTTGCCGTCCTCCATGATGCGCGCGAAATCGTCGATGGAGTTGGCGTACTGCATGGCCTTGCGGGCGCGGACGAATTCGGGAATCCCGTTCGGGTCGAATCCCTTGAACCCGGAAATGGTGGTTTCGGTGATGACGATGCCGGCCGAGTTCATGCCGAAATCGTCGCCGCTGTGAATCAGCCCCGCCATGCCGTCCATCAGGATGCGGTTACCCTTTTCCGGCACGATATCGAAGATGATGTTCCACCGCTCGCCCGAGGAGTAGCTGGTCCAGTTATTATGGCCGATCACGAAGCGCCCGTCCCTGGTATAACTGCCCGTGGCCACGAAGGCGCTGCAATGCTCGGCCGAAGCGCTCTGCACGTTGCCCTCGATCGCCTTATCGTAGTAGTCTTGCTCCAGCCACGCGTTGAGAGCCACCACGTCCCAGATGTCCAGCTTTACGTTGCGCGCATTCAGCCCTTCCACGATGCCCGTCAGCTCGTCGCGGTACTCCTGTTCGATGTGCGGCCAGAAAACGTCTCGCGCCGTCGCGCGGAAAAACTCCCAGTCCCTCTTTTCGTCGTGCGCGCTCTCGACCGAGACGTCCTTGAAGGTGTCCTCGATCTCCGGCGCCAGCAGGTAGCCGTGCTGGAAACCGATCTGGCTGGGAGAGCCCTCCAGGCGTACCATAATCCAGCCATTGCGTTCCGGCGCCCGGGAGGCCTTCTTCAGACGGGGATCGGTTTGCGGATCGCGCGATATGAGGGTCGCGGCAAACCCCAGCAGCAGCACCGACAACAAGAGCGAAGTCCGTTTCATTACCCGTTATTATAGTAGGGATCGATGGAAGAACGCACGCAGCTCCGTAAGCTGACCGCGCACGTGAAGGCGGCGGGTTGAGCGTCCAAGCTGAGTCCAAAGTTGTTGGACAGGGTTTTGGCGAGCGTGCCCCGCTGGGCCGACGAGAATGTGCTGATCGGGTTTGACACGGCCGACGACGCCGGCGTGTACAAGCTGACGGCGGAGCTTGCCCTGGTGCAGACGGTGGATTTTTTCACCCCGATAGTGGACGATCCGTACACCTTCGGGGCCATCGCCGCGGCCAACGCGCTCAGCGACGTGTATGCCATGGGCGGGCGCCCGTTCTCCGCGCTGTCCATCGTGGCGTACCCCGCCAAGGGCGACGCCGGCGACCTGGAACAGATCCTGAAGGGCGGAGCGGAGAAGATGCACGAAGCGGGCTGCTCCATCCTCGGCGGCCATAGCGTGGCCGACGACGAAATCAAATTCGGTTACGCCGTCACCGGCGCCATTCATCCGGACCGCGTTATAACCAACGCCGGGGCGCGCGCCGGAGATGTGCTGCTGTTCACCAAACGCCTGGGAACGGGCGTGATTTCGACCGCGCTGAAACGCGGTATCGCCTCGCCGGAGCACGTGGAGGGCGCCATTGCCTCCATGCTGCTGCTGAACCGGAGGGCGTGCGACGAAATGCTGCGCCGGGAGACGCACGCCTGCACCGACATTACCGGATTCGGGTTGCTGGGCCACGCGCGCGAAATGGCGCTGGCCAGCGGCGTGACGCTGGAAATCGCCGCCGCCGCGGTGCGCTGCTTGCCGGGCGCGCTGGAATATGCGCGCGCTGGCGCAATTCCCGGCGGCTTGCATAACAACCGCGAGTTCGCCGGCGGCTGCGTTGTAGCGACGGCGGAGATTCCGCGCGAGGTCGAGGACCTCCTCTACGACCCGCAGACGTCCGGCGGCCTTTTGATCGCCATGCCGGAAGAGGACGCCGCCGCGTTCGAGCGATCGCTCGATGGCGCCTGCCGCATCGGCCGCGTTCTGCCGCGGGGCGAGAAACCCATCCGCCTGATATGAGGGGCGCGATGTTACCATTCTGGTCAAAGCATGCCTATGTCCACATCGATACCTGCAGGAATTCTTGCCTTGGCCGTGGCCGCTCAGTGCTTTGGCCAACCGATCAAGGTTGCTCAAGGCAGCAATCCGGCTGATGGAAGTGCGTGGGTCACTCTCACCATTCCGTCTCAGACCTCGTATCAAATGGCGAACGGATCCGGAAAGTTCGCTCCGTCCTTGACCGTGCGATGCGATTCCCAGGGGAAACCCGGCAAGGAGCGCCGGTCGTTCAGTGTTCTCCTGGATACGGGGGGCGTACAACCAGGAGCGCTGTCGGTTAGCGGTAGCGGCTCGGACTTGCTGACGGGGGCGAACGAGAATTCAGTGCGCCTCTTGCGGGAAAACGTTCTCTTTCGTATGAAACTGGACGCCAATAAGCCGCAACAGCGTAGATGGGAGCTGGTGCCAAAGAGCGATACCGTCTATGAGTACTGGGGCGACGGCGCCACGGGAGTGGGCGCCATACTTTCCCCCGGCCAGTTCTTATCGAAAATCTTCGCCGCCAGAGTCCTCACGATTGAGTTTCAACCCTTTGGTCATCAGACATTTGGTCAAGACAACTCCTTCGCATCCGAGTTTCATCCCGCCGGTCTGGAAGACGAGTTCAAACGGCATCGGGAATGCAGCTTGAAGTGATCCCGATATGAAACGAAATCCCATCATTGTGGCGCTCGACGTGGATTCGGCGGCGGAAGCGCGCATGCTGGTTTCGCGCCTCGCGGAGCACATCCGCTTTTACAAAGTAGGCATGGAGTTGTACGCCGCCGCCGGAATGCCCTTCGTCCGCGAATTGCTGGCCGGGGGCAATGACGTGTTCCTCGATATGAAGTTCTACGATATTCCCGAAACGGTGAAGCGCGCGGTGGCGCAGGTGGCGGGGACCGGCGTGCGATTCCTGACCGTGCATGGCAGCGGGCCGGCGATGCGCGCGGCGGTGGAGGGCAAGGGCGGCGCCCCGCTAAAACTGCTGGCGGTGACGGTGCTTACCAGCTTCGACCGGGCGGACTTGCTGGACCTCGGATACCCGTGCGACGTTGCCGCTCTGGTGGCTCTGCGTGCGCGGAAGGCCCGGGAAGCGGGTATGGACGGCGTGGTCGCCTCGCCGCTCGACGCCGCTGCGGTGCGCGCCATCGCCGGCCCGGATGCCATCCTGGTGACTCCCGGCGTGCGTTCGCCCGGCGGCGCCGCCGCGGACCAGAAGCGCGTGGCCACGCCCGCCGAGGCGCTCGCCAACGGCGCCGATTACCTGGTGATGGGACGCCAGATTACGCGCGCGCCGGATCCGGCCGCCGAGGCCGCGCGCGTGCTGGAAGAGATCGCCCTGGCTTGAAGCCAAGGCGTTATTTTCGAGCGGCCTCCCTCAATCCCTTCAGCGCTCCGCCCCATGCGATCACCTCGTCCGCCACCGCATGCACGGCCTTGTCATGACGCTCGTGCGGCTTGAACGTGGTGTAGTTCTCAAAATCGGTCAACAGCGAAAGCATCACCTGCGCCCGCACGTCGGCAACCTTGATTTCACCCATCACAAGCCTGAGGCTCTCCACCGCGCGGGCGCCGCCGGCGCTGCCATACCCGATAAATCCCGCGGCTTTGTCGTTCCACTCGCGGAAGAGAAAATCGATCGCGTTCTTTAACGCGGCCGGTATGGAATGGTTATACTCGGGAGTGACGAAAATGTAGGCATCGAACGAGTCGATTTTCGCGGCCCAGAGTTTCGTATGCGCCTGGCTGTACCGGCCCAAGGAGGGCGGTAGGGGCTCATCGAGAAGCGGCAGCTTGTAATCCTCAATATCGACGATTTCAAACTCCGCGTCCTGGCGGACTTTCAGGATGTCGTACGCCCACTTTGCCACCGCGGCGGCCTTCCGTCCCGGCCGCGTGCTCCCGACGACGATTCCAACCTTCAGCATCTTGCGTTCTCCCTCCCAAGGCCCGTCCCAAGCGACGCGCCGTCTGCTTTGTAGATGCACAACGGCTCCCCGGGTTGCAATCGGGCCAACCCCACGAGAGCGCCCGTCACGGATGGTATGATTTGGGAATTGCGCGCCCGGCGCGCCCATGGGAGATGACCATGCCTTTTCGTTCCGTCGCGAGAGCACTCGCTCTGACCTTGCTGCTGGCCCTTTCCGCGGCGGCTCAGACCAAGCTCCTCCGATTCCCCGATATTCACGGCGATAAGGTTGTGTTTACTTACGGAGGGGATCTGTGGACCGCCCCGGCGGCGGGCGGCACGGCCACGCGGCTGACAGCGCATCCCGGCCTGGAGCTGTTCGCGAAGTTTTCGCCGGATGGCAAGTGGATCGCCTTCACCGGGCAGTACGACGGCGACGAACAAGTCTACGTGATGCCCGCCACGGGCGGCGTGCCGATGCAGTTGACGTTCTATCCTGCGCGAGGCCCGCTAACGCCGCGCTGGGGCTACGATAACCAGGTTTACGGCTGGACGAACGACGGCAAGCGCGTGGTTTTCCGGTCCATGCGCGATTCGCTGACGATGGCCTCCACGCACCTCTACACGGTAAGCGTCGATGGCGGTCCGTCCGAAGCGCTGCCCATGCCCGAATCGGGCGCGGGCGCCTATTCGCCCGACGGGACCAAGATGGTTTACTCGCCACGGGCGCGCGATTTTCGCACCGAAAAGCGTTACTCGGGCGGCGAGGCGAACCAGTTATACATTTTCGACCTGCAAAGCCACGCCGCCAAACTGATCACCGATAACCCGCGCGCCAGCCGCGACCCCATGTGGGTGGGAGACAAGATCTATTTCGATTCGGACCGCGACGGCCACTTCAACCTGTTCGCCTATGACACGAAGAGCGCCAAAACCGCGCAACTCACTTTTAACAAGCAGTGGGACATCCGCTGGCCTGGCACGGACCGCAATAATCGCATCGTTTACGAGCTGAACGGGGAATTGCAGGTTTTCGACATCAAAACCGGCAAGAGCGCGGGCATTTCCATCAACGTTCCCGACGACGGCGTCACGTGGCGGCCGGCGCGCGTTTCGGCGGCCGGCCAAATTGAGGACGCCGGCCTGAGTCCCAAGGGCGAGCGCGTCTTGTTCAGCGCCCGGGGAGACATCTTCACCGCGCCCATCGAGAAGGGGCCGGTGCGCAATTTGACCGAGACGCCGGGGGCCCACGAGAAACACCCGAGCTGGTCGCCCGACGGGTCGAAGATCGCGTTTATTTCCGACAAGTCCGGCGAAGAGGAAACTTGGGTGGTGGCGCAGGACGGCCTGGCGCCGCCGGAGCAGTTGACCAACGGCGGTAAGGCGATGCGCGAACGGCCAGTGTGGTCCGCCGACGGCAAGCGGATTGCTTTCGGCGACAAGGACGGCGTCCTCTACGCATTGACCGTCTCCGACAAGAAGGTGACCGAAGTGGCGCACTCCCGGCACGGTCAGATTCTCGATTACGCATGGTCGCCCAAGGGAGATTTCCTGGCGTTCAGCATGAATAATTCGGACTCCTTCGGCTCGGTCTACATCTGGAATGGCGCCGACGGACAATTGCACAGGATCACGGAAGAATACTTCGACTCCGGCCTGCCGGCTTGGGACCCACAGGGGGATTATCTGTATTTCCTCAGCGTTCGCGATTTCGCACCGGTCATCTCCCAGGCCGAGTTCGACTACGCCACGAATCGCGGGAGGAGCATCTACGCGCTGGCCTTGCGCAAGGACGTGAAGAATCCATTTCCGCCCCAAAGCGATGAAGTGACCATCACGAAGGAGGGGGATGCCGCGAAGAAGGACGAAGCCAAAAAGGACGAGGCCAAGAAAGACGAAGCGCCCAAGGATTTAACGATCGACTTCGACGGCCTGGGCAGCCGCGTCACCAGGGTTCCTCTGGAAGCGTCGAATTACGGCGTGGTGGCCGCGAAAAGCGGATATCTGGTCTACGCAGTCGAACCGACCCCCTACTATGGCAGGACCGCCGAAACGAAGCCGTCGATCCGCATCTACTCGTTGAAGGACCGCAAGGAGACCACCCTGGTCGAAGACTCAGGCCCCTGGGCTCTCTCGTCCGATGGCTCGAAGCTTCTCGCGCATCAGGGGCGGGACTGGCTGGTGATGGATGCCACGCCCACCGGCGCCAGCGGGAAGAAGACCGTATCCACCGCCGGACTGATGGTAGACCGCGTTCCGAAGGAGGAGTGGACCGAGATCTTCAACGAAGTCTGGCGGCGTTACCGCGACTTTTTCTACTCCCCGAAGATGCACGGTTACGATTGGGAGGCGGTGCGCGAGCAGTACAAGCCCTGGCTGAAGGACGTGGCCAGCCGCACGGATCTGAACTACGTGATCAGCGAGATGATTTCGGAGCTCACCATCCAGCACGCTTACATCGAGGGCGGCGATATTCCGCTGCCGCCCCGTCCGCGGGTGGCGCTGCCGGGCGCGCGGTTTACGCTCGACCGCGCCTCCAACCGTTACCGCCTCTCGCAGATTTTCGAGGGGGAGAACGAAGAGGACATTTATCGCTCGCCGCTTACCGAGGTCGGAGTGGACGCACGGGCCGGAGACTTCGTGCTGGCCATTAACGGCCAGGACTTGTTGGGCTCCGACGACCCGTACAGGCTGCTGCGCAACGCGGCCGACAACCCGGTGGAGCTGCTATTGAACGACAAGCCCGACAAGCAGGGCGCCCGCACTGTATCCTATCGCCCGATTACCGACGAATCCAAACTGATCTATCTCAACTGGGTGACCAGGAATCGGAAAATGGTGGACAAGCTGTCGGACGGCCGCGTGGGATACCTGCACGTGCCCGACATGGGCGCGGACGGAATTCGCGAGTTCATCAAGTGGTACTATCCGCAGCTCAAGAAGGAGGCGCTGATTGTGGACGTCCGCTTCAACGGCGGAGGCAACGTTTCGCGGATGCTGATCGGGCGCCTTAGCAAGAAGCCGCTGGCCGCGCAGTTCTCTCGCACCGTCGAGGACCCGTTCATGTATCCCGACGGCGTCTTTCTGGGCCCGAAGGTGGCGCTGCTGGACGAAAACTCGGCATCCGACGGCGACATCTTCCCGGCGATGTTCAGGGAGGCCGGACTCGGGCCGCTGATCGGGAAGCGGTCGTGGGGAGGCGTGGTAGGCATCACGAATCACGGCCAGTTGATCGACGGCGGGACGGTGAACGTTCCGGAGTTCGGATTCGCCAACCTGAAAGGCGAGTGGATCATCGAGGGGCACGGCGTCGATCCGGATATCGAAGTAGAGAACGATCCGCAGTCGGTCATTGAAGGCCGGGACCCGCAACTGGAGCGTGGCGTGGCCGAGCTCATGAAGAAGCTGAAAGAGAAGCCCACCGAGTGGCCCAAGCGCCCGGGCGACCCGGTGAAGCTGAAGTAGGAATCGAAAATGCCTAAACGCTTCACGCTCCCGGAGGCCCAACGGCTGATTCCGGAGGTTTCCCGTCGCCTGCGCGAGGCGGTGGCTCTAAAAGCGGAGTTAGAGGACGCCGAAATGGTCTTGCGGTCCTCCCTGGAGCGCATCATGGCGATGGGCGGCGTGACAGTGGACCGCGAAAGGGTCGGCCAGGTCAAGGCCCGCCGCGAATCGGCCGCCGCCCGCCTGCCCAAGGCCATCGAACGGATTCAGCAAATGGGCTGCGTGGTGAAGGACCCCGACATCGGGCTGGTGGATTTCCCCACTTTCTTCCGCGGGGTCGAGGTGTACCTCTGCTGGAGGCTCGGGGAGCCGGCCATTCAGTTCTGGCACGGAGTGGATGAGGGGTTCGCCAAGCGTAAAGCGATTGACCAGGACTTTCGCGACAACCACCGCGGGGACCTGGAACAGTAGCCATGGCCTCGACCGGCGGCCTCGAAATCGAAATCAAGCTGGCGGTGGCGGACGCTGCGGCGGCCCGCGCCATGCTGCGCCGCGCCGGCTTCCATGTCTCCAGGCGCAAGGTCTTCGAAAGCAACACGGTGTTCGATACGCCGCGCCGGAGCTTGCGCGCCGCGGGCGCACTTCTGCGAGTGCGCAGCGCCGGCCGCAGGGCTACCCTGACCTACAAAGGGCCGGCGGACGCCGCCTCCAGGTACAAGAGCAGGGAGGAACTGGAAGTGGAGCTTCCCGATGCGAGCGCGATTGCCGCGATTGTGGAGCGCCTGGGGTTCGCGCCGGTTTTCCGCTACGAAAAATATCGCACGGAGTACCGCCAGACGGGCGGCGGCGGAATAGCCATGCTCGACGAAACGCCCATCGGGGTCTACCTCGAATTGGAAGGCTCCGCGGACTGGATCGATCGTACGGCCGGCCAACTGGGCTTCGCGGAGAGCGATTACGTTCTGGCGAGCTACGGGATGCTTTATGGGGACTGGAGCCGGCGGCGCGGCGTGCAGCCGAGCCACATGGTGTTTGAAACAAGCCCGGAAGTATGATCGGCGTCCGCCAGTGGGACAGACGTGGACAGACGATCGTTTTTTGTCGTCTGTCATCACCACCTAGTAACGATACAGCCAGCGGGCTTTCTCGACGACCTTGGCGGTATTCGGCAGGAACGCGTCTTCCAGCGGAGGGCTGTAGGGGACCGGCGTGTCGGGGGCGGTTACTCGCACGATCGGACCGTCCAGGTAGTCGAACACGCTTTCGGAGATGCTGGCGGCCAGTTCGCCGGCCATGCCGCCGGTGCGCGTGTCTTCGTGCAATAACAGCGTCTTGGAGGTCTTCTTCACGCTGGCGCACACGGTTTCGCGGTCCAGCGGCAGCAGCGTGCGCAGGTCCACCACCTCCGCCGAAATACCCTCGCCGGCAAGCTGGTCCGCGGCTTCGAGCGCCGTCCAAACCATCGCGCCGTAGGTGACGATGCTCAGATGCTCGCCTTCGCGCACCACCTTGGCCTTGCCGATGGGGACGGTGTACTCCTCGGCCGGCAGGTCCTCTTTGATGCGGCGGTAGAGCCCCTTGTGCTCGAAGAAGAGTACCGGGTCGTTATCGCGAATGGCGGATTTGATGAGGCCCTTGGCATCGTACGCCGTGGCGGGGGCCACCACTTTCAGTCCGGGCGTGCGGACGAACCACATTTCGGGGTTTTGGGAGTGGAACGGGCCGCCGTGAATGCCCCCGCCGGAAGGCGCTCGCACGACGATAGGCACGGCCGCGCCCCAGCGGTAACGGGACTTGGCGGCGAAGTTGACGATTTGATCGAAAGCGCAGGTAATAAAATCGGCGAATTGCATCTCCGCCACCGGCCGCAGGCCCATGTAGGAGGCTCCGATGGCCGCTCCCACGATGGCGGCTTCCGAGATGGGCGTATCCACCACGCGCTTTTCGCCGAAGTGCTCGTAAAAGCCGTCGGTCACCTTGAAAGCGCCGCCGTAGACGCCGATATCCTCACCGATCAGGAAGACGTTAGGGTCGCGCTCCATCTCTTCCCAGAGGCCCTGGCGGATCGCTTCCAGGTAGGTGGTGGACATGCCTATTCGCCCTCGTACACGTCATCCGTCAGGGTGGCCGGATCGGGGTAGGGACTAGCCTCGGCGAATGCCACGGCCTGATCCACTTCCTTGCGGACGGCGGCCTGAATGGCGTCGATCTCATCCCGTTCGGCCCATCCCTCGGCGGCCATGCGGGCCTCCAGGCGCGCGATGGGGTCGAGCTTCTTCCATTCCTCGAACAACTCCGGCGGCACGTAGTGGGCGGCGTCGTGCGCGGAGTGGCCGGTCATGCGGAACGTTTTGCACTCCAGCAGATAGGGGCCGTTGCCGGCGCGCACGTACTCCAGCGCGCGCCCGGTGGCCTCATGCACGGCCAGCACGTCGTTGCCATCGACGATTTCGGCCGGAGTTTTGTAAGCCGCGCCGCGGTCGGCCACGTTGGCGCAGGCCATCTGGTGAGCCATGGGCGTGGAATACGCGTATTGGTTGTTGTTGCAGATCCAGACCACCGGCAGCTTTTGCACGGAAGCCAGATTCATGCCTTCGTGCCAGTGCCCCAGGCTGGTGGCGCCTTCGCCGAACCAGCATATGGCGACGTTCTTCCTGCCCAGGTATTTCAGCGCCAGCGCCGCGCCCGCGGCCACCGGCACGGTGCCGGCCAGCGCGCTGATGATGGCCACAATGTTGAGCTCTAGGTCGCCCATGTGCATGTTGGCGTCGCGTCCATGCGTAACGCCATCGGCGCGGCCCATATACTGCGCCAGAATGCGGCCCGGTTGAACGCCGCGAATCAGGAACGCGGCCATGTCGCGATGGGTGGGGAAGAGCACGTCGCCGGGGTCCGCCGTAAGCGCGGCGCCGGTCGAAATGGCCTCCTGCCCGCGGCCCACATACACGCCGCCGACAATCTTGCCCTGGCGGTACAGCTTGCGCTCGATGCGGTCCTCCATTTCGCGCATCAAACTCATGTAATAGAGGCACTTATGCGCAAGGGCGGCCTCTTCGCGCCGGCCTGTGGGAACCGCCTGCGTAGCGCTCATCCGGATCTTCCCAACGCTCTGAGTCTCAGTCGGTAGTATAGCGCGAAAGGCCGCGGCGGGAACCGGGCGGCGCGTCGGGCTTTTTGCTGGTATTCTACGGCACGCGTTTTCGTGCGACACTAAGGTAGCATCTCAATTCGTACCCCTTTCCAGACCCTGCTGCCTGGCAATTCCGCCGGGCGGCGCTCCTGAAGAGTCGTGACACGGCTTGGAATGGTTGCGTGGGCATAATCTGTCCCACGATGCACCATCAGGAGCACCGTGAGCCCGCAAACCCAGGAACCGAAGCTCTCCGACCCTAGAACGAACCGCCTGCTGGCCAAGCTGCAAGGCGAAGATTATGACGCATTGATGGTGGGCGCCAAGGTAGTTCCATTGAAATTTCGCAAACGGCTGATGCGTCAAGACGAGCCCATCGAAGCCGTGTACTTCCCCGTGACCTCCATGATCTCGCTGCTGGTTACTACCGACCACCAGCCTCAGATGGAGATGGCCACCATCGGGAGAGAAGGAGTTATCGGAGCCTCGGAGCTGATTCAGGCGCAGGGAGCGATGGGCCTGAACCTGGTTCAGATCCCTGGCGCCGCGGTGCGGATCGAGGCCGACCTCTTCCGGAAAGTAATCCGCAGCCGGCCGTCGGTGGAGCGGCTGATCTCTCAACACCTGTACGCGCTCATGCGGCAGATCCTGTATGGAGCAGCCTGCAACCGGCTCCACAGCATGGAGGAACGCTGCGCCCGCTGGCTGTTGATGACCCATGATCGCGCCGGCGAGGATACCTTTCCGCTCACGCAGGAATTCATGGCTCACATGCTCGGCGTGCGCAGAGCGACGGTAAATGTCGCGACGGGCATGTTGAAGAAGGCGGGATTCATCCGATACGTGCGGGGAAAGATCACGGTAATAGACCGGCCCGGTCTGGAGTCCGCCTCCTGCGAGTGCTATCAAGCCATCATTCGCGTTTACGACTCTCTCCTTCCATGAGTCTTCGAAACGCCAGTACCTATTTTGGGCTATTGACTTGACTGGCGCCAGTGACATAATGGGGGTAACTGGAGGTGCAGATCCCATGCCAGAGATGGATGTGGCAAGGGAGAAAGCTCAACGCGGCGGCGTTGTGCTGGTAAGTCCTTGCGCCGAAGACCATGCCTCGTTGCGGAAGATCTTCCGCGGCTCGCCCTGGAAGTTGCAGCCGGCCTTCACGCTGAACGACGGTCTGGGCCTGCTTAGCCGGAATCGCGACGGCATATTCTTGGCGATCTGCGAATCGAGCCTCCCGGATGGCGACTGGAAGCTGCTGATGGCGGAGTTGGACAAGATGCCGGTCCCGCCGAGTCTCATCGTATCCTCGCGCCTGGCCGACGAGCGGCTTTGGGCGGAAGTCCTCAATCTGGGCGCCTTCGACCTCTTGCCGTGCTCGCCTTTCATAGCTGACGAAGTTCTTCGCGTGACGGAAAGCGCATGTCGAGCCGCCGCTGCGGCGCGCGAACGCGGAGCCGCCCAACGAATTCCCCCGCGGCTTGCCCGCGGCTACCGGAGTGGTTCCCGCCACCCCGGGAAACCGGAGAAGCGGACCGCGGCAAACGCCGAGTAACCCGCTCCGTGCGAGCGCTTTCATTTCGGACTTAAATAGCCTATAATCGTGCTCGGTGGTTCTCAGGAACCGCCCGGCGGAAGGAGGCATGGCATGTCCGCTAAAGTGCTCCTGATCGACGACGATCGGGACTTCCGGGTTTCCGTGAGATCTCTTCTCGAAAGCAGCGGCTACGGCGTAGCCGAGGCCGATTCCGGACACGCAGGTCTGCTCAAGGTCCTGGAGTGCAAGCCGGATGTCATTATCCTGGACATCATGATGGAATCGTCCACCGAAGGCTACAGCGTTACTTACGCCCTCAAATACCTGGACGAATACGCGGATTTCCGCAACGTCCCCATTTTCATGGTTTCCTCGATCGGGGAGAGCCCGGATGAACGCTTTCCCATGGCGGCCGAGGTCGAAATGATACGGCCCGACCGGTACCTTACCAAGCCGCTCGATATTCCCAGGTTGCTCCAGCTCTTGGAGAAGGCCGTAGGGGCGGGCGTGGCAACGACATGAATTCGCCGGCGCTCCAGGGGCAGCCAACGGAGAATGGCGTCCTGGGCGATTCCGTGGCGCCGGAAGCGGTCTTCGTTATCGACGACGACTACGCCATGCGCCTGTCGTGCGCCAAGATCTTGTCCAAAATGGGCCTGCGCGTGGAGGTCTTCGAAGACGGAGCTCGCGGCCTGGAAGCCGTCGCCGCGCTCAAGCCGGGCCTGGTGGTGGTGGATCTCAAGATGCCCGGGATCAGCGGCCTGGAGGTGGTCTCCCGGGTACACGAAATCGATCCGCAAATCATCATGGTGGTGATCACCGGGTACGCCACCATCGATACCGCGGTTGAAGCGATGAAATCCGGCGCTTATGATTTCCTGCCCAAGCCATTCTCGCCGGACGAACTGCGGATCATCGTGAATCGCGGCCTCGAGAGGCGGCGGCTGGCGATCGAGTCACAACGCGGAGAGGTAGAGCGCGCGCTGCTCAAGCGGACCTTTATCACATTCGTATCGCATCAATTGCGAACGCCGCTGGCCGCCATCCATCAGTACCTGGACGTGCTTCAGCGCCTCGACGAATTGGGAGATTATCCGGCAAGAAGAAAGGAATGGATCGGCCGCTGCCTCAAGCGGACCGAGGAATTGCAGAGCTTGATCGCGGACTGGCTGACGCTGGCGAGAGTGGAGGGGGGCGCGCTCCTCAAGGAGAGGGTCCAGGTGGACCTCAAAGCCACGATCGTTAACATCGTAGAGAACTACCGGGCGATGGCGGCAGCCGAGGACGTGGTTCTGGACGTCAGCCTGCCGGCGGAGGACATTCGCGTACGCGGCGATCGAACATGCGTGAGCGTGGTATTCGACAACCTGATTACGAATGCCATCAAGTACAACCGCCGTGGAGGAAGAGTCACGGTTTCGGGAGGTTATTCCAGCGGCGAGATCGTAATCGCCGTCAGCGACACGGGAGTCGGCATTCCAGAGAAGTACCGGCCGTTTCTTTTCGACGAGTTCTTTCGTATCAGGGAAGCCGGGGTGAAGAGAGTCGAGGGCACCGGTCTGGGGCTGCATATCTCGAAGAGGATCGTTTCGGAATTGGGGGGCGGCATTGAGGTCGAGAGCCAGCCCGGCGTCGGATCGACCTTTCGGGTCCGCCTGCCGGCTTGGCGCGATTCAGCCGGCGACGCGGAAATCGGGGGTGGGGAATGACCACGGAAAACGACCGGATACTGATGGTGGACGACGACCAGGACTTCGTGGAGGCCATCGCGTGCTTCCTGGAGGCCAATGGTTTCACGGTTCTTAAGGCTTATGACGGCAAGGAGGGCGTCAGGCTTGCCAAAGTGGAGAGGCCCGACCTGATCCTCATGGACATCATGATGAGCGAGCGGACCGAAGGGTTTTTCGCCATCCGCGAAATCCGCAGCGATCCGGAGATCGGCCGCACCCCGATATTCGTGCTCAGCTCGTTTTGTTCGCGCCTTCCGGACTTCGAAATCCCGGTGGCCGGCGGCTGGCTGGCGCATGACATTTTCCTCCCGAAGCCGGTGAACACGGCTCATTTGCTGGAGAAGATCCGCCAGCGCCTCGGAATGGCCGCGGCCGCATGAGTGGGGCAGGCGCTTTCGCCTGCCAACTGTTCAAGGGCACGACCCCATGCGATCTAGCCTGATTTCGTCCAAACTGTCGCTCAAGGCGCGGCTGATCTGGAGCTACCTGGTCATCCTCGGGACCGCGGGATTGACCACGTCGCTGGTGGGCTCGTGGATTGTAAGCTCCACCATCATGATGCAGGCGCGGCGAGCGGTGGACCACGATTTCGCCACGGCCAGGACCGTCTACGAACAACAGCTTCAATCGCTGAAACTTTCGGTACAATTCGCGGTCTCCGCCGCCGCTATTGAGCGGTATCTCGCCGGTGGCGACCGGCATCCTCTGCTCGCCTACCTGGAGAGTCTCCGTAAGGACGCGGGTTTCGACTTCCTCACCCTGACCGGCCCGAACGGCGAGGTTCTTCTGCGAACGCCGCAACCGGGCCGCGCCGGGGATAACGCATCCTCCCTCGGCGTGGTCGGGGCCGCGCTTGCCGGCAAGGTCGCCGCAGCCACAGAGATGCTTTCGGCGAGCCAGTTGGCCAATGAAGATCCGGCTTTGAACGCGCGCGCCGGCTTCCTTACGGATGACGGCGGCCTGACCCTCATGGCGGCGGCGCCCGTAAAGGCCCCGTCCGGCAACACTCTGGGCATCCTGTACGGAGGCGTCCTCCTCACCGGCAATTCTCAGATTGTGGACCGGGTTTGGAACCTGCTCTATCGTGGCGACCGGTTCCAGGACGTGGACAGCGGCTCGGTGACCATCTTCCAGGGCGACCTGCGCATCTCGACCAACGTCCGTACCGCGAGCGGAGACCGCGCAGTCGGCACACGGGCGCCCGTGGAGGTCCGCGATGCGGTCCTGAAACGGGGCGAAATCTGGAGAGGCCGGACGTTTGTGGCGCCAGGTTGGTACATCAGCGAGTACGCCCCGATTCGCAACTATGCGGGCGGCGTCATCGGAATCGTCTCCACTGGAATTCTGGAGAATACCTATACGGCGATCCGGAATCGCGTGATCTTCTCGTTCTTCGGGCTCGCCACCGGCGGCTTCATTCTGATCATCGGCATCACCTACTACATGATCCGCAATATCACCCACCCGCTGGGCGAGATGGTGGCCGCCACGCACAACATCATCGCCGGCCGCTTCGATCAGGAGGTCCGTTCGAATTCTCCCGGCGAGATCGGCCTGCTGGCCGAATCCTTCAACGCCATGCTCAAGAGCCTCCGCCAGATGAAAGGCGACCTGGAAGAGTGGGGCCGGACACTCGAGGAAAAGGTCAAGCAGAGGACCGAGGAACTGGTGGCCATGCAGGCCAGGATGGCGCAGTCGGAGCGGCTCGCCTCGCTCGGCATGTTGGCCGCCGGCGTCGCGCACGAAGTCAACAATCCGCTAGGCGGCATTCTGGCGCTGACATGCCTTACGGTCGAGGACATGCGGGACAACGACCCTAACCGCGAAAACCTGGAGGAAGTCATCCGCCAGACCGAGCGTTGCCGGGACATTGTCAAGGGCCTGCTGGAGTTTTCGCGGCAGTCGAAAAGCAACACCGAGTCGATCGATCTCAACAGGGTGCTGGAGGACACGCTGTCGCTGGTGGCCAAGCAGGCGCTGTTCTTCAACATCGCCGTGGATCGCCGTCTGGATCCGGAGCTGCCGGCCGTCATGGCGGACAGAGCCCAGTTCCAGCAGGTGTTCATGAACATTCTCATGAACGCGGTTCAGGCCATGGACGAACGCGGCGTGATCACGCTGGTTTCGCGGCGCAACGCCGCCGGCAAGTGCGTCGAGGTGTCCCTCTCGGACACCGGCCACGGAATCCCGCCGGAACAGATCAACCGCATTTTCGATCCCTTCTTCACCACCAAAGCGAGCGGCCGCGGTACGGGCCTCGGCCTGTCCATCGCATACGGCATCGTGACCACGCACGGGGGAACCATTTCCGTCCGAAGCGAGTTAGGGAAAGGGAGCGTGTTTACCATTCGCATGCCGGTTGCGCCGGCGTAGCCATTACATCGTTGCTGCCAGAGCCGCTTTTTGAATCGTGATACCGCCGATGCCCACCCGCAAATGCACCTGTTTGGCCGGACTCGTTCCGCTTTGCGCGAACCGTTCGCTTACCAGGTGACCCGTGCGGTAGTTCCCCGCGAAATCGGAGTAGACCCCGCCGAAGCCGCACTGGGCATCAAACGAGTACGACCCGGCCGCCGGCAGTTGCAGCACGATGTCGCCGGTGCGCACGGAGGCATCGATGTCGCCGGCCACATCGTGCACAAAGACGTTGCCACTCCCGTGGCGAAGCACCAGCGTGGTATCGCGCGGCACGCGGATACGGTAGTCCAGTCGATAGTTGCGCCCGCGGCGCGCCACTTTGGCCCAGAAGCCGCGCGGCGGGATTGATGTGTGGATGGAGATTTCGGCGGGGCTCTTGCGCTCGGCGGTCACCTTGACGGCGCTGAGTTGGCGCTGGGCGAGGTCCCGCTCCCGTGGCGTATCCGTGCGATAGGTGGAACGGGTGACCGTAATTTGGACGTCCGGGCCATCCCAGGCTTCGATATTCAGTTCGCCCACCGATCCCGTCACCTCAATGGCGCCGCCCGGAGCGAAGTCCACCCGCTCGTCGGTGATGACGGGCATGGCCGCCTTGGGCGCTTTGGCCGCCAGCGGCAGGCACAGCGCCATCGCTGCCACGGCCAGTCTTCGAGTCATTTCCGAACCCTCCAGCTCCATGATCGCACGGTAGAATTGTGGGGCAGACCCCCTGGTCTGCGGCCGGCCCCCTGGCCGGCCTCCGGTTCGCGGCTCGGAACTAAATGAAGCTACTGTGTAGTGTGATGCTTTGCTCGGCGATCGCCGTGGCGCAGCAGGCCAGCCTGGCCGTGGTTCACGCACGGGTGTGGACCGGCAATCCGGCGCAGCCCTGGGCGGAGGCGCTGGCCGTGAATGGCGACGCCATTCTGGCCGTGGGCGATGCCGCGTCCGTTCAGAAGCTCATCTCGCCGCGTACCCGCGTGATCGACGCCCGCGGCGGCATGGTCACGCCGGGGTTCATCGATTCGCACGTACACTTCCTCGATGGCGGGTTGAACCTTCGCTCGGTGCAGCTTCGCGATGCGCGCAGCAAGGCGGAGTTCGTAGCGCGCATCCAGGCCTTCGTCGCCTCCGCCCCGCCGGGGACCTGGATCACGGGCGGCGATTGGGACCACCAGAACTGGGGCGGCGAACTGCCGCGCAAGGAATGGATCGACGCGGTGACGCCGCGCAATCCGGTGTGGATCAATCGCCTGGACGGCCACATGAGCCTGGCGAATTCCCTGGCGCTGGCGGCGGCCCACGTGAACAAGAGCACTCCCGAAGTGGCCGGCGGCGCTATCGTCCGCGATGCGTCCGGCGAGCCGACCGGAATCTTGAAGGACAACGCCGTCAGCCTGGTGGAGCGCGTGCGTCCGGCGCCATCGGCGGAGATGCTCGACCGCGCCCTCGACGCGGCCATGCAGTACGTCGCCGCACGCGGCGTCACCAGCGTCGGCCACATGGGGACGTGGGGCGACCTGGAGGTGTTCCGGCGCGCGCGCCAAGCCGGGCGCCTGCGGACGCGCATCCGGGCGGCCGTGCCGCTTTCCACCTGGGAACGCCTGGCGCAGGCCGTGGCCCGCGACGGCCGCGGTGACGATTACCTGCGAATCGGATGCCTGAAGGCCTTCGTGGACGGATCGCTGGGGTCCCACACGGCGGCGTTTCTGGAGCCTTTTACCGATGCGCCGAAGGACACCGGGCTGCTGGTGAACACTCCCGAGGATCTGTATCGCTGGACTAGCGATGCCACCCGCGCCGGGCTCCAGGTGATGGTCCACGCCATTGGCGACCGGGCCATCCGGCTGCAGTTGGATATCTTCGATCGCGTGCTGCGGGAGCTGCATCCGGCCGACCCGCGCTTCCGCATCGAGCATGCCCAGCACATCGCGCCGGCGGACTTGCCGCGCTTTGCCGCGATCGGCGTGATTGCGAGCATGCAGCCGTATCACGCCATCGACGACGGCCGCTGGGCGGAGAAAGAGATCGGACCGGAGCGGGCCAAAACCTCGTATGCGTGGCGGAGCTTGCTGGATACGCGCGCGCGCCTGGCGTTCGGCAGCGATTGGCCCGTCGCGCCGCCCACGCCCATCGAAGGTATTTACGCCGCCGTCACGCGGAGCACCCTCGACGGCAAGCATCCCGGCGGTTGGGTTCCGCAACAGAAGATCACGGTGGAGGAGGCGCTGCGGGCCTACACTTCCGACGCGGCGTACGCCGAGTTTGCGGAGAAGCGCAAGGGAACCCTGGAGGCCGGGAAACTGGCCGATTTTGTGCTGCTGGACCGCGATTTGACGCGCATTCCCGCGCCCGAGATTCGGAATGTGCGGGTCCTGACGACGGTGGTCGGCGGGAAAGTGGTGTTCGAACGCGATCTATAATTGCCTATGCACTCACAAATCAATTTCGGTTACCCCTGGGCGGTGAACTATGGGCACCTCGTGCTGGCCCTGGTATTCCTGGCGGTCTTTTGTTGCGGGTGGGTTTTCAAATGGCCCAAGGCGCTGATGGCGGGGCTCGGACTGGTGGTGGTCTGGGCGCTTGCGTCGTTCGTCATGGTGCGGTTCGGGTTCGACATGAACGGGCGGGCGGCGCTGCCCACCGAGGCGTTTTTGCGGTCCGGGACGGGCAAGGTCCTCGACATGGGCGCCGGGACGGGACGCAGTACGTTGATGGTGTTGGAGGCCCGTCCCCAAGCCACCGTGGTGGCGCTCGACAGCTTTGCCGATTCCTACGTCCAGCACTTTGGCGTCCGCAACGCCGGCGCGGTGGTCGACCAGGGGCGAGAGCGCCTGCTTGCCAACATGCGAGCCGCCGGTGTGGACCAACGCGTCTCGGTGCAGCCCGGCGACATGCGGCGGATGCCCCTCGAATCCGATTCTTTCGACGCCGCCCTCAGCGCGTATGCCATCGACCACCTCGGTCCCCAGGGAATTCGCGAGGCCCTGAGCGAAGCCCACCGCGTGCTCAAGCCGCACGGCGAGTTCCTGCTGATCGTCGTCAACCAGGATGGGTGGCTCAACTTCACGTTTGGGCCCCTCATGATGCACTCCCGCATGGTTTTCTCGGATTCCTGGGAACGCAACCTCCGCGACGCCGGTTTCGAAATCGTGGAGAGCGGAACCAAACCGGCCACCAAATATGTGCTGGCCCGCAAGACCTGATCTGCCGGGAAATGCCTCCGTGGTGGGGCAGGCGCTTTCGCCTGCCAACGGACCGCCTGGGCACGCTCGCTAACACCCGTTCACTTCCATCTCTCCCTTTCCCCAAACCGTCTGCCTCCCCACGCCCACCCACCTGCCCAGCCTCAAATACGGCATAAACTCGCCCAACTCGCCCTCATATTCCGCCTCGCCTACGAACCCTCCCAACGGGTGCCGCTGTCCCGTCCGCGACGACCGCCGCTCCACTTCGTGCCATTGCAGTTCACAGCGGGTCGTCCGCACCGCCCCGGCTCTTTCGCCCATCCCGCGAAAGTCGATCTCCAGCGGCCCGCCGCCGTACATTGCACGCAGCGTGCCGATGCGGTCCCGCAACCGTCCGAACAGAATTGGGAATTCCGGACGTTCCGCCAACCGCCCCCCAGTCTTGAGTTCCGTCGGCGTCACGAAGCGCACCCGCACGCGGTCCACAAGCTCCGGCGCCTCGCTGAGGTCCATCGCGCTCGGCGCCGCCGGCTCTTCCGTCCGAATCGTCTCGCCGTTCAAGCCCAACTGATCCACGCCCACCAGCGACGCGAGACCCCGTCCCGGTCCTAGCCCTTCTCGCGCCAACTCCGCGAATGCCGCCACGAAGTGCGGCAGCGCCGGGTCGCGGACGTCGAATATGTGGACGTCGAAGTGGAACGTCTCGCCTTCCCGGATTGCGCGTCCGTCCAAATGCGAGGCGCGGAACACGAAGGGGCGCGGCCAGTCCCCGAGGCCGCTCGGACCTTCGCCGCGCGCCGCCCGCGGTTCGAACACCCTCGCATACGGACATGTCGCGCGACCCTCGCACGTTTTCGCGTCGCGGCAGTCCGGCCGGCACGTCAGCCTCCGGAAAATGCTCCCGAACGCCCCGCGCACGATGTTGCCGGATTTGTAAGGAGGGAAATAAAGCCCGCCCGCCGCGCGAAACCGGAACCGGAAACGATAAAATTCGAACAGCACGGCGCCAGCATACCACCAGGCCCTAAGGGGCTAGCAACCCATCATTCCGTCTCCGCATCGCCTCATGAAGGAGGATATCCAAATGTCCCGTTCGGGTTGGGGAAGTGCGGCCGGTCTGCTGCTTGCCATCGCAGTTGCCGCCGCCCAAGCGACCGTCGGCCATCCGGGCACGGTTAATTTCATTGACGGCCAGGTTGCCCTAGAGGGCAAGGCGCTCACGCCGGGCGCTCTGGAAGGCGTCGAAGTCGGCGCCGGGCAGACCCTCTCCACCGAGCAAGGCAAGGCCGAAGTGCTGCTGACGCCGGGCGCTTTTCTGCGGCTGGGAGACCAGACCGCTATCAAGATGTCTTCGCAATCCGCCTCCAATACCAGCGTCGAGGTGCTCCATGGAGAAGCGATCCTCGAGGTTGTGCAGCCCGTGACCAGCCGCTTGGAGGTAGTCGACGGCCAGGCGCGCGCCAACATCCAGCGCCCCGGAATCTATGAGTTCCACGCCGGCCACCCTGCCGTGGCTGTCGTCGCCGGCAAAGCCCGCAGAAGCCTTGCCGGCGATGCCCTATACGCCTGGAGCGAACAGCGCTCGCGAACCGATGCCGTTGCCAGTTCGGATACCGCGCAGGCCCTGGTCGGCACCGATCCGGCTAACTGGCACGGAGTTGGCTGGTACTGGAATCCGTTCTACGCCACCTGGGCGTATCTTCCGGCCACTTATACCATTTCCGGCCCATTTGGCGAAAAATACTTTTCTGCGCGCTTCTACTGGGTGTACGCCGCCTCCAACAATCACTCTCACGGCTACTTTACCGCCGCCCAGTAGGGGTTCTTGCCTGCCGCCCGTTTGAAATCCGACCGGCATATCTCTTATACTAAGGTTTAGGCGCGCCCCCTCCGAGTGAACTCGTCGCAGTGCCGTAATCCTTGCACCGACCGGGCTCGGAGCGACCACGAGTTTCTGAGGAGGATCTTTCATTGACGTCATCCAATACGGACACGTGTAGTGTCGAACGGCGGACCGGCCTTCCGGGCTCCGTCGCGCGCGCGCGAATCGGTTCGATTCTGCGCTTTTTTTCCGGCTTTCTCGCGTTGATCGCACTGGCCGCGCCTCTCATGGCGCAGGGGCAGGAGAACGGCGGCGAAGCCAATCTCAAGCTGCCTGACCTCGGTTCCGTTACGTTCCTGGGCGGGATCAGCGGTCATAACCTGCTGCTAGGCGGGCTGGTGGTGAGCGCCCTGGGCCTGATTTTCGGACTGACGATTTACGTCCGCCTGCGGAATCTTCCGGTGCACTCGTCCATGCGGGAAGTTTCCGAGCTGATTTACGAAACCTGCAAAACGTACCTCGCGACGCAGGGCAAGTTCCTGATGCTGCTCGAAGCCTTCATCGCGATCATCATCGTATTCTATTTCGGCTTTCTCAAAGGGTTCGAGGCTTATAAGGTCCTGATTATCCTGTTGTTCAGCGTGATCGGCATCACCGGCAGCTTCTCCGTGGCGGCCTTCGGCATGCGCGTCAACACCTTCGCTAATTCGCGCACGGCCTTCGCCGCCCTCAAGGGCAAGGCTTTTCCCTGCTATGAGATTCCGTTGCAGGCCGGCATGAGCATCGGCATGTTGCTGGTCTCCGTCGAACTGCTGATCATGCTCTTCATCCTGCTGTTCATCCCCGGCGATTTGGCCGGCGCCTGCTTCATCGGCTTCGCCATCGGCGAATCGCTGGGCGCCGCGGCGCTCCGCGTGGCCGGCGGCATCTTCACCAAGATCGCCGATATCGGCTCCGACCTGATGAAGATCGTCTTCAAGATTAAGGAAGACGACGTGCGCAACCCCGGCGTCATCGCCGATTGCACCGGCGACAACG
>OBLW0100000787.1_pt1 | contig 27148 bp, 14 predicted proteins | sample 1520161 | NCBI WGS metagenome assembly OBLW01 (sample SAMEA3539309, study PRJEB22396) | soil metagenome | biome: tundra; feature: field; material: soil | place: USA | collected 2010-05 | depth 0.15 m | reverse complement strand
GGTGGCTCTTCGGCATGACGTTGGCCGTCTGTTACGTCGTCTTTGTCTATAGCAGGTTTCGCGGCAAAGCGGATGTGGGAACCGTCGGGCACTAAAGCGGAGACCCCGCAACCCGACTTCAATCCGGGCCGAGGCTCCATCAACTCTGCCGAATCACCGCCGGCAAACTAGCGCGATATCTACTTCCACGCACCAAGCAGCCGTCGCACAAGGACCAGTTGTCCAATGTGGTAAGCATTGTGATCGGCAGCAAGCAAAGCTTCTCTCAGTATGGTGTGATCTTTGGCATGAGGAATCGGTGCAAGCAGATCCGTGGACTCGCTCGCTACCAGGTCACAAAGCGCCTTGAGATCTTTGCGAAAAGCATTGAGGCTGTGCTCCCATGCTTCTTCGTTCGGCGGAGCGGGTGATTTTGGCCAATAACCGGTTGGGAACTCCGGCGATTTATGCTTTGGGTCCCGGGCGTACTCCAGAATGTCCCACTGCGCGATTCTCAGATGTTCAACCAGCTCCCAGGGAGAATGTTCCGCGCCCTTCGGCCGTTGACCGCGCAGGTTGGCCGAAAGGTTCTTGGTGGCCGTGTCGAAATCGGCATGCGCTTCGCCGCCTTTCAGTAGATTGACCACGTGCTGCCGCAAGAGCGTCTGATCCTTCATCGTTTGAGTCTCCTCTCGATTCGTTTCGCGCTGTCTGTATTGAAACAGATGCGCGAACTCCATCGTAAGAGCGTCATAATTGCCAGGCACAGTTATTTTTGAAGCGCATTGAGTCGGTTGATTACGCCCTTGAGCTCGTCAAGACTTTGCCCGGCCTCGCCCAGTTTGCCTTCCGACGTAAGCCTCTGGTAATCCTCCAGATCTTTCGCGGCTTGCATAATCAGTCCGTGCACATCGGTCGAGGGTTTGGCCTGCGGACCAGATTGTGCTGCGGCCTGTGGAGTCTCTGTCGAAGTCAGTGATGAGCTTCCTCCACCGAACAGCGAGGTCAATGCCGCCTCATACGATGGTCCATAAGCCAGCTTGTCCTGGAGCGCCAGCACCACTAGGCGCAACTCCGGCATGGGGCTTCGTTCAGCCTGTAGGTAAATTGGTTCCGCATACAGCAGTGCGCGCCCGATCGGAATGACCAGCAGACTGCCGCGTCGCACGTGCGACCCTTGCTGATTCCAGAGAGTCAATTGGCCTGAAATTTGCGCATTCTGATCGATGCGCGCTTCAATCTGCAAAGGGCCGTCCACCAGTTTGGTTTTAGGAAAGTCGTAAACCACCGATGAGCCGTAATGTTCCCCATCGCTGCGTCCTGCAATCCAGCCAATCAGATTGTTGCGATTCGCAGGCGTGAAGGGCAAAATCTCAACGAATTCCACACCTGCTTCTCCGGGGAGTTTCATGAGCACAAAGTTCGGCTGCATCGATTGTGTTGCCTGTTCCCCGCCATCGGCCATTCCCACTTCACTGGCAACCGTCCACAAATCCTCGCGGTTATAAAACACCTCCGGATCAGTCATGTGATACAAACCGTAAACATCCGCTTGCAACTTGATCAGCGATTCCGGGTAGCGCACGTGTTTGCGCAGGTCCGCGGGCATCTCCGCCGCATCCTTGAACAGGCCGGGAAATATGCTGCGATAAGCGGCTAGAATCGGATCCGCCGAATCAAACGCGTAAAACGTCGTAGTGCCGTTGTACGCATCGATAACCACCTTGACGCTGTTGCGCATGTAATTGATTGACTGGTTATTGAGCCCGTAATGGCTCGAGTAGGGATAGTTATCCGAGGTCGTGAACGCATCGATCATCCACGACAGCCGCCCATCACCGCCAAGCACGATGTAGGGATCCTGCTCGAAAGTGAGAAACGGTGCCAGAGCTGCCACCCGTTCGCGCACGTTGCGGCGCATCAGCAGCCGGCTCTCAGGAGTCACATCGTCGCTGAAGGGCAACTTGGCCAGGTCGCCCCGGTCAAATGCCAGCAGCACGCGCCGCAAAAAGCCGCCCAGGACGATGCCTCCAGTGCCCTGGTACGACGTGAGATTGTTCGTCTGGCCTTGCGGATAATTGAATTCCTGTTGCCGCGTCTTCACGTACACGTCGTTGTTGGTGAGTTCTCCGAAATAGATCTCGGGCCGCGTCACATTGAGATTCGGCACGGTGCTCTGTACAGGCATGTTGCTCAAAATCAATGTGGGCAAACCTTCCGGAGTGAACCCATTCACTGGATTCATGGTGATGCCATAGCCGTGGGTGTAAATCAGCTTGTCGTTGATCCAGTTTCGGCTGCTCTCCGGAAGCTTGTCCACATTCAGTTCGCGAGTGGCCAGCATCACCTCGCGCGTGTTGCCTTCAATCTGATATCGATCGATGTCGATGTCCGGGAAGTCGTAGTAAGTGCGGATTTCCTGAATCTGCCGCAATGTATCCTGCAGCGCATGCCAATCCCAAAGTCGAATGTTCTGCAAGGTGGCTTGATTGTTGGTTGGATCGGCCGCCTCGACGGTTGTCTCCGCAGGAAATTCGCGCTGCACGAACCTATCCAGCCCGAAAGCCTTCCGCGTCATTTCGATGTTGTTCGCAATATAGGAGCGCTCACGGGCCAGTTGATTCGGCTTGACCACAAAGTTGCTGATATACCAGCTGACAACGGCGACAACGACATAACAAAAGACCGCTGGCACGATGGCCGCAATCAGCCACCGTCCGCGCGGAGACAACACCGCACTGACAGCGGTAATCAGCGCACCAATCACAAGCGCTATGCATATTGCCAGCATCCCTGCCAGCGCAACATGCGCGTCGGTATAGTTGATGCCATCGAAGATCGTGTGGTGCTCAAACAACAGCTCGAATCGGGCCAGGTACTCACGCATCGCGAAGACGAGTAACAGAAAGGCGAAAGTGATCGACAGCCCCCGCCAGGGCAACGCGATGTAGCTTGCGCGGTGCTCTCCGAACGCGCGCGATCCGCCGCTGATGAGGAAGAACAAGCCGGCGAGAAAGCACATGATGACGGCGAGGGTAAGCAGCCATCCGGCGATCAGATCCCACGCGGGTAGCGTAAAGAGGAAGAAGTTCAGCGGCTTGCCGAAGATGGGATCGACCACGCTGCCCGAAATGCGCGGAGCAAACCAGAAGAGCGCCAGCGCCGGCCACTCGGCTGCCATCGCTGCGCCGGAACCTAGCGCAATGAGCAGCGACGCGCCGATCGCGACGACCCGCAGCACGGGCTTGACCGAAAGATTAACCTCCCGCCCACCAAAGAGGATCGTGTGGTCGCTCGGCAAATCGTCGCGATGTGCCCGGTTCAGAAGTGAAAACGCGCCAAACAGGATGACGAAGGTGGCTGCCGCAAAACCCGCAAAGATTCCCCATTGCAGGCTCAATGTTCGCAGGAACACACTTTCATAATTGAGTGATCGGAACCAGAGCAGGTCAACCCAATATGCCAGCGCGGTCCGGCTTCCGAAGAAAATAACAGCGAGCGCCGCAAAAAAGAACAGAAGCCTGCGATTGCCACGCCGGGGCAGCTTTCCCTGTCTGGGCCAATCGATCGATTCGTACATTGTTTACCCCATCTTGCCTGTGTTCCCAGTTGAACTCCAATGAGTCGAGCGGCGCTGCAAGAACGAAGGCGTCGCATCTCACAAAATGCCCTTGGAAGCGCACCCCTTACTCTAGTCTTCTCCGAACCTTCCTGCATGTATGTCGGCTCTCACCATCAATTTCCCCACACGAATTGCGGCCTGACTAAACCCGACAAAGTGATCTCCTCGCCCCCCGATTCGGCCGTTTCACAATGCATACCTTCAAAAACAAAAACCGCCGTGAGACCTCCGGTAACCTCAGTTCGAACCGTGTCCCGATCTCGAAATATATGAGGGGCAACGCCCCTGGAACAACCCGTATCCATTGTCCCAACGCACCGATTTAACTCGAGTGCTCAAGCACGTCATCACTAGAGAAGTTCAGGATCATTCCGCGAGTGGTTTTCCGCGATGCGATGGCACCTGGCGTGAGCGAGAACAACTCGATCCAGGCCTCCACGTCTCGACGAACACCCGATCCAAACCTCGGACGTCAGCCGTCCGTTTCAGGTGACGGAAACGCCACCCAATCGACACGTGTTGAGGAGCTTCTTCATGAATGATCGAGCTGTCGGATCTTCCGCGAGACTCCAACCATCCCGACCCGCAGGCCCGCCAGATATAGGTTCAGACTACTCATGGAGCCGTTTGCCCGTTTGGAGCCGGCTCCTCGTAGAGCCGATATCGCTTGTTAGCCACCTGCTCAACCTTTGAACGCGATCGAAGTTGTACGAGTTGCTTTACGAGTGCGGAGAGCTGATCATTCCGGCCCGTTTTTCGAAAGGCGAGGATCAAGTGGTAGACAGCTTGCTCGTCGTTTGGATCGAGGGCCAGTGCAGCGCGGCTATGCTCGATTGCTCGATCCAACTGCCCCCTTTCGATGTACACCGTACTGAGCAGGTCCTGTGCAGCAACGAGGCGCGGATCGAGCTGTACTGCGCGCGTGGCCGCGTCTAGTTCTTCCTCATGATCTTGCCTTCCGTTCGGCTTGGTCTCGGCCAGCAGCGCCTCCGCGAGAAGATACTGTGCGTATGCTTCGTTGGGATGGGCCTTGACAGCAGCCCGAAATTTGGCCAGCGCTTCTGCCGGCTTCTGCTGCTGCGACTGGACAATGCCTTCGGCGACTCTAAGAAAAGAGAGTTGTGGATCCAGCTGATTCGCTTTGTCGAAGTCCTCTGAGGCGCGCGCAAATTCACCGAATTGCGTCAACAGAATTCCTCGAACGAGGTAGAGCCTTGGCTCACTTGGCATCTGAGTGAGGCCGGCATTAATAATGTCGATGCCCACCTGTGGCGATGCGTGATCGTACGACAACGTGGCAAACTGCAGGTACGCTTCAACGTTCCTGGGATTTGCGAGAATGACGTTGCGCAGCAATTCGATGGCGTGAGCGGTCTCGCCCTTCGACTCAAGGATTTCGGCGCTGAGCGTTGACGCATCTGCATCGTTTGGCGTTGCTTCGATCAACGGCTTGAGGGTCGCCAACGCGTCTTCCGCGTTGTGAATGTTCCATTCCGAGAGGGCGAGATTGTAGCGCGCATCGCGCTTTGAGGGGTCGACCGCGAGTGCCTGCGCGAAGATCGGAACTGCATCTTGATCATGCTTCAGAAGTGTCAGGCATGTGCCATATTCGGTTAGCACCTCCGGCTGAGAGGTGACGACGTCACCTGCCAATTGAAAATGAGTCACAGCACCGGAGCAGTTCTTTTCCTGGTAATCAAGAGCGCCGAGCATGGCGTGCGATGTTCGATCGTCCGGGCGTTGAGCCAGCACCTTCAAAAGGAGCGGTCTTGCCGCACCGTGGCCCATTTGAAACTCGGATTGCGCTGCTCCTTCAAGAGCTGGTAAATAGGTTGGAGCGAGTTTCAACGCATGTTGATATGCCAATAACGCCAAGGGGAGATTGCCCGTTCCCGCAGTGGCCATTCCGCGTAACGTCCATACTCGGTAGTCGCCCGGCCGCCTAGCTAACGCGGCCTTGCTCAAATTGATGGCAAGTGTGAAATTACGGGCTCGCAGTGCATCTGAAATGCTGACGACGTCACTTGTTACAGGATCTGTTTGCGCAAGGCAAAGGGGCACACCTGCCAAAAGAAGGCAAAACAAGAGGACTCTACACGAATTCTTGCACATCATTGGAAACCATATCGCATGAGGTCAATCACTATTCTCGTGCGTTCATCACAAGCAAGATCGAGGCCACCTTAGAGCGAATCAAGGTGCAATCAACTCCGTGAGTTGGGGAGTGACATTGTCAAAGAACATCCCCTGCAATTGTCCCCGCTCCAACTGCGGCATTTGCAGTTCAATTGTATGCCGCACATCGGGCGCGATCCTCGACAGATCGGCATAGAAACCGACGAAAGAGCGCGCATCGACTCTGGTGGAACTGTAGGCCGATTGGAATCTTAGGGGCTGACCATCCAAGGTAGCGGTTACCTTCCCTTTGTCATTTCCCTCCGCTAACTGCACAAAGAGCAGCAGGCGCTCTGGTGCTAGCCAGGTTGACTCGTAGTCTTCCAGGGACCATGGGATAGGCCATGCCAACTTGCGAGCGGCCAATTGATCCAACACGCGCTGCGGGACTAAAAATGTTCCTTTAAGCGAACCGGCAGCCCCCGGTCCAAGTGCGATTTCCTCAGCTTGGGCGAATCGGGGCCCCTTGTATTGCACTTGTGCCTCGACGTAGCTTCCTGACCGCGTGAATTTTGCAGCATTGCCGTTTATAGTCACGCCGGATACATTTGAGTTCGCCGGAAGCAAGACACCCAGCTTCTGGACCGTACCGGGTTCCCCCGCGGCATGCTCAATCGATAGAGCACCTTCCTTCAGTTTCACACTAGCCGGCACAGCAGATTGCACGGAAGCCGAATTGAAGAGAAGGGGGCTCTCGACCTTTTCTATGGGAATCACTTCAAGCACCGTCGCACTCGTTCCATCAAGTGTCAGTCGCACGATGTCCCCACGACCCCACTGACCCGCGCCGGGTTTGCCAATCAGGCGACCTTTCTCTGGGTATGCTTCTTTCAGGAGAAACCTCCCTCCCGTTTCCAGGCCAATTGTCTGGTCAAGCGAGAACTGCGCTGGCAACTGTCTGTAGTTGGGATTGAACAGAAACAGAAAACCGCGATCCCCTAAAATCGCTGCCGTGCCATCAACATGACCCAAGGCGGGCTGTTGCAGAATGGTACGAGTGTGGCGCAGATACTCCTTATTCTTTAGCGTCCAATCGAGCCAGTCCCGAATCCATGCCTTGTCTTCCGCTGAAAAGTGTTTGTCCTCCTCAGGGTCGCGTGCCGGAATCATATCCACGACATTGTTCCAGCCCCCCGTGGCGATAGAGGAGATGAAGGAATACCGGTACCCCAAGTAGTCCCAGTCGCGCGGACGGTATCGCGTATACATCATCTCCGCTGTTGGTCTTTGAGCATTCGCCGCTGGGAGATTCCGCGAACGCTCAGTCTGGTGCGTTGCATACCCGGGAACGATCTCCTCCGGCGCAAACTGGTAGTTTCGATACCAATAATTGACGAAACGCGTACGGTCTCCTGAGACGCGATCAAAATGGAGATCCGGAAAGGGCTTGAAACTCTCTGGCTGCTCATCGTTCCCCGTCGGGTGAGGATAGCTGCCGGCGAGCCAACTCCACGGGCCAAACGTCTGGTATGTCTGCCGTCCGTCGATCACAATGGACGGCACTTCCTTGCGCAAGGCCTCCATGACTCTCCGCCATCCGTACCACTGCGCATAGCTGCTGCTGCCTGGCAAATCGAGGAAAGTGTAGTCGAACGAATATCCGGCGATTCCCGTGCGCTTCTGAAATGCAATCAGATTGCGAATCAAGTAGTCTTGCAAGTCCCTGGACGCCAGAGTGGCATAGGTAAACGTGTCATCGTTCTTTGCGGTTCGCTTCACCAACCATGTAGGGTTCGCCGAATACGGTACCGAAGGATAGACGTAAGCAAGCAGCCCAACGTGCCTCTGCCTTGCATAGGAAACCATCTCCGATACATCCGGCGGAATTGGGTCTTTAGAGGGATCCCAATCACCCTTTCGAATTCTCTCGCCCAAATTGAGCCACAGCACATACTCCCAACTCCACGAGTCGGTGCTTTGCATGCGATCTGCGAGTCTCGAATTTCCGGGAGCATACAGAAGAGTCTTGATACCCAAGTTTGAAGCCGTATCAATGATGCGTTTGTACTCAGCCTTTCCCTCTTCCGTTCCAACATCGATCTGATAATCGTTGAGCGTCCATCCCACTTCCACGCTGATGGGCGATTGCGGGGGATCAATCAGAAAAGCATGCACACAACTTGTGTAAGCTGCGATCTCGGCATCGTCCATCCCGTCATCTGGCGTTTGGGCGGACGGAAGATGCCATTCGAGCACCATCTCGCGCGGCATGCGCCGACCGCTGAGACGATACGTGCCGATGCAGGCGATATCGCTCGCGAACGTTCCCCACTCCTGACGCCATTCCATCTCGGGCGCATAACTTAGGGTGATCGACTGCCCTTCACGTTGCACGGCGAGAAAAGGGTTTTGGACCACAAGAAGCGCGCCTTGGTTATCGCTCAGACGCAGGAACTCTCCCAAGTCTTTGCCCGGCAAGTGGTCGCGGCTCTTTTCGATGGTGGCACCGAGTTGCGGCACATAAGTCGACGGAACATAATCGGAACTCAGTGCATCCCGCACCGTTACATCCCAAGGGACAACACGGTGAATTGTGAAATTCTCACTGGGTGATCGAAGCACCCTGATTTGCTTGCTCACGAATGTCCAATCCGCGGCAAGTCTATAGGTCGCCTGGACATGATAGCCGGAGGTTTCATAGTCGTAAGAAACTTCGCCGGGCGTACTATTTGCGATTGCGGGATGCAGCTCCCCGCTTCGCAAGATGCTGTTGTCGATTGACAGCAACCAAGCATCTCGCATCAGGTCGATTCGAAATCCCGACGCGGCATTTCTGATCGAGGTCAGCCCTTGCGAGTCGAAAGTTGCGACTAAGGTCGCATTCTTCAATTCAATATTCTGCCCCGGTGATTTGACGGATAAGAGCGTAAACATGATGGCAAGGCTGAGCACAACACGATATGTGGATGACATTTACCCTCGCGAAAGCGTCAGAAAACCGGGTTGCAGTGCAACAAATCCTGAGAAGCGATCCGGGATTGTAAACCCGCATCGCTTCTCGAAAACTCTACAGTTGTTCAGGATGGGAACCCTTGTTCGGCCTATTGGGAGAATTTCGATATAGATTGCCAGGGAGCTTCTCATACGGATCCAACAATCTCTACTCTGCATTGGCCGAGTTGAACATTCGGCCGCAACCCACCGATTGCAAGGTGAGCTGCGGCCTTGATTGGGCATTCAGCCTCAGAAAGTGATTCTGGCGCCGACCTGCATGTTACGCGGGGGCATATTGCTGCTGGTGGTACCGAATCCCGCGCTCGCATCACCAAAGTTGTTATTCACGCCGTTCAGATTGACCCGGTTGAACAGGTTGAACATGTCAAGACGAAGCTCGAAATTGAGACGCTCGGTGATGTTAGTGACCTTTTTCACGCTGAGATCCGTGTCTGCATAACCGGGATTTCGGAATTGCCCCAGCTTCTCATTCCCTTCAGTTCCCCCCGCCTTGAATGCTGGCTGAGCAAACTGAGCATGAGTGATGATGCCGGCGTCGACCACGCCCGTGTACTGATACGACTTCCTGTCGTGCTTCTGGTGGTAACTCACCACATCTGGCACATCTCCCACGCCGCTGGGGTTGTTGTCGCCGTCTGCAGAGTAGTTGCCACTGTTGGGAGCGAAGCCGATGTGCCCGGCAGCAAGTTCGCTCTGGTAGTTGGCCGCATTCACCGTAACACCGGCTGTATCAACCAACGCGAGCGGGTTTGGGTTGTACACGAAGAATGGAGTGCCCGATTGAAGGACGGTGGTGGCGCCCATGTTGAAGCCTGTTGTCAGCCTGCGCACGAAGCCGCCCTCCCGCGTTATTCCGGGAATGTCATAGCTCCAGCCCAGTGAGACGCGGTTGGGTACATCCCAGGTTGAAGGACTGTACCACTGGTTGATGTCGTAATTTGTGCCGCCCGTCGCAACATATCCTTCGGGATAGTTTGCCGAGTTGTCCTTTGAATCAGAACGCGTATAGGAGGCCGTCAGGAACCCGTGCCTACCGAAGCGTCCCTTGACTGCCGCAATGAACGCGTAATAGTTCTGCCTCGCGCCGTTGTATTCATAGCCCATGGAGCCGAAGCTCGAGTTGAGACGAGTCTGGATTCCCGACCCTGTCCACGCGCCACCTGAGTTGAATGCCGGGTGCTGGATCAGGTCCCCGGGAACGAGGTTCATGTCGACCGTATAGCTCGTGTCTCCCGTATTGCCGCCGACCACGATCAGGTTGGAAGAGTGTGTTCCGGTATATCCAAAACTGGCCGTCATGTTCGAGGTGAGCTGGCGTTCAAGGGCAGCCGACCAGTTGAGGGTATTTGGAGCACTCAAGTTCAAATCATTTCCGTTGACCCCGACCTGCGCGCCCGGAATGCCGCCCTTCGCATCGAGCGGCTGTCCCACAAAGGCTGGGTACTGGAAGCCGAATGGATACGAGTTTTTTGTGCCATAGCCGAAGATGGGTGGGGCGGTGGATCCGTTGTTATAGAACGTTGGCGTAACGGGTCCCGGTGGATTGCTCCCCAAATCGTTCTCAGCATTTCCCAACGTGACGTAGTCGTGGAAAACTCCAAATCCACCGCGTATCACCCACTTACCGGTTCCAAATGGATCGTATGCAAAACCGCCGCGAGGACTGAAGATCCAGTTGATATCGTGGTTGAATACATTCGATTGTTGGACCATCGACGCACCGGCAATCCTCTGCGCCATGTTTGGTCCCGACGCGAGATGGAGGTTCGCCAGTACTGTTCCTTTCAGTGCCACGTAAGGATTTCCATCGTTGTCGTAGCGGATGCCGTAGTTGACGGTCAATTTGCGGTTCACCTTCCAGGTGTCCTCGGCAAACAAGCCGAACGTGGTCTCCTTGTAGCCATAGTTTCTTGCTTCCGGCTGACCCGTCACAGGGTTGTAAGCAAGCCCGCCTTCCTGGTAGGGATCGTCGTTGATCAGATCGATCATGTTGGTGTATTGCAGATTAGGCTGGGCAAAAGCTCCGGCGAACAGGGCGATGTCATCGCCGCGCCACGCCTCAAACCCGGCTTTGATGTCATGCGATCCGACAACCCGGGTCAAGACATCGCGCCAGTGATAGCTGTGCTGAATGTAATCGCCGTCGGCGAAGCCGTCTCCCCAGCCCGTGCCCAGATTGGTCACGTTGACAATGGGAACGGTAAAAAGGCCGGAGTTGGGGGAGATGCCTTCAATGCGGTTATAACCAAAGACCGCCTCATTCAACATGTTCGACGAGAAAGTGTGCGTCTCATTAACTTGCAGTGAAAAGGTGTAGTAAGCACTGGTTGTTGCAAATGCGGGGCGAACGGCCGGCCCGCCATTGCTCACGGAGTCCCGGAAGAACTGCCCGTAAATGCGGTCTTTGCTGAAGTACTTGTCCAGGCGAATGTTCCACTGCTTGGCGTTGTAAAAGCTGGAGGAGTTGAAGTGCCCATTGTCGAAGACAGGAGTCGCGCAAGGAATGTTGTCGTATGCGGCGCCAAGGTTTCCCACGCCTGCCAGGCACGAAGCCTGGTCTGCTGACGGAAGAGTATTGCCCCACAACTGCGCGGCCGTCGATGCAACGCCTGCGGTTGTCGCGCCCTTGGGTGGGTACTTGACCATCAGTTGGACTTCGGGGCTGTTAGGCATGGTTGCTTGAGCCCAGGTGACAAAAGCTGGGTCCTCGTAACCGACGAGGCCACTGCCGTTCGACGCCAGCGATAGATAAGGCTCATAACCTGCGAAGAAGAAGAATTCCTTGTGGGGAATCACCGGGCCACCGGCGGTAAAGGACATGTTGCTCACGTGATATGGGTTCAGCTTTGTTGGCTGCGGCACACCAAACTCGCCACGGGCCGTCAACTGCTGAGATGTGTAGTAATCGCTGGCCATTCCGTGATACTCGTTGGATCCGGATTTACTTGTCATTACGGTTTGGATTGAGCTCGCGCGGCCGTAATCGACAGTGTAGGTATTGGTCTGAACACTGATCTCCTGAACTGCATCTGCATTTGGCGTCAGGTTGATAACACCGGGACGAATGCTACTGGTCACATCCATCCCGTCTACAACATACTGATTGCCGTTTGCTCCGCGTCCATTGGCACTGGCGTTGACCCAATTCTCAGGAGCGAAGTTGGTGGATGTGCTCGACCCCGGGGAGTTTTGCCCTCCCGTCCCGGTGACGCCGGGAGCCATCGTAATCACATTGGTAGGATTACGCCCCTGCAGCGGCAGATCGGTCAGCGCTGTGGTGTCCAAGGTCTGTTCAAACCGGCTGTCAGAAGTGTCGAGTAGAGGAGCCTGAGTGGTTACCGTCACTGTGGAGGAGACTTTCTCCATCGTCAGCGAAAGTGAAACGTCACGGGTCTGGTCGGTGGCCAGATTGAACGACACCGAGACGGGTGCGAAGCCCTGGACGGTTGTCGAAACCGTGTAGTTCCCAGGCGCCAGGCTGGCGAACCGGTACACGCCGTTGGCATTACTGGTTGCCTCCTGTCTTACGCCGGTGTCCGCGGCTATCAAAGTGACTGTTGCATTGGGAACGACAGCTCCCTTTGCGTCCTGAACTGTGCCCTGCACATTGCCATTGAATTGCGCATAGCAGCTTGCCGTTGCCATCAGCAGCGCCAGGGTCGTAAGGAATCTTTGCGTGGTTTTCTTCATTGTGGCCTCTCAATAACAGCGGTGTGTGTGCGAGAAACCTCATGATGCATGCCCTTTCTGGGGCAACTGACACCATGGCCGGCACCGTTTTCAATTTTGTCTCCTGAAAACGTTTAGCAAAATCCCTGGTCTTCAAGAACACAGCGAGACTACTCATCAGGGATGACGCGCGCATGAGCTAGTTCGACCACGCTGAGATAGTCGATATGGACTAGGAGGCGCGTTCGTCTTGCTGGCGAAGAGCTCCACAGCGTAGACTCCAGCCAAACCTGCGATGCTAAGTATTTTTCAATCCTCGCTAAAAACCAGGCGTTATCGGCGTTGCCAAAGGATAATTGGGCTTATCGGTGCAATAGCTCTTTGGGCCTCTGCGTGCGGCTCTCATCCCAAGGTCAGGATTGCCGTGATCCCGCAGACTGAGGGTAATCAACTATGGGATCCCGCTCATGAAGGGGCCGAAAACGCAGCCGATCCGGCAGGAATATTCGTTTATTGGAACGCACCTACCCGCGAGGATGACGTCGAAGCTCAGATTGGGCTGGTCGACCGTGCGGTTGCGAGTAATTTTCAGGGTTTGGTCCTCGCTCCGAATCAGGCGCTGTCCCTCATTACGCCCGTGCGCCGTGCGCTCGAACACGGCATTCCCACGGTTATTATCGGCTCCCCTCTGCCAATTCCCCCCGGAGGGGATCTGATCTATGTCCTCAACGACGACATCGCGGGCGGGCGGATCGCCGCGCAACGAGTCGCCAAATTACTGAACGGCCATGGAACCGTCGCCCTCCTGGGTATAAATCCGGACATTACCGGGATCATGATTCGCTCGCGCGCTTTTGAAGAGTTTCTCGCCCAGAATGATCCCGGCATTCGCATTGTAGAGAAGCGAATGGGGACATTTAACGTCGCGCACGAGCAGCAGGAAGCCGAGGATACATTGAGGGCGAATCCCAGTCTCGATGTGGTTGTAGCCCTGATGTGGCCCACCATCGATGGAACCTCGGCTGCGCTCGAAGCGATGCCGGAGAATCACCACCTGAAGGTCATCGGCTTTGATCCGTTTGGACTTCCCCCATTTCAACAGGGTGGGAACATCGATTCCGTGATCGACCAGGACACGCGCTCCATGGCACGAGAGGCGATCGAGTTGATTCATGCGAAGCTGCTTGGCCAATCCGTACCCTCATTGGTGCACATCCAACCGAAGCTCATCACAAGGGACAACGTTAACTCGCCCGAGGTCCGTTTCATGGTTTCTATCAGAGACTGGCGCTGGAGCCCCGCGCAATGAAACTCTCGCCCTCAATGCGCCGCCGAGCTGTGGCTTTGTTGCTCATGAGCCTCGTTCTGGTCTTGGCGCTCTCCGGCCTGCAAGCTTACTTGAATAGCCCCGGCCGCGGCTTGCCCTATCATGATTCTTTTGCAAGCGGAAAAGCCGATGAATGGAAGGCGTTGGGCGGTACCTGGGAACTTGTAAATGGCGTCATGCGCAACGACTCGGATGAGCGCGGCGCAAAGCTGCTGACTGGGTCACCCTATTGGCAAAACTACTCCATCGAAGCCGATATCAATTTGCTGGGCATCAACGGTGACGCCGGTCTGATCATCCGTTCAGGAGATGAAGAGGAAGGTGTCAACGCCTACAGCGGCTATTACGCTGGTATTCGGACCAGAGATAACTCCCTTGTCCTCGGCCGCGCCGAGCACCGTTGGCTGGAGGCCTCCAGACAAATTTCCGCGCCAATCGGCATTCGGCCTTTTCAGTGGTACCACTTAAAATTGCTGACCTATGATTGCCAGATTGTTGCTGCGGTTTCCGCACCTTTCCAAACCATCCCAACTTCACTGGGCGTAAAAGACTCGGATTGCATCCGCTCGGGCCGGGTGGGCCTCCGCTCCTACTCATCGGGAGGTCTGTGGCGCAATGTAACTATTCGCCTCGCAACACGTCAGGATATGGTTAGCATGCTCGATGGTGCTGGAGGAAAGGCTCAATCCACCCCGGCAACTCCAGCAACCGAGGACGTTGCGGTTTCCGGTCTGTACGGTTCCTTCGAGCAAGAGAAGGAGAGAGCCAGCTCCAACGCAGGCGCGCAGAGCATAGAAAGCTTACGCCTAGCTTCTTTTGCCACTCCCGCGGCTGCAACAGTCCGAGGTGTCGTCATCCTGACCGCGCCGCGGCTTTATATCGAGGACTCGACGGGCGGAGTCTACGTCCCGCAGCCGAAGGCGCCACTCCTCAGAGTCGGCGATGAAGTTGAGGTCACAGGCCAAGTGCATCCGGGCGATTTCAGTTCCACGCTGGAAGACGCATCCGTGCACGTGCTTTGGGCCCGTACGCCGATGCCTCCTGTATCCGCAACAGCGTTTCAGGCGTCCACGGGTAAATTTGATGCGACGTTCATTGAGGTGCAGGGACGCCTGACGGGAAAAGAGCACGGGCCGGACAACACGCTGATTCTCGATCTCGACGAAGGTTCGCAATCTTTCCGTGCCATCCTGAATCCCGGGCGAAGCGATTTTCTTTTCAGCAACCTCAAACTGAACAGCAGTCTTCGTCTGCGCGGCATCTGTGTCGTCGATCCCGCGTTCACCGGGAACCTCACTCCCTTCGTTCTGCTGCTGCGATCCAACGAGGATCTTCAGGTCCTCGCAGGTCCTCCGTGGTGGAACACAGGACACGTGATTGCGATGGTCGTCGCAGGGTTAATGCTCGCACTGGTTTTCAATTTCTTCTATCACCGCATCGCGCATTGGCGCATGCAGGGTGTGCTTGATGAACGTCAACGCCTGGCTCACGAAATGCACGATACATTGGCGCAGAGTTTTGCTGGCATTGGATTCCAGTTGCAGGCGATTCGCAACGGGCTTCCCGAGGCAAATACCGCTGTCCTTGAACAACTCGATTTGGCCAGCAACCTGGTTCGCCACAGCCACCAGGAGGCGCGCCGAAGCATTGCGACGCTCCGACCCGAGTCGCTGGAGACAGAGGACGTGCTGTCAGCCCTGAAGCTTTGCGCGCAGCGCATGGTGGAAGGCGGTACCGTTCAGGTTGTCGCGGAAAAGGAAGGCGATCAACGGCCCATCCCCTTGCGTATCATGGATGCCCTCTTCCGTATCGGCCAAGAGGCTATTGCCAATGCGGTAAGGCATGCAAATCCTACCGTACTCACCATTCGCCTCAAGGTCGGCGATAACTTCGCGCGCTTGCAGATTGAAGACAACGGGAAAGGTTACACCCCGGGCGACGGCTTACTGGGCTTCGGTATTCGTGGCATGCGGAGGCGCGCCCAAGGCATCTCAGCCGAATTTCAAATCCGAAGCACGCCGGGCGAAGGCACGCGAGTCCAGATCTCCGCGCCCCTGCCGCCTCGTATTACACTCGTCAATTGGCCAAGATTGTTCTGGAGTTATGCAAGGGAGCAGTGGATTGATGTCCGACCTTCAAAACGCGCCGATTCGCATTCTTATCGTTGATGACCATCCGGTTGTACTGGCGGGACTGACGAGCATGCTGGGCACACAAGCGGGAATGGAAGTCGCGGGTTCCGCTTCAGGAGGCGAGGAGGCCTTGCAGATGCTGCAGCGCACGCCGGCGGACCTTCTCCTGCTGGATCTTCGCATGCCGGGCATGAGCGGAATCGATACGCTTCATGCTCTCAAGAGAGCCAAAATCAGCATTCGCGTAGTAATTCTTACCAGCTTTGAGACCGATGAGGACATCTACCGTGCGGTGCAGGCGGGAGCGCAGGGCTATTTATTAAAGGACGCGCCCCAGGCCGACATGATCGATGCTATCCGCGCGGTTCACTCAGGTAAACGATATTTTCCCCGCCATATTGCGGCGCGGCTGGCGGAGAGGATGATGCGCACAAATCTGACCGCGCGCGAACTGGAAGTGCTGAACATGCTCGCGCGGGGCCTTACGAACAAGCAGATTGGTCACGCCCTCGAAATCAGCGACAACACGGTCCGCAATCACGTCAACAGCATCATTGAGAAGCTGGAAGTCTCAGACCGAACTGAAGCCGCCACCACCGCGATCCATCGCGGCATCATCGATGTGAATAATTGACAGAGGCCATCGGCTCGCTTCATATATCCATCCGGTTTACCGCCGTTCTAAATTGTGTGAACTCTCATACAGCATCGGAGAAAGATTGCGTTTCTTGCTTCGATGGCGAAAGTAGACCATGTGTACTATGCGCAAGAAAACCGTTTTATGTAATATAGGCGCCAGCTTGACTCAGGAGTTGATTGTGCTGTCTTCATCCAAAGCTCTGCCTTCGCGTCGAAGCTTTCTAAATCGGCTCGGCCTAATCGGGATGGCGTCGACGCTTCCCATCGGCCGCTTTCTTTCTGCTTCCGATACGCCGGTGTTAGCGACTTCAGAATCGGATTCCAACGCATCTTCACTATTGAGGAACCGAGCGCCGCTAGCTCCCAGCGCGTTTTATTTTCTGCCGCTTGGTTCCATTCGGCCAGCAGGCTGGCTTGAGGGCCAACTTCGCATTCAGGCCAATGGCCTCAGCGGGCACCTGGACGAGACGTGGGCGGATGTGGGCCCCGAGAGCGGCTGGCTGGGTGGGAAGGGCGAATCGTGGGAACGCGGGCCATACTTTCTCGATGGACTGGTTCCGCTGGCCTGGCTTCTTGACGATGCACGCCTCAAAGCGAAGGCGCAGCGGTTCCTCGATTGGACGCTCGACCACCAGGCGACCAATGGAATGATCGGCCCGGCGTCAAACAATGACTGGTGGCCCCGCATTGTCATGCTCAAGGCTCTTACTCAATACCAGGAATTCACCGGCGACAGTCGAGTGATCCCGGTGATGGATAAATACCTGCGCTATCAGTTTGGCCAGTTAGCCCAACGTCCACTGCACGACTGGAGCAAGTTCCGGTGGCAAGATGAATTGCTGAGTGTTCTCTGGCTCTACAACCGTACCGGCTCTGATTATCTGCTGGATCTGGCGCAGTTGCTGCGGAAGCAAGGCTATGACTGGATGGCGCAATACGCAAACTTCCAGTACACGAAGCGCATCACGGCGGACTACATCAAGCTTGAGAAGGGAGGCGTACTTAAGGATCTGGGCCTCGCCACTCATGGAGTGAACAACGGACAAGCAGTGAAGACAGGTCCCGTATGGTCGCTGGTTTCAGGCAGCCCTAACGATCGTTCTGCCGTCTTCACCATGATTTCGGAATTGAACAAATATCACGGCCTGCCCAATGGCATGTTCTCGTGCGACGAACACCTGGCAGGCCTCGATCCTACGCAAGGATCGGAGTTGTGCACCGTGGTCGAATACATGTTTTCACTCGAACACTCGCTCGCCATCGTGGGCGATCCCCGGCTGGGTGACCGGCTCGAGAAGCTCGCATTCAATGCGCTCCCCGGCACATTCACTGACGATATGTGGGCCCACCAGTATAACCAGGAGCCGAACCAGGTGGAGTGCAGTCTGCACCAGAAGCCCTGGACCACCGACGGGCCAGAATCAAATCTCTACGGCCTGGAGCCCAACTTCGGCTGTTGCACGGCCAACTTCCACCAGGGGTGGCCGAAGTTTACCAATAGCCTGTTCATGCGCTCCGGCGTACAGGAGAGCGAGGACGGATTAGTCGCAGCGGTGTATGCTCCCTGCGAAGTGCACACCACTCTGCGGGGAACTCCGGTTCACGTGGTGGAAGAAACAAATTATCCTTTCCGTGGCACGGTCCGCCTTCTCATCAACCCCGCCACGCCGGTACATTTTCCGCTGCAGCTCCGCATACCGGACTGGGCTGCGGGCGCTACTCTCCGAATCAACGGCCAAACAGCGCCGCCACCCTCGCCGGCATCATTTGCCCGTGTGGAGCGCACGTGGAAGGCGGGCGACCGCGTGGAGATCGAATTCCCGATGAAGCCGCGCATCTCCCGTTGGTTCCACGACTCGATCGCTGTCGAGCGCGGGCCGCTGGTCTTCTCCTATGGCATCGGCGAAGATTGGGTCAAACTTCGCGACCGTGGCATGACCGCGGACTGGCAGGTCTATCCAACCAGCCCGTGGAACTATGCGCTGCAGCTGGATGCCGATGAACCGGACAAAAGCATTTCCGTTGCGGAAGCCGAAGTGGGCGAGGGGCCATTCACCAAGCGGCAAAGTCCCGTCCAACTCAGTGTGAAGGCACGCAAACTCGCTGCATGGCGCGCGGAAGACGGCGCCGCTGATCCGCTTCCGCAAAGCCCGGTGGTGAGCGATGAGCCGGAGGAGACAATCACGCTTGTGCCGTATGCGGCTGCAAAGCTGCGCGTCACCGCGTTTCCGAAGGGTGGAAGTTGAGGAATGCGCATGTGGCCGGATCTGGTCGATTCGGTCGTCTATTTTGTCCGAGATGGCAGGCAGCTTCCACAACCCTTCTGGAACAAGGCTGTCCATTGGTGGTGGACGATAGACGCCGTCAGCAAGCCGAAAATTCCTGCCGATTGACGCCGAGCGTTCCGGGATTTCTCGAGTTAAGGGGGCGCTTCAGCCGCTTCCCTTTTTCGCATTAGATGATCATTTTTGGTTAACCCAATCAATCGGGCGTTAAATCTTTGCTTATAATGAAGTCAGATTCATCTAACATTGGGCACAAAGGGCCAAAATCTGCAGAATAGAAGGTAGAATTTGTCCAGTATGCCCGAACAACTGAATCATCGTTCCGAACAGATCATCAAGTTCCTTCTGCGCGTAGGAACGGCAACGATTGAGGAGATTCTTGCTGTCGCTGGCTCCTCGGCACCCAGTATTCGCCGTGACTTGGTCCGTCTCGAGAATCGGGGACTGATCCGCCGTACACACGGAGGCGCCGCGCTGGTCGAGCCGCTGCTCTACGAGCCTTTTCGCTATGACAGTTCTTTCCTGGCGAGGGAGCAGCGTTTCGCCATGGAGAAACGCCGCATCGGTCTCGCCGCCGCAGAATTGATACAACCCAATGAAACGGTGGGGCTTACAGCGGGAACTACCACGACCCATATTGGGCGCAGCTTGCGCCACCGCGAGAAGATTCAAGTGATCACCAACGCGGTCAACATTGGTATGGAACTGTGCAATCAGCCTGGAATTCGTACATATTTGACGGGTGGCGTCATTCCCTGGGCTTGGTCGTTCTCGCTTACGGGCAACGCGGCGCTCACTTTTCTGGATGATGTCTACATGGACAAGGTCTTTTTAAGCGTGACAGGCCTGGACTTCGAACGGGGAGCGACCACGCTTGAGACCGATGAGGCCCTGATCTACCGCAAAATGCTCAAGCAGTCTAAACAGGTGATTGTGGTCACCGATTCGAGCAAACTGGGCAATGTGAGCCCCGCATTTGTCTGCCCGGCCAGCGATATCAACGTGATTATCACCAATGTCGGTGCCTCAGCAGAGGCGCTTGCTCCCTTTGAGCGGCAGGGGATCCGTGTCATTCGCGCTTGAACGAGAGCAGTCCGAGCCTCTGTTCCTGATCTCTTCGGGTGATCATTTGACTTAACTCTATTCACAGCGCTGGTTTAAGAACCCTCCCGCTACTTGAGCCCTCGATTTCAGTTTGAAGCCCTCAATTCCAACCTGAATAGACCATATTGCGCATCTTTACACGATCCTTGTGCCTTATATGCGTGAATAAGAAACGGGACTTGGGTCCTTTTCCAGGAAGGCGCGATTCGCAGTTTTGATCATTTTTGGCACTTTTGTTCATTTTATACTTGAAATCTATTGCCTTTCGCCCTATCGTTCCTATCAAAGACATTTTCGGGTTCAGGCGCGTATCGATCACGACGCCGAAAGAAGTTTCGATTGCAGTCTTCGAGGACCCGGCGGCTGGCGTGTTTCAGAGTGACTCGTCGGCCACACCTGAACCATCTTGGGAGAACGTGATGCACAATCAGAAAAGTCCATTGGCGAGTCCTGGCTTTGCAACCTCTTTCCATGGAGAGAAGGCTAGCTTGAGAACGACAGCTTCGGACCATCGCTTTTCTGAAAATCCCAGGGTGAATCTCTTCGCGGCAAAGGCCGCAACCTCATTTGGCTCTTGAATTCACCCGTCGATACGTGCCTACGTATGGACTTCACAGGATTTCGAAGAAAGGTGCGATGGCAATGATTGATGTTGAGCGGGTTTTCAATCACAAGCTGATATCACAAAGTTTCAACCCCGCCCTCGAGGGCTCTGCCAAAAGGAAGAGCTCGATCAAAGGGCCTCCACCCCTGTTTTGGCTGATGGCAGTTCTGCTGCTTTTCTGCCCCCTCATGACGCGTGCGCAGGAACTGTCGGCGACTCTCGTCGGCACGGTGACTGACACCAGCGGAGCCGTGATTCCAAATGCAACCATCACCATCACGCTCAACGGCGTCAACGGAGCCGCTCGCGTTTTGCAATCGGATGGCGCCGGCAGCTACGTCGCGTCGAACCTCACGGCCGGGACCTACTCCGTCACTGCGGTGGCAGCGGGGTTCGAGACGTTCAAGGGCAGCAACATCACCCTGGATGTGGCGGAAAAGCATGCGTTTAACATTCAATTGAAAGCGGGTTCGGTCACCACCACAGTCACGGTGGAAGACAATCCGGTTTCAGTCGACACGGAGACCAGCGGCCAGGCGGGCACCATTTCGGGAATCCAGATCCGGGAACTCGAGATCAGCAGCCGCAACTTCGAGCAGTTGCTCACCCTGCAGCCGGGTGTTGTAAGCCAGTTGGGCGACGAGCCTTCGGCCGGTGCCACGGCCATGTCGGTCAACGGAGCGCGCACCACGGCCAATAACTGGACGGTCGACGGCGCCGACATCAACGACAGCGGCTCCAACGGCACAGTGGTGAATGAGCCAAGCATGGACGCTATTCAGGAAATTACGCTGGAACGAGGCAACTACGACGCGGGCTACGGTCGGTCGGGCGGCGGCCAGGTTTTGGTGGCCACGCGCAGCGGCGGCAGTTCCTTCCATGGCGAGGGTTATGAGTACGTCCGCAATACCATGTTCGACGCCAACGACTGGCTCAACAAGCATAGCCAGGTGGCGGCGGGCCAGCCGAATGAAGCCGGTGTGAACCATCACAACGTGTATGGCTTTACGATTGGCGGCCCGATCTACATTCCGAGGGTCTACAACGTCGACAAAAAGAAGGCCTTCTTCTTCTGGTCGGAGGATTGGCATAAGATCACTCAGGCCGCCTCCAGCGTGACCGTTAACACGCCAACCACGGCTGAAGTGGGAGGTGTCTTCGCGGGCAATATCACGGCCAAGTATCCGCAGGCCACATACGACCCGAGCACCGGCATGTCGACGATTCCTTCGAGCGCCTTCAGCCAGAACTCCCAGGTGTATCTGACCGGCCTCTTTGCCAAGAACGCGACCAGCGCCGGGGTTGAGACCCTTAACCTTCCGGCTGAAAACAGCTACCGCGATGACATCGTCCGCATCGACCACTACTTCAACGACAAGGTTCACTTCTACGCGCGCGGCATGAACGATGTCATGCCGGTCACTCAGCCGATGGGCCTTTGGGCAGGCAACAACTACCCTGGGGCAGCGGCTGCTGCGGTCGATTCCCCAGGCAAGAATGTGGTCGGCAACCTGACGTGGACAATCTCGCCCAGGATCGTCAACGAGTTGGAATTTGTCTACTCCCAGGGTACCTATCATTCGAGCTTCATCGGCTCTCCCTTCGCCACTTCGGCGACTGCGCTCAGCGCGCTGCAGCCAAACACGGAGCAGTTCAAAGATCCTTACGGACGCCTTCCCGGAGTCGGCATCACCGGCCTGACGGGCTTCTCGCCAGGCTCCACGCCGTGGAAAGAGCGCAACCTCGACCGCAGCTACTTCGACAACCTGGCTCTGACCTATGGCAAGCACACCCTTCGCTTCGGCTTCCAACTGCAACAGATGCTGAAGAGCGAAAATGCCGTGGCCGGCGGAGCCAACTTCAGCTTTGGCACTGGGGCGACAGGCGATGTTCCGTTTGCCGACTTCCTGGTGGGCAACGTGAGCCAATATACCCAGCAGAACAAGGACACCATCCCCGATCTCCAGTACCTCAACAGCGAAGCCTACATCCAGGACGACTGGAAGCTGAGCCATAAACTGACTCTCAACCTCGGCCTTCGCTGGAGCAGCTTCCCTTCGCCTGATGACAAGGCCAACATCCTTGCGAACTTCGATCCGGCTCTCTACAGCCCGCAACTCGCGCCGAACATTGATCCGGTAACCGGCAATTTCATCCCCGGTCAGGTCATTGGCGGCTTTGCCCTCAACCCGGCCACTTACGCCAACGGCATCATCTTCCCGCAGGGCACAGCCTGCAGCACGGCGAAGACCTACTCTGCTCAGGTCCAATGCTCGCCCTATGGCAAGACCATCGACCCGACCTACAGCGACAACTTTGCTCCGCGCGTGGGCTTTGCCTATAACCCGGACGGCCGTGGAGTCACCTCCATCCGCGCCGGCTTCGGAATCTTTTACGATCGCGTGCTGAACGGAATCTTCGAACAGAGCGCCTTCTACGACCCGCCGGAGGTGCAGTCCGTTACCGTCAACAACACCTCCTTCGATAAGCCGCTAGCCGTGGCCGGCGCTACGAACTACGGGCCCAACTTGTTGTGGACGACCGGAACCCCGGCCTTCAAAGTTCCCAACTACGCCGACTATAACCTCACCATCGAGCGGCAGCTCCTGCCTACAACCGTCCTTTCCGTGGCCTACGTGGGCAGCAAAGCGCGCCACCTGATCGGCGAGTTCGACATGAACCAACCCACAGTCGGTTCCCGCCTGGCTGCGGATCCCAACACAGATGTCAATGCGCTGCGACCCTACGCGGGATACAGCTACTTTGATACCAAGAGCACGATCTTCACGAGCAACTACAACGGGTTGCAAATCTCTCTGAACCATCGCTCCTCCAGGGGCCTGACAGTGGGCGCGGCGTATACCTGGTCGAAGACTCTGACCACGAACTCCAATGACCGCGGAACGGCGGCCACAGACACTTACAACCTGAGGCAGGATTACGGTCCGTCCACCTTCAATCAACCACAGACGCTGATGGTGAACTACGTCTACGACCTGCCCTTCTTCAAAGGACAAAGCGGCCTGGAAGGCAAGGTCCTGGGCGGCTGGGAATTATCCGGAATCACTCAGGCGCTCTCCGGCTCATCCTTCTCCGTGGTGCAGTCTTCGGATCCGTATGCATGTCCCACTCTCTCGAGCGGGCTCTGCGATACGAACCCGGCGCACGGCTATGTGGCAGGACAAGGCCTTCGCGGCATCGGTATCGGCACTCCCGATGGCCATATCGCTGCCCGCGTCGACCAGATTGCTCCAGTTCACATGACCAAGACAGTGGCTCAGTGGTTCACCACCTCCTCCTACCAGGCTGCTGCCGGCCACTTCGGCAACCTAGGCGCCGGCTCGCTCCTTGGTCCCGGACTGCAAAGATGGGATATGGCCCTGGCCAAGAACACCAAGGCTGGCGAGTGGGTCAATATCCAGTTACGCGCCGAGGCTTTCGACGTATTCAACCACCCGAACTTCATGGGTGTTGACGCCAGCATCAGCGACGGAACCAACTTCGGAATTGTTAACAGCGACCACGAGCCGCGCATCCTGCAGCTCGGTGCAAAGGTCACCTTCTAGTTCTGAACGATTTAACGCAGCAAAACCGAAGGCCGGGGCGAAAGCTCCGGCCTTCGCTTCATATAGGCACCGATTTTCGCGGCTCCGATTTTGAATGGAAGCGGATCGTCACAGCAGTTATTTGACCGCCGGCGTAGTTACCGCTCCTTGCGGTGCGCGGTCCGGAGGCGGAACTCTGGACATCACCTTAATGAGTCCTTCATCGGCTGCCTTGTTGAGGCTTTTGGATTTGTCGAATTCAGCTTTGGCCTCCGCGGTCCTGCCCATGGAGCGGTAGAGTCGGCCCAGGCGGTAATGGGCGCTGACATCGCCGGGCTTGAGGGTGACGGCCTGCTTTAACTCGCGGAGTGCGTCTTCATTGCGGCCAGCTTCAGAATAGACAATGCCCAGATCCAGATGCCCCATGGCGTTGGCGGGGTTGATGCTTACCACTTTTTCCAAGAGCGGGAGTGCGTCTTCCAGCCTGTTTATCTGGATCAGCGAATCGGCGAGGTAGAGCATGGCCTGTGCGTGCCCCGGATAGTTGTCGAGTTCGGCCTGAAACGCGCGAGCGGCGTCCTGGGTCTGCCCCTGGATCCACAACAGATACCCGAGTCCGAAGTGAACATTTGGCTCCTTGGGATTTGCCACGGCTGCGGCACGAAGCTCCCTTATAGCGCCAGCCGTGTCTTTCATTTCGTCCAAAGCCTCGCCGGCCAGCATATGGGCCTCGGCTGAATCCGCATTCAAAGCAACAATCTGATGAAACGCATCAAGGACGCATGGATACTGCCGAGACAGCAGGCAACTGTGCGCCAAAGTCAGCAGAAGTGGCAGATTTGTCGAATCGTGAGCGGCGGCCTGCTTCAAGTACGGATCCGCAGCGACAAACTCACCGAGCCCATAGTGAGACATCCCCACTAGAATTGTCAGACGTTGATCGCCGGGCTCAGCCTTCAGCAGCGGGCTGAATTCGTGAATGGCCTCGCGGTAACTGCCCGCCTTGAAGAAGGCGAGACCGAGATTCAAGCGGAGGCTAGGCATGGACGGATTCAATGCCATTGCTTTTTTGTAGAAGGCAATGGCTTCCGCGTAGTGCTCCTGGCGCGCTTCGAGAAGCCCGAGATGAGCAAAGGGCTCAGGATTCGCTGGATCCTCTCTGGATAGGTTGGTCCAAGCTGCTTCAGCCTCCGCGTTCTTTCCCTGGCGCTCGAGCGATATAGCCTCTTGAGCCTGGCTGTTTTGTGCCAACGCCGGCGATGCGCAACTGGCGAAGAGACAGACCAGCGGTATCGCCAGCCAGGGCTCGATTCGAAGTCTCAAATGTTATCTCCATTCGGATTTTCGCTCCCGGACGCCGCGACATGCAACCATCATTTATTGTGTATGCGCACCAGAGCAAAACCGTGCCGCTGAGGGCCGCGTATGCGGGGTGCTGCGGCGGATTGAGAGTTTGCCGCAGCCGGATCTTGTCTTTCGTAATCTACCCAACACCATCTGGACCCTTTCGCGGGCCAAGGACAATTGCGCAGGCCTATTTCACTATGCAGAAGCCGCATTCAATCCGATCTGAATGGCTTCGCGCGGAGAGTATTGGATGCGCGCAGGTCCGGCAAATACGTTTCCCGTGACCACTGCGCAATCGACTGCATCGCCCAAAGAGATGTGCGGTTTCTTCTCACGGAATTCGCAACCGCGAATCAGAACACGACCTCCGCTAGCCTGGATTGCTGCATGCTCCCCTTCGGCTCCCCACTGCACGAATGTGCAATCACTGAATCCAACCGTGCCGGCGCCGCCGATCCTGGCAATTTGATTGCACGGTCCCCAGAAGGCGCTGTTGTTGATGCGAATGACTCCTCGATTCGTTGCGCGCACTTCCACCATGGTCGGATCCTCACCATGAAACGAAGTGAACTCCGCGTTTGTAATCAGCAATCCATACTCCGCGCTCTGTTCCACAAGAACTGCACGATTGCAATCATCCGCGCCGATGCCGAGGAAGTTGCCGTTGCACTCGCCGGTGCCCGAAGAGACGAATTTGTAACCGACCTTGTAACCGAAGCAGAAGGTGTTCAGCACATACTCCCAGTCGGCGCGGGCGAAGATGAATGCTTCGCCATTCTCCATTTGCCACTTGTACGCCTTGCCGCTGGAGTGCCACCAAGGATTGAAGTGAATGTTCTCGATACGGCCAATATCGTAGATCGCATCCACCCAGATGCCGCGGCGCAAGGGTTGTCCGGTAATGTTTCTCAGGTTGTGCCGCTCGTTGCTGCTGGCGTCGATTCCCTGATAAGGATTGAGCAGTTCCAAATCAAATGCAGCAGGATTTTTCCCCCGCATGGCGATGGTCCACGGATAGCGAATCGGCTCTGCATCCGGGTTCTGTTCGGGATAGTAGATGCTCAATCCGCTGACGGAACTATTCGTGCTTAATGTCAGGAACGGCTTGCCCTCTTCCCTGTCTTTGCCGGCAACGACATAAAGCGCCGTTCCGTCATCGCCCGGCTTGCGCTGACCACGGTCGCGCAAGCCGGTGTGCGACGGAACACACAGATACGATCCGCGCAAGTGAACTCCTTCGGGAATGTTGAGTTCACTTGTGAAGAGGTAGCGTCCAGGGGGCGCGTAAACAACGCCACCCCCGATGCGGCTCACAGCATCGAGAGCACGCTGAAATGCTGCGCTATCGTCGGTTACCGCATCGCCGATGGCGCCGAAAGTGCGTACGTTCTCTTCTCGGGATTCGTGGGGACTTTTCATCCCCACGGTCTGCGCATAGTCCGGCTTCGCAATCAGCGCCAATGCCCCGGCTGCCGAGCCCATGCCGAACAGATCACGTCGGGACGGCAGCCCCGGTTCGTTCCCACTCATCACGACCTTCTTTCCATTAACACGCGTTTCCTGGTTATCGAATTACTCAGCTGCGTTCGCCGGATTGCTCATGGAATGCGGCGCATCCTGAGCAGCAGCTCCCCCGTTCGTATTCGGTTGATCGCCCATCTCCAGGACCAGCGTTGCCCGTTGGCGATCTCCACATATGAGTGGACCTCTTGTCCATTCGCCGACGACTTTTCTCCCTATCAGCAGACCGCGTCGAATGCCTGTC
>OBLW0100000786.1_pt1 | contig 27158 bp, 25 predicted proteins | sample 1520161 | NCBI WGS metagenome assembly OBLW01 (sample SAMEA3539309, study PRJEB22396) | soil metagenome | biome: tundra; feature: field; material: soil | place: USA | collected 2010-05 | depth 0.15 m | reverse complement strand
TGTACTGGGAGGACCAAGCGACAAAGAAGGCGCCCATTACGTGGAGGCAGCAATGTTCCCGGTTGGGTCGGCACCAGCCTGGTGCGAACCTTGCGAGGCGATTCATCCGGCCAGTCAATCGCTGGCCGCGGCGCTTCGGGCGGCCAGAACGTGAAGGCCGGCTCATGGGAATCCCCTCTGTCGAAAACGAGCGAACGCCGCTCCCCAGGAGAAGCCGGCGAATCCCCCGCATCGTACCGCTGAACGGACAGAATGCCTCCCATCCTTTCGTGTATATTTCGTGTATTTCAGCACATTCCGAGCCTATTTATTTGTTGACTATAAGTTATCTGTTGACTTACAAGCAGACTGCGCAGAGAATAAGTCCACAGCGTTGGCTAGTAGCACCAGTATTACTAGATATTTTGACTGCGCTATAAACAAGAAGCTAAGGGCGCGGCTTGTGGCGCCTAGAACTTCGTGTGCGCGGGCACGACCGGAGGGCCTCCCAAAACCTTGAGGCATTACCCTGGTCGGCGGTACCGAGGGGCTAGAGCTCGGCCGGTGGGCGGGCAAGAGTCTGGTGTATAGATGGGGAGATACGGGCGGAGGGGTGAGCACGGCCTTGCGTGAGTGCCGGTCGCTAGAACGGCAGTAACTCTTGCCGGCGACCGTCATATTATTACGTTGTTACTGAACCGGAGGGTGATCGCGGAACGGCTCCGTGAATTTCTGGGTTAACGCCTCCCACCGGATGTTTCTCCCAAAGAGATGAGGCGGGCCCCGAGCGCTGGAAACAGAAGAGAGCGGCGGAACAGGAGCCTTCGCCTTCGCCACCGCCTGAAGAACCCGACCCTGGGAGCGAGAATTCGGAGTGATCCGGCTGGAATAGGAGGTAGAGACGTGCATGGTCCCTATGACGAGCAATTGACAACCACGGAGCGTACAGGCGAACCAGGTGAAGTCCATGCGCCAAGTACGCCCGGCGGAAAACTACTAGTTCCGCTGCAGCTACTCGAAGCCCGCGGATATGAGGAGGCGACCACAGGTGCGATCGATGCATGCCTGTTGGAACGGCATCTTAACCAGTGGACTGAATGCTACTTGGGATGTTCAAGCCACGGACGCGAGGATTTATGACACGGGAAATATCGAATCTCTCGCAGCAGCTCTGGTCGTTAACTGCTGACCTGCGACCTGCCGCGGAAGGGAAGCCTGACGACCTGCATCGGGCTCGCGTCTATATCGCCAGCGCTCTGGCGTCCAACGAAACGTCGGTTGCGGCCCGATCGGCCTCCGCGGTAACTCAAACACCTGTGGAGTTGACGCAAGCGCACCAACAACTACTGGATACTGCGATCAAGGAATCGTCACCCGAGCTAGTCGAGAGCGGCGCTTTCGTCGTCACTCGTCGTGAGGTTCCGCTGGCTGTTGGCGGGCCTTCGAACCTCGCACCGTCCGCGGTCGCAGGGCAGGCGATCGACCTGACCTTCGGACCGTTCCTGGATCAACTGGGACGCCCCGTCTGGATCGACCTGTACCGAATTGTTCGAGAGGTCCGGTTGGTCCGGGTCGCCGGTGGGGCGCCGTTCCTAGTGTTGCCGATAACGGGCCTCCTGGGTACTCAGAGCAGCTATAAGCTTGGGGCCGGCTCGGTTTGGATCGCCTCGCAGCAGCTTGCGGGTACCGCGCCGGCGAGCAGCTACACCGGCATCCTCATAAAAGGCGGCTCGGTGAAGTTCAGCAGTCCGCTGCCTCACTCAGGTCTTGAAATCGTCGTTCCGCCGGCGGTGACGTGTACGCTCGCAATCGATCTCAATGGCGGGGCGGCGCCCGCAGGCACCGGCGCAGGTCAAGACGCGCGGCTCAGCAACGCGAAACTTCCCGCCAAGGCTAGGTTTGTGTTCGCGGCCGGCGGTTCGCGCGTGGAGGCGGTATCCAGCTCCAGTCTCACCGTCTACGGGTCTACCGTTGACGTCGACGTCATCGCAGGTGGGGCGGCCTACGACGCGGAACTGACCCAGATCCTTTATCGCGCAACCACTACTGCCTCGACGTACGAGGTCAAAGACGTTCGTTCGGACCAGTTTATGCCCGGGGGGACAGCCTCTATCCACCAAGTGGCATGGGCGCTGCCGGTTGCCGTGACGCCGGCCAGTTCCCTTGGATCGGCGGCAGGCGCCGGCAGCTTAGCCGTGTTCTTGGAGTCCGGCCTGACGGTTGCATGGAAGGGGCAGGCAAGCCCCGTTCCCGCCGGCCCCCTCGTGCTGCTCGCCGCTCCGGGGCTGGTCACGGTGGTGGCACTTCAAGTGTTCGGATTGGGAACCCAGGAGAGCATTCATCTCTGGAGCGGCAAGCCTGGCGATTCACCGACTTCTCAAATAACGCTGGGCTGGAAGTCCACCTTTGCGATCTGGGTTTTCTCCTCCTCTTCGGGGTCGGAGATGCTTGCGATGTTCGCAGCCATCGACGGAAACTTCGATCGTCCGATTACGGTTGGGGGCCGCAGAGTCTACGTGCACTCCGACCTGGCCCTCATTCTGTTCATTGAGTCCGCGGCATTCACCGGATTCATCGTGGAAGCAGCCCTGCAACCACCACCGGTCCGGCCGAATGCACCTTTGGCATTCTCGATAGCGAACGCGGTGTTCCGGACGACCCAAGCCACATCTCTGATCCTGGTTGCCGCCTTCGACGGCGTTCAGGCGAAGGCGGGCGGGCTGGCTCTAGGGTTCGGCCTTCAGTACCTGTTGCCGATTCTGCCGGATCCTTACGCGGCGAACTTCGACGTCGCGGTTCGCCAGCTCAGCGATACCGGCGTCGTCGGATTGCTTTCGGCGATCGTGCTGTGGACCCCTACGATCAAGCCGGTTCTGACCTATGCGCTTCCTGCCAACGCGGCCAGTGCTATGCTGGGCGCCCAGCCGAATCCCGCTCAAGGCTTCGTGGCAGTGCAGCCGTCCGCCGCGGTGGGCTATGGTGCGGTCGTATTATTGGACCTCTCCACCAACGTCGACCAGTTCGGCGTGGCCTGGCAAACAAACTCGCGGTTACGCGCCGCGGGGCCAAATACGCTTGCGGTCGACTCCATGTATTTAGAGAGCCCAAGCGACTCCGTCTACGTGCTCACCGCTCCTTCCGTACTTTGGGAACCGGTCTATACGGATCCACCGCCTTCACCGCCGTACCCGGTGGGTTATCCGTCGCCGATCAGTTTTCCGAACAGCGGAGGACCGACCGCCCTCGGTGTGCAGTCCGTCAATTTGGTTCGGGTTGCGCCGGCGCCCGCGCTGGACAACCTGGTTGCGAACTTCACCACAAATCCGGCGCCCAGCACAACGACGGCGCGCCTGACGCTGCCTTTTGGCATGGAGGCGTTTGCGACGCTGAACAAGTCGGCCGGCCCGGCATTCAAGGGAGCCAATGTCGCCTACAACCGTCCCCAATTCACCGCGGAATCCGTGATCGGGGGATACCAGATCAGCCTAAACGCGGTGGATCCCGCGTTCCCAGACTCCCCTGGCTTCGAGGGATACACGATTCAGCTTCAGAACTCGCTTTTCAACGGGGTACCCACGGCGCCGCCAGTGAGCATCCTGGGTGTGGATGTCGACACGATCTTCAACGGCTACCTGGGACCAAGCGGGACACACCAACTCGTGCCGGTCACCCGGATCGACCTCTCAGGCTACGGCGAGAGCCTGTTCAGCGACTGGCGGAACGAGACCAACGACGTGGCCGCGGTGAGCAAGGCGCGGTTCGACGTTCTGATTGGGCGAACTTCCGTCGAGGTTGTGCAGGTTCGAAGCATTCTCTATCCGTATGGCGTGAGGGTGGTACGAACGATTACGATCGAGCGAAAAAACACGGGCGTGGTCGCCAGGCACGATAGTGGATGGCGGCCCTCAAGCGACGGGGTGTACGATTTCACCGGAAGCACGCTGACGGTCCACCCCGGCGTGGTCCAGAAGATCGTCAATGTGATCAACATCAGAGACACGGGGGAACTCATCGACGTCGGCGGCGGCGCGCAGGTTGCCGGAGTCTTCTTCGACGGAGACCTGGTGATTGACGGCATCGCTAAAGGTGCCGGGCCTGACGGAGTTCCCGCGCGGAATCAGATCGGGTACATACAGCTCACTCCGGAAAAGTCTGGCGGCCCGCTGACGGACGCGCAATACGAGCAACTGATCCAAAAAGCAGGCCCTCTTGGCGGCGGGGTCGATTGCGTCCTGAACGTGGCAACTTCGGGCCTGATGATGAAGCTCGGCCGGGTTGGTGTCGGGGTCACTCAGGGCATGTCGGGGCCCGAGTTTGTGATGACAGCCTGGGGTAGCCCTCAGTTTCCGTACGGCGGCCAATGGTCGTTCCTGAAACAGACGGGCGCGGGCACTGCGCCGGAGTTGGTGGACACGGACCTTGGCGTCCCCTTGATTCGCGCGGGAGCAATCCCGGCTCCGCCACCTCCCACATCTGCCTACCGCTTTGCGGATCCCGAGGATCTCGCGAACGCGACGTTTCCCGCTTCGGATTACGGAATCGTTCACGCAACGGGAACTCAGCGCGTGTTCTTCCAGAGGCCTAAGATCGAGGCGACTGCACCGAACCGGATCACCAGCACGGTCGCTCCGACTCTTGCCGACCCCTACTCGCTTGCGAACTCGGTCGGCCTCTTCCCTCGTACGGATGCGGCGATACCATTTCCGAACGCGAACTACTCGTTGGGGATCTCCGGTGGCGGCGCGATCAAACTGAACCTGCCTTCGCCCAGCTTCCCGGTAACCGTGGGGCAGCGAACGATCTCGGAAGCCGGAGGGGTGCGGGCCTATGCCGATTACACGGGCGCAATCGCGACCATTTCTATCGATACGGCCGCACCCGTTTCCTGGAGTTTCCATCTGCAAGACGTCAACGTCGCCACAAGCTCGACCTTGATGGGGGAGGTGATTCGTCTCAAGGCATCGGTCGAGGCTTCCGCCAACGCGGAAACTCGGCTAACGAACTCGCAGATGATCTTTGGCGGGGCGCTGGGTCCCGTCCAGGACATCCTCACTTTCCTGTCAAGCCTCGGATTTCCATCGCCACTGAATGTCTCCATGACGAATAGCGTCAAGGTCAAGGCGGGGCTGAAGATTCCGATGGACAAAGAGCTGAACAAGCTGCTGCCGCCTGGAGGGCCCCAGTTCGACGACACCGATGTCGTTGTGTCGCTGGTGATCGATAACCCGGTATCGGAATTCGACTTTGAATTCGGCGCGACGATTCTGATCCCAACTCCATTCGACCCCCTTGTGGCGGTGGGGCTGACAAAGATCCAGATTCAGATGAGCACGGCGTCGGGCAATACATTCACCTTAACGGTGGGTGCCGGGCTCGGAGTGACTTTCAAAGTTGCAGGGTTCGGCTGTACGGCCTACTTCGCGGAGACGATGTTCTTCATCGTCGGCGATACGGTTCTTGGATTCGGCGTCGGCTTGCTGATCAAAGGCAGCATCGATCTCGAAATCGTTTCCGTCGATGTTTCCGTCGAGGCGAAGATGGCGATCCTTAAGGTCACCTGCCCCGGCGTCACGATTTATGGTGCGGCGCAAATCACCTTCGCGATTGACATCACCATTTGTTGGGTGATCGACATCGACATCGAAGTCCAGGCAGAGGCCGACCAGAACCTGAATGGCGGCCCTTGTGCGCTGCCCGATGTTTTGTAAGCAGAGGAGAAACCCATGTCATCAACCCGACTCAACCTTCTGCCATATCTCCAAGAGTGGGATGGCGCGAACCTGCAAATCCGGTTGCTTGCGATTCCGCGAGACAGTCCGCTTGATCCGCTGATTTCAGGTCTAACGCCACCGGGGCCTTCGTTCGCGACCGCAAACTTCAAATTCGACGTTTGTCTGGTTCAGGGCCTGGGAAGCATTCCCACTACTGGTACGCCGACGACGACCATCCCGGTCACGCCACCTTTCCCGGCACAAGCTGAAACGCTGTTCAACGAGCTGGCGACTGTTTTTACGATAGACCCTGCCCCGCCCCCCGCAAAGCCGCGGCAGGCAGGCCGTCAGATGCGCAAGTATCTGCCGCCGACCTATCGCGATGCAATCGGATTCTCCGGTCATCGGAGCACCCTGACGGTTTCCAACGACACGTACTACTGCCTGATGCATTCCGGCACGTCAAAGCCGCCGTACAAGAAGATCAAGCCGCCGGTCAATCCGAAATACGCCTGGGGCAAGGTCATCGCCATGACGCTCAGGCAGCCCATCCTCGCCGAAGCTCTTGGGATGATCTACCCGATGACGATCGCGGTTCCCGCGGACTTCTACAAGCAAGGCGGCTGGCTGTACGTCACCTTGGATCCAGCAAGCGATGGATTCGGTCTCACCAGTATTCCCGATGCCTTGAAGATCTACTCGACTCGAATTCCTTCGCTGTCTACGGCACGCACACTCTTTACTCCGGTGCTCTTTCCTGTTGCGACGGCAGTTCCGCCGGGGCCCTACGACGAGGTCTTCCAGGAGGTCGAAGACTACAACGACGGATTTGCCAAGGCTGTCCACGGGACGCAGCCTCAATATCTCGATCCGCTCAACGAGAAAGATGACGGCACGCGCCCGGCGAAGGAGATCGGTGTCCGGCTCGGCTGGGACGACGAGCAAGTCACGATTTGGCTCAATCGTCAGGTCGATCCGGGAGCAGTTTCGCTCGATGCGCCGCTTGGCGTCGCCGGATATCGGGTCGATGCGAGGCTGGAGGGCGGCGGTACCTGGTCTTCCCTTTGCCAGGTGACCAGCGCGGTCAAGGTCGGAACCAAGGCCGTCGGCAACTTCGCCGGTGACCTCAACGTCGAAGCGATCCCATCCCAACCCGACGGCGAAATCCTGGGTGACTACTGGTTGCCCAGCTACTACACGCATTGGACGGGTCCGTCGCTGGTCGCCGTGGATACGCTGGCACGGCAACTGATGGGCGATCCGGCTTTTGCCGGGCCCTATTCAGTCACCGGTGTCGACCCAGGAATAGAACTCAAGTATGGCAACACGTACCAGTTCCGCGTCCGGCTTGCCGACCACACGGGCGGCGGTCCTGCTACGACGGACGTTCCAGGCGTGCCCGGACCCAGCCCAATATTCACAATCCCGTTTCGCCGTTGGATACGGCCGCGAGCCATTCGCGTCACCGACAACCTGCCAAACGTTCCGGATCCTAGCACTCCTCCGGCCAAGATACACCTTCTGCGGCCGTTACTCGGTTATCCGGAATATGTCTTCACGGGCGCACCGAATGCAGACGTCGACCTGATTGCCGACATTCCCGCGGCACAGACTCAAGGAAGAGAGGTCGGCCTCCCCGATCCGGACGTAACCACGGTTCAGATCACGCTGCAAGTACGGGCGCTTGGATTCGACAACGGGCCTGGCGGTGGAACGTCGTCCGGTTATCATCCGGTATACACGACGACCCGGACGTTTCCGAGCGATCCTACCGTCCCGTTGGAACTGGACCTGGCATGGACCGATGTGCACAACGTCGACACGCTGTCTCCGGCTCCGACGACAGGCTCGATTCCGTTACCGACGGCACGGGATGTCCGACTCGTGTTTACGAGCGTGGGTCGCGACGATGCGCAGCTCAAATATTTCGGGGCCGCGGATGTGTTGGTCGGCGCATCGACAGACGTCAACATTCGCCACGAGTCTTCCGATGAAAGCGGGCTATTCGTGCCGGAAGCAACGGGCGATCTTCTGCGAGCAATGTTCTTGCAACCGACGGCCCTGCTTGACGCCGCAACCGCGAGCGCCCAACAAACCGCCGGTCTAGGAGTTCAAGCGCCTGGAAACCCGATTGGCCGTCTCGCGGACGAACTGCAGTTGGCCGTCAACGGACTGTGTATCCGCGGCCGACAAGGGCGGCGAACCACATTTGGGGCGTCGGGCGGGATGCGGCACATTCTTGCGCCGGACAATTCAAGCGTGACTTTCGCATCCAATACCGATCTGACACAGCACTGGATCATCGCTCTGCGATTGACGATCGACCGCGATTGGACCTGGGGTGGTCTTGCGCCGACGGGCGTCTCCCTTCAGCGCGGCGGCATCGAAGTGGGCCGTATCGAGATGCGATCCACCGTCGACTCAGACGCCTTGATTCACCCGAACCGAAGCGGAACGGATCTGGTTTTCTTGGATGTGGTCGATCCCAAACCGGACGCGGGTAGTTTCCCCGCGGAGCTCACCTTGAAGTACACGCTCACTCCGAGCTTCGTCAGCCCGCCGACGACTAGTGATGCACCTGTCACGATTAGCGTCGAACTGCCGATGACGACGAAACCGGCCCAGGTTCCTAAGCTGGTGTCGGCCGGTATCGCCCTTTCGACATACGTGCGGTCCGCCGACTACGCTAGCACGGAGCAGCGGAGACGGGCGCTTTGGCTCGAATTTGACAGGCCTCCTGACAATCCGCGCGATGGGTACTTCGGGCGAATACTTGGCTACGCACCCGATCCGGTACTTTCCGAATTCATCGGGGACCCCGACGAGACCGCGGAACCGCCGCTGCCCGTCGATCCGGAGTTGATTCGAACGATCATTCCAGGGCAATCCGACGATGGCGCAGGACTGACGGCGATGGATGCCCTTATCGCATCGGATTCGCCGGTACATTTCCTCCTGCCGCTGCCGGCGGGCATGCCGAGTGACGCTCCGGAACTTTTCGGGTTCTACACCTACGAGTTTAGAACCGGGCATGCGCTGGGCTGGAGCACGGCTCAAGGCCGGTTCGGAACACCGTTGCGCGTGACGGGTGTCCAGCATCCTGCTCCACCTTTCACGTGTATGGTCGTCCGTTCTCTCGCGGGAATTACGGCAAGCGCGCCGTTCGCAACCCCGGTTCAGAGCGGAAGGTCCGTCCGGCGATTCCCACCTGCGACCGAGATTTACGTGATGATCTATGCGCAGGTGTACCAGAGCGATGGCGCCGACTTTCGAAATGTCCTGCTGGGGAGGAAACCGGCCCGATTCAAGGAAAGCAGGCTTGAGTTCCAAGGGACGCCGGACGCGTTTTATGGCAATGCGACGTGGTCGAAGACCGAGATCAGGCTTCTGTTGGCGAGTTTGACGTTGGACTCCGACACCCCGCTAAGCTGCCTCGCCGTGGAGACGCTACCGGGCGGCGACCCGTTCCCGGACCCGCTCGGTGCCGGTCTTGGCAACGAGAGGCTTCTGCGCACATCTCCTCTCGTGCCCGTGCCGGAGCTTTGCGGTGCGTAACAAGCGTGGAACTTGGCTTTCATGAGAGAAGTTCGCGGTAGCGCCATCTCTCACGAAAGTGCGTCAGCCATTCGCTGCACGCGGTGCTGCCGTCGAGGCGCGCACGACGAACTCTGTTGAGAACACCTGTTCGGAACCTCCAGCCCATCGAGTTCCGTCAGGTGCGGCGCACTACCGACGAGCCGTTGTTCAACTGGTCCCGGTTCCGGCCAACCCAAATCCGTGGCTTGGGCGTCAAACGACGAGGTCGGAAGGAAGGATGTCCTTCCTACTCTCGTTGTCCGGGCTTTACCCGGTCGCCAGCTTAACGGGAGTGATCGTTAGCCGGTCGGAACCGGGCTCCCGCTTGGACCGGTCCGGACCTGTGGTTTTCCGCCCGGCATCCAACGGCCACGTCGGCAGGGCCCAGTCCTCCTTGGCCGGCCCGGAATTTCGCCTCCCCGTTCTGCTTGAGGCCTCGCGGGATGCCTTCCAGGTCCCTAACCAAAGAGAATAACGAATTTGTGCAACGCTCCACCGCGTTGTCCTCACCAATAGCCAGGAGGTTAAACTGCGATGCTGATGACGATTCGATACCAAGGTGGGATGAGAGTTGAGGCGGTCCTGCTGGCCGCCAATCGTGGACGGATGCGACTGGCTGTCGCTTCTCAGCGTGACACAATCGAATTGTATAAGGCTGAAGGGTGCTGGTACACGGAGAACGGGGACGTGATTGACGTTGAAGCGCTTATTCCATTTGCGGGAGCCGACCTTGCAGGTTTCTGCGCCGCAGTCTACCCTCGGACAATTGCGGCAGGGTCCGCTTTCCTAGGCGCATGATCGGCAGCAGCCGCGCCGGCGGATGGAAACTCAGATCCCGTAAAGGCGAACGCCTACAAGCACTTAGGAAAGGCGAGCCACATGCCCCAAGGCACTAGCGCCGAGCAATTGTACAGGCAGCTGTCGAGCGCCGGGGCAAAACTGATCGCCGCCCTAGCAGACGAGGCATGCGTGGCAGTGCTCTCCTGCAGGCACCCAGACGACGAAGAACTATACCTTATGTGGGCACACGCCAGACAGGTGACGGAGGAATGCCAGGAAGCCTACTGCCAGTGCTTAGAGCGATGCGACTATCCAAATGCGAGAATCAGAGACCTGGTTGAAGGAATAGACAGGCTGGAGCCGGAGCCTTGTTGAGAGTCTCCGCCTGCCCAGCCGACTAGAACAGACATGGAGCATCCTTCAGACCCCGGTCATATCGATGAGCACGATTTGGAGCGGCACCACGCCGAGACGATCCTACTGGCCGCTCAGGGGAAGTACCGCGGCTTGGGCTTCCTGCGGAATCGCGACCTCGCGCCAGGAGAGGGCTCAGCCGGGCTTAGGACCGTCTCACAAAGGACCCCTTTTGAAATATCGGCTCTTCCATTTGGTCATTACACGCGCGTTGCTGAGATGTGTCAGTTGCTCGGAACGGATATCGGGGCCGCGGGCGTTAACCCCTAATATCGGAAGCTACGTGCAGCCCGCCAGCACCCACAGCTTCGCCCGCAGCTCCCGGGTCACGTGCACTACGAGGAGGTTGGATTGCGCGCGCAACAGACTTTCTGGGGAGGAGCCGGTGGGCGAGTATTGGATTGTCCCCGCGAGCAACCGAATCCTGGCCGCGCGGCAGCACCGGGGCAGCACGTCAGCCATCCGTACGGCCCTACACGCCCTGGTGGCGAACTGAACTAGACCGAAAACACAACTACTTAGACTCAACTGAACCGAACTAGACTGGCGCCCAGCGGGTTCGACTCCCGTTAGCGCTACCAAGCAACCCTTTTCGCTTCAATCCATTGCTTCTTCTGTGGACGGCCCCCATGTCATCGCATGTCTTCCGAGCGCAGCCTCGCGACAGCCAACTGAAACCACGTCTCAGGATGGCTGATGGGGCCGAAGCTTCGCAAACAGGTGCGACACGGCGCGTTTGGTAATGCGCAGCCCAGAGCACACCTCGGGCCCGGTGAGTCGCGTGAGTTTCAGATTGTCAGGGGAACGGGACTGCGCAGCGCAGAATTGCGTGCGGCTCAGAGGAGGGCGATCGCCGCGCGGATTGGCAGGCCCAGCAGGGCGCCGCAACTGACGCCAGCGCCGTTGGCGAGGACATCCCCGAGTTCCACCGCGCGGCCGGGCGAGAAGTGCTGACCGCCTTCGAGGAGGATTCCCAGAACGAACATCGACAGTCCTGCCATAAGCCCTCGGCGGCGATCCCGGAATCCTATAATCGGCAGCGCCGACAACACCAGGTAGGCGCAGAAGTGCTGGAGCTTATCGTTGATATGCAGGCGGCCGACGGCGACCATGACCCAAGAGGCGGCTGGCGACAGGGAGCCGACAACGACAAAGCAGATCAGCACTGCCCAAAGGACCATGAGCACGGTTCGCCGTGTCTCAGGAGGCAGACCGAATCGCGGTGTGAGTTTGTTCTGCTGTCGAAACATGCTGCCTTTCCATGGCGCCGGCAGTCACCGTCTTCGGGTGGCGGAGGCGCGTTGTGGTGCCACCTCGGGAGGGCCCACCAGAGCCAGCCGCCGCGCGCACCTGGTTGATCACGTGGATCTGGTCTTCCAGCGGGAGGCTGCTCGAACTGGGCAGACAGATTCCGCGGCGGAACAGATCTTCCGCCACCTTGCCACCGTAGCGCGCGCAACCGGCATACAGGGGCTGCAGGTGCATCGGTTTCCAGACGGGCCGCGACTCGATGCCGGCGGCGTCCAGGACACCGATGAGCTCATCGCGCGAGCAGCCGAACCCCTTTTCTTCGATAAGGAAGCAACTCAGCCAGTTTGTGTGGAGGCCGTAGGGGGCTTGGGGCATGAGCGAGATGCCAGGGACGCCGGCAAAGGAATCGCGATAACGGAAGGCGATCGCGCGGCGCTGCCGGACACGCAGGTCGAGAACTTCGAGTTGGCCGCGACCGATACCGGCGAGGACGTTACTCATGCGGTAGTTGTAGCCGAGCTCGGAGTGATAGTAGGCGAGGCCGGGATCGCGCGCTTGCTGGGACCAGAAACCGGCCTTGGCGACCCAGGCGGCGTTGCGGGAGACGAGCATCCCACCGCCGGTCGTGGTGATGATCTTGTTCCCGTTGAAGGAGTACACCCCGATCTCGCCGAGCGTCCCGGCCGGCCTTCCCTTGTAGAGCGTGCCAACCGCTTCGGCGGCGTCCTCGATCACGGCGACTCCGTATGGGGCGCAGGCTTGGAGGATGGGGTCCATATCGGCGCTTTGGCCGTAGAGGTGGACCACCACCAGCGCCTTGGGGAGCCTGTTCGCCGCCGCCCGCTCTCGCAAGGCGCTGGACAGGACATCGGAATCCAGGTTCCAGGTTGCGCGGTCGCTATCCACAAAGACCGGCACGCCGCCCTGGTAGACGATGGCGTTGGCGGCGGCCACGAAGGTGAGCGTGGAACAGAACACTTCATCGCCGGGGCCGACTCCCACCAGGCGCAGCGCGAGATGGAGCGCCGCGGTTCCGCTGGCTAGGGCGACAGCGGGCAGTCCCATGCGCGTCGAGAATTCCTGCTCGAAGGCGGTGAGGTTCGGCCCGACGCTGGAGAGCCAGTTGGTGGCGAACGCCTGGCGGACGTAGGTTTCCTCGTTGCCGCCCATGTGGGGGATGGAGAGAAGGATGCGCTTCACTGAGTGATGGTCAGACCTAACTGACTCTCCTGGAGATAACCCTGGCCGGAACTCCGGCGACGGTGACGCCGGCCGGTACGGCATGGAGGACCACAGCGCCGGCGCCGACCACCGCACCCTCGCCGATTTCGGTTCCCGGAAGGGCGATCGCGCCGATCCCGACATGGGCAAACGAATGTACCGTCACCCCGCCGCCCAGCAGGACACCCGGCGAGAGATGGACGTGATCGCCGACTCGACAGTCGTGCTCGACTACGGCGGTTGTGTTCACGATGCAATTCTTCCCGATCCAGGCACCCGCATTGATTACGACTCTCGCCATGACGACGGTCCCATCCTCAAGCCGGGCCGACTCCGACACCACCGCGGACGGGTGGACGAGTGTGACGGGATGCAGGCCGTTTTCGAGGGCTCGCTGAAAGCATGCGGCCCGCATTTTGTTGTTTCCAATGGACGCCAGATACTGGGCGCGACCTTTGCGCTTCAGCGATTGCAGGTACCGGCCAGCTGCCAGGACCTGGCAGGCGCAGAATTCACGGGCCTGTTCCCCGCAAACATCGTCGATGAAGGAAATCTTTTTGAAGACGCCCATCGCCCTGGCGACATCGAAGACGACCTTCCCGTGGCCGCCGGCGCCCCACAACACCAGGTCACCCATTTCGCCTCGACTGGGTTGCGCTCCCCATGAACTCCGGCATGGTGGCGTGGCCGGCCTGGCTGATGCCCGCTCGCCGAAGCACTTGCGACATCGTCATCCATAGAATCCTGGCATCCAGCCAGAGGCTCCAATGATCCACGTACCACACGTCCAGCTCGAACTTCTGCTCCCAAGTGAGACCGTTACGGCCGTTCACCTGCACCCAGCCGGTGATTCCAGGCCTCACTTCATGACGACGCCGCTGGAACGCGGTGTATCTGGGCGAGTATTCGGGGAGCAGGGGTCTTGGACCGACAAGGCTCATGTCGCCCTTAACCACGTTCCAGAGTTGCGGCAACTCATCGAGGCTCGTGCTTCGAAGGAACCTGCCCAGCGCCGTCAGCCTCCGTTCGTCCGGCAGCAGCCGGCCGCTGCTATCGCAAACATCGATCATCGTCCGGAATTTGTAGATCGTGAACACCCGATTGCATTGCCCGATGCGCCGTTGTGCAAACAGGGGGGAGCATCGGGTATCGATGACGGTCAATACGGCGATGCAAACCCCGAGGGGCGCAAACAGCGCCAGCAGTATGATCGCCAGCACGACACCTAAGAAAGACATTGCCCTAAGCATTCAGTTAACGTGGTGGGCCATTGGTGCGGACGGCGCTTGGCCAGCAAGGTCGCGCAGGTATGCCGTCGAATCGAATTCCGTTGGCCGCGGATAGCCGGCGTCCAAGACGTGCCCATAAATCTCAAACACTTCGCGCGCGGTCCGCTGCACGCCGAACATGGTGCCGACCAGGTCGCGGCCAACCCGTGCCAGCCCACGGTAATGCTCCTGGCCATCGAGGACGTTAAGCACCGCCTGGGCAATCTCTTGCGGATCGCGGACACCGACCAGCTTTCCTGTAAGGCCATCCATGACTAGTTCGGGCAGGCCGCCCACACGCCCCGCGATGGTCGGCACGGCCGCAAAGAGGGGTTCGACTACGCCACCGCAATTCTCAGAGGTGGGAACGTGGACCGCTACGTCGAAATCCGGCCACACACGCCGGAGCTCCTCCGGCGGGACGTAGCCGGTCATCAGGATCCGACCGCCTCCAACTGCTCTGGCACGGGCTTGCAGGCGGCGCTCATACCAATGTGAGCCGGTAAAGGTCCCACCAATCAGGACACCCATAACGTCCGGCCGCTGCCGGACCACCAGGCCCAGCGCATCGATTACATCTTCATGGGCCTTAAGGCCGACCCGCTGCCCCAGATACCATTTGGGTGGATAAATGAAGTTCGCATTGCCCACCATTTTCATGTGATCGGCAATGCCGTATCGTTTGCGTAGCGACCCCTCCCTGGCCGTCGGGCCCGCGCAGGTCAGGGTGCCGTAATAACTGAGGTATAGCCGTTCTTGGAAAACGCCTGCCGCCCGATAGTGAGCCAGGATGCAACGACTCGATGCGATCCAGGAGTCGCAAGATCCTGCCGTCGACAGGTCGACCGTCCGCCAGAACCGGTGCTCCAGGTGCAACGGTCCGGGAACCTGGAAAAGCCGGGGGATTCCATGATCGGCGCCGAGCGCCAGCCGGAGAAGAACCGTCGAACCAAAGAAATGACTATGGATGAGATCTGGGCGAACACTGGAAACCAGATCACGGAGACTGCGCATGGTCGCGGGCAGCGACCAGGGGCTGCGAACAGGCAGGTCAGTGGAAGCAATATGTACGACCGAACCGCCAGCTACCCATTTCTGGACGGTGCGGCCTTGGGCGCGCGGGAGGGCAACGTGTACTTCGACGCCTAGTTTTACCAGCTCGGCGGCCTGGTCCGCGGCCCAGACCGCGCCGTCAGATGTCTTTACAACGTGAAGTACTCGCATTTCTATGCCTTTTGGCACGCAGCCCAGTGCTGCGTGTAGTCCCTGACATGTTGGTAGAAGTGGCGGCGACGTTCGGCGAGAACGGAGTCGATATAGTCCCGCGAGGCTGCCAGATTTCGACGTGACATCGTCTCCATTCTCGAAGGGTTTTTCAGTACCTCTTGAATCTTGGCGGCCAGTTCAGCCGGGTCGCCCACCCGCACCAGGTCTCTCGCATCCAGCAACTCGGGGATGCCCCCCACCGCCGATCCAATACAAGGCAAAGCCCGTGCCATTGCCTCGATCACCACCCGCGGCAGCCCCTCCGTACGGGACGGAAGGACGAACAAATCAGACGCGTCCAGGGTCCGCCGGACCGGATCCCCAGCCGTGACCTGGCCGAGGAAGCGGATTCGGGAGGCCAGACCCATGCGTTCCGCTTGTGCCATAAGCAGCGGTCGGTATCTTCCGTCACCGACGATGACGGCCGTCACATCGAATCCCGAGCGCACACAAAGCGCCACCGCCTCGATCAGTACGTCGATACCTTTGTAAAGTTGGGCGAGTGAGCCCACCGTTACCAGTTGATAAGGCCCGTGCTGTTTCGCCCGGCGAACAGTCCCCACGATGCCTGCCGCTTCCAATTCGACGCTCGAATAGTGTGTCGAGGCGAGACCGCCCAGCACGGCCGATTCAGGCAGATCCACGTCGGAAACACTAGCGGACATGAGACTCGGAGGGTACCGCTGCTGAAGTGCCTGCTTCGTGACATACGCCACCCCGATGGCGCGAAGGCACTGCCGGCGCAGGTGACGGGAGAAATGCCACCTGAAGAATGACCGTAGCGGATGATCGACGACTCCCGGCGCGAAGACTTCATAGGGATCGCCGACGACCTCCAAGGCGTATGGGTAGTTTCTGTGGTGGAGCTGGCTTTCCAGGATATTTGCAACCTGGGATGCGACACGCAATATCACGGCCCCCTGGGTTGGGGCGGCTGCCCGAACGGTCGCCTGGATTGCTGGATATTGTTTGAGACATTGCCAGGGCCCGTGGAAGTCAGGCAAGCCATGGAACAGAATATTGCTGCCAGTCACCGGCTGCCAACCCTCTGGGGCATGCTCCACCCGGGTAGCACGGGCCACGATTCTGACCGTGTCGAATACCTCCAGGTAACGCTCCCAAAACCGTTGGGCCATCCCGAATTGCGACCACACGGAGCCGTCTGGGGCAACGGAGTAACGAGCGTCAAGGGCGACAGTTAGTTCCATGTATTACCTGGTTGCACTGGGAAGGGGCACTGGCCTTTCTTCGGCTTGGCCACGCGGCAAAATCCTCTTGGTTGCTTCATCGGACAGTTAAAGAACGTCCTGGCGATCCAGTAGGGACTTGATACGGCGCTCGGCGAAGGCCCATAGTTCTGGCGCAGATAGCCCGAAGGTCGCGTGGGTCATCGCGACTTCGTCTCTACCTGTCGGCAGGCCCCTGAGTTGATCTCCGCTTGTCCGTTGCCTGAACGGAATGCGGCACCAGTTGACTCCCCCAAAGACGCCGCTGCACGGAGTTGCGCGATCACCTCAGACGCCCAGCGATCATATGTGAAGCGAAGCATTACGGATCGCCTCCCAGCGGCTCCCAAGGAGGCCGCGAGGGCGGAGTCGGCCAGAAGCACCGACAGTTTTCGCGCCAGGTCGCCGGGTCGGTCCGGGTCAAAAGTCAGGCCGGACTCGCCGTCCCTGACCACCTCCGGGAGTGCTCCGCGAGAGGATGCTACGACCGCTTTCCCCAGCGCCATTGCCTCGGCTGCCACCAGGGCGAAGCCTTCGCGCACAATGGATGGGACACAGATAACGTGAGCTACGCTCATTACAGCGGGAAGATCGGTCCTGACGCCCAGGAAGAAGACTCTCTCTCGAACGCCCACGCGTTCCGCCAGAGACAGTAAGCTATGCAGATAATCCGAAGCCGCGGGATCGGACGTGTCGCCCGTAACCCAGACGTCCACATCGCGGGGCAATCCGCTAAGGGCTTCAATCGCCAGGTGGATGCCCTTATCCGCGCGGATGGCTGCCGGGCACAATAGGACGATTCTCCGCGTGCCGATGCGGGGCAACGGCTGAGTAGGAGAACGAAGTGCCGCCTCCTCGATCCGGCGGTAGTCCACGGCGTTATAGACTGCGCGAACGATAGACGATCGCACGCCGATGGCCACCAGGTGATTTCTTACATCCTCGGATATGGCGATCACGCGAGCGCAACGGTTGGCGAGCGCCGGAAGCATGGGCGGTCGTTGGTCGTCGCCAAGCCCATGGCAGTGCCACACTATGGGACGCGAGGGCTGCGTGCTGGCGAGGCGTGCCGCCTGGCAAAGCGCGAGATCCTTATATCCGTGCACGTAAAGCACATCGCACTCGCATAACGCCGGACGGAGTCGGAGGGCAATCTGGAGGTGCCTTGGGATGGCGGCTGCCACGTCGAGTTTGCGCCGGAACCCCGAGCGGAATGAGAGGATCGAGGTGTCCTCGGTGCGGCCGGTGCGCCATATTGGCAGGCCGAGGTCCTCGAATTTCCGATTGACCGACGGTCGCGAGTACAGATCGTGGAAAGTAACGCGGATACCGGGTGTCCCGTTGATGAAGGGTAAGCCGTTCCGCAGCACGGCCTCGGTACCACCTCCGTATGAGTTGCTATAAAGGCAGAGGACTTTCATCGGCGTAATGGCCTGGTAGGGCCTCAGGCGCTTGTGGCGCTAAGGGTGCGTTCGTAGACGGCTTGGATTGCGCTGAACCAGTAGTGCACGTCAAATGCGGCCGCCGAACAGCGGGTGCGGTGCCGAAGCATAGCTACCTCACCGGCAGGCATCGCCTCAAGCACGTTCATCGCGGACGCGAGTGCCGCGTCGTCTCCCGCGGGGAAGAGGAATCCAACGCCCGCTTGGGAGACTATCTCCCGAAGCCCGCCGATCTCAGAAACCACAATGGGGGTTCCGCAAGCCATGCCTTCCAGCGCGGCCAGCGACGTCGCCTCAACCACGCCGGCGACGGGGACGGAGGGAATCACCACGCCCAACGCCCTGCGCATGAGCGGCATCAGAACGGCGGGTGGCAGGTTCCCCAGAAACCGTACGCGGGGCAGGACATTAAGAGCGGCGGCGGTGCGCTCGAGTTGTGGCTGCAGTGGGCCGTCGCCGGCAACCGCTAGCACGGTGGGGCTTTGCAGGCGCGCTAGGGCCCTCAGAGCAACTTCGACCCCGTTCTTCTTGACGAGACGTCGGGGTACTACAAAGTAGGGCTCTCGGATGGCCACCGATGACGGCATTTCCGAGAGAGTGGCAATGGCTACAGAGTCGATGCCGTTCGGAACTACGGTTATTCTTTCGGGTGGTACGTGGAAGTCGGCTGCCAATATCTCCGCCTGCCCATGGTCAACAGGAGCCAGATGTGCCGCGGTGGCAAATGCGCATTCTTCCAGTCTGTGGACACATGACACGTGCGATCCGCCGGGCACCGCCCCTCCCATAAGCACTTCTCGAGACCACGGACCGTGCACAGTCTGGATGACGGGAATCGAGATGGCGGCGTGGCGAAGTGCCAGATGAACCGCAACGCCGGCAAGCGGGTCGTGGCAGTGAATCACGTCTGGCGTGTCGCCGCGCAGAAGCAGGTGCTGAACTTTCTCTGCAAGAAGTTGGAGAGAGGCATCAAGAGTCTTCGTTCGAGCGACGTCCGCGCCGGCGAGTCGCCAGATGCCCAGCCTCACTTTCTGGGCGAGTCCGTGGTCAATGTCGTTTCCGGTTACCGCGCCGAACAGTGCGCCGCTTTGCCCCAGGGTACGTTCCAACAGTTGGAAGTGCGTACTCAGCCCCCCGACGTGCGGGATGATTTGAGACGAAACCAGCAGAGCGCGCACAGTGGAGTTCCTCATGACAACCGAGGCGCTTTCGGCGCCATTTCCCGTAGCGCGGCGAGTCCTACCAGGGCAAAAAAGAATGGAGACACAAATGCCGAAGCCGGCGCGACGGATGCGCAGCCGCAAACGAAGATACACACAATCGTGGATTGGAGCACCGTAGTTCCAGATGTCGGACCAACAGGGGCCGCCAGTTTCCAGCAGGTTCCAAAACACAACAACAATAAGACAAGTCCCTGGATGCCCGCGCCCAGCAAATAGTCCACGTAGATGCTGTCCGACCCCTCGACGGCCGTCACCAACTGCGCGTCGCCCGAATGGGGGAACGTGGCCGCCGGCATGTTGGAAACCCCGACTCCCAGCGGCCACGCGAACCATGTTCTGACGGCGATCGATTGGGCTTCGATACGCCCTACAACATTCAGCTCCTTCAACCGTTGGGTCATCGCGGCGTCCATCCGATCTTGGAAGACCGACGATTCGCGCCAGGCGATTACCAGTACCAATGCCGACATCAGAACAAGCCCGACCTTCTTCGCAATGCTTATTCTGCGCCTCGTTATGTAGTAGACCGCGCCGCAGAGGACACCGACAATCGCCGACCGCGAGCCGGAGGTCACCGCACCATACAGCGAAGCCACAATGGCGCCGAAACAGAGTATCCGAGGCAACGCGGCAGATCTTTTGCGCGTCGAATACAGGGCGGCGGCAAAGGCGAGCCCTAGTATCGAGATATAAGCGTAGTCGTTCGGATTGGATACCGCCCCGGTTGGCCTGACCACCTGAATCCTGCCAAGGTCGGAGAACTCTGTAAATAACGGCAACCGATCCTGATAGCCTGTAACCCGCACAGCGACGTTGAAGGTTGTACTGAGTACCGCTGAGGCGGCGACCAGCCGATGTATCCGAGCTGTGGAGGCCAGAGAGAGACTTAAGGGGATGATCGAAGCAAAGCCCAGTACTTTCATGTGGCGCAGCAAATCATTGGCCAGGTTCGCAGTCTGACCGTAAACGAGGCTGCCTACCGCGGAGCCGCATCCGGCAAGTACCGCAAAAACGCACACCTTCACGCACTGTCGAGTCCGGAAAGGGAGGTGGCTATGACGCATAAGGAGGGCAAGAGAAGTCGTCCACAGCGTCAAGAAAGCGCAATCCAGCAGGACGAGATTGCCGTAGACGTTACTCCTATAGACAGGCCACCAGAACACGGTGCACGGAAACACGCAGAGCAGCACAAGTACGTGGAAGCCCTCCAGAAGGCCGATTTTGGCGGCGGAGTTGTGACGGGCACCTACGTGGCGAGGCCAGTCCGACGGCCGGACAGAGGGGCACTGCGCCAGAGGGAGCACTGCCGGTGCGGCTGATGCCGTCGACGGGTGCATCATGCGGGCTCCAGGCCGGCAATGCCCCGGTCACTGCTAATCAGGCAGCATATGCCAACATATACGCTGAGAACTTCCGCAAGAGTCATCGTGCTTTTACCCTTTCTTGAGAACCGCAAAGAGGTGGTAAGTGCCTGTGGTCCTCTCCTGTGCATCGGTGCGATGGCCGCCGATTTCGCGGAGCGTCCTGACTAGCGAACCGACAGAGGACGAGGAGACAACAGTCCGAGCTTCCTGGAGGCATGTTCTGAGCCATGAGGGTACTCTAGGTTCCTGGTCGATTCGAACCAGGTTCGGAAACCCGGTTGTCTCGAGATGTTCCACACTCAGGCCCAGCTTTCCAGCCACCAGGAGGATCGCTCGCGGGGACAAATACTGAAGATGTTCCAGATCCACCCGGAAGCCGACCCACTCTCGGGCGGAGGCGAGGTCGGTACCAGCAGCTCCGCCGTTCGGCGTCCAGATGGCTAGCGCTCCCCCGGGGCGCAGGGCCTGGACCGCGGTTCCCAGAAGGTCCGCCGGGGCATCGAGGTGCTCCACGACATCATTGAGTACGATCGCATCGACCGGTCCAGTCTGCGCCAGGCACTGCGGAAGGTCTTCATAAACGGGAAAGGCGAAGTACCGCCTGGCGAATCCGCGGGCTGCCCGCGAGATCTCCACTCCGAGCGGCTCCGCACCCGCCACCTGCATGGAGAGCAGAAAGCCACCGAGGCCGCACCCCAGATCCAAAACACGTTTGCCGCGCAAGGTGCCGAGGATGGCGACCAGGCGGTTTGAGCGGGGGGCTGTGCCCGCGTTTCCGCGAGCAGCCCGCATCATGACCCTGGCGGTCCGGGCGTCAAGCTGGGCCGGGCGAAAAGCGTCCCAGTAGCCCTGATAGAAACGCTTCAACCTCTCTGGCCTGGGGATTGAGGCCACATACCAAACGGCACAACTGGCGCAGTAAGCGACCGGCAGGTCATCGGGCCGGCGCAAGACGTGTCCGTTCTGCGCCCTGCAAAAAGGGCACGAGCGGGGTTCCAGGTCGTCTGCCGCCCAACCCGGAATCCGGTAATCGAGCGGCGGTAGCTTGGGGACTACTGCCTGTGCAACTGAAGTCGTCGATGGTTCCATCATGCGAACTCCAAGTGGGAGAGACGACGGCGAAGGTACACAGCCTGCCACACGGTATATGAGCGATCTACACGCCGAGCATTGAGCCGGCCACGCCGAGAGCGAGGTTTGAGAGCAAGAAGCAGTACCAGGCAGAGATGCGCTCCACGGTTAGCACTCTCCGTTCAAGATGGAGCGCACTCCCCGTGAGCGGTTCAAGGAATTGACAGCCAGGACGTCCTCGCAGGCTCCAATGTCGGATGTGAGAGACGCGACTGGGGTTAGACAAAGTCGACGCTGCAGAAAAGCGCCAGTCCTACTCAGCCGAACGGCATACAATTCGTAATCAAGCGAGCGAAGCAAAGATTCGATCGAATCCGTGGAAAAGCCCCCGGCGCAAAGCGACGCCTTATTGACCTCGATATGAATCGTCGGGCGAAACCGCGCGAGCGTCTCACGCGCACCCTGAAGAACGAGCTGCTCCGATCCCTCCGCATCGATCTTGATGAAGGAAATGCGATGCGTTCCCGCCACAGTGCCCGCGTCGGTTAAAATGTCGTCCAGGCGGCGCGTCCTGACTGAGATGGTTGAGGCGATAGTAGGTTTCGCAAGGTCATTCGGGAATCTGCTCGACCAGCCCAGTTGGCGGGACAACGCAAACTGGCAGTCGGCGTCACAGTCCCCGAGTGCGCAAGAAAAGAGCTTGACTTGCGCAAATCCATTGCGTTGAATATTGGAACGCAGTGTTTCCATAGCTCGCGGATCGGGTTCAAACGCTACCACACGTCCAAGGGGACCTACGGCTTTCGCGAGGTGAAGTGTAATGAACCCTTTTTGTGCTCCTACGTCAACGCAAACGTCCCCGAATCGAACCGTGCTGGCGATGAGGCGGACCAAATGCTGTTCGTAGGAACCAAGATAGAAGGCGCGGTCCACCCAGTCCTTGGGGTCGATGTTCATGTAGAACTGGCCGCCTACAAGTCGCCACTTGGGCGCCCGACCCAATGGAATAGTGCGAAACGTGCGGTAGCCCCAGCGGATAGGCCGCGCCAGTGTCCGCAGAACGGGCAGGCTGGCTTGAGTAATATTGGTCATTTTCAAGGTTGGGAACGAACGAAGCAGTTAGTCAGGTACAGCCGTACATAAGTACTGACGGTGAGAGCATGCACAGAATACGAAGCCAGGAGCGCGCCGGCCAAACCGAGAGCGCCGTACCGCGCCACCAGCACAGCCGCACTCGGCAGCAACACGAGCGCCCACACAGCGTTGAGGCCGAATCCACACCACATCCTGTCCAGGCTTGCAATTGCCTGCCCGATTACTGCCGCCGTAGAGCTGATCACAGCGGCGAGGACCAGGAGGATGAGGACCGGGCTACCAGCCCGGAATTCCCGCCCGTATGCTTGCATGATCCAAGAGGAGCATAGGACGATTGGCGTTGCGACGAACACGCTGAGTCCGAAATTGAGGAGGACATTCGCGCGCAGCAGCGTCCCGTAAGATCTTAAGTTCCCTTGGCCCACGTTCGACAGCATGGGGAGCAGGGGTTGCGAGAGGAGTAAGGGCAAAAATGCAACCGCGTTGCGCCACTGGTTTGCGGCGCTGAAAATGCCCATCTCCGCATAACCGTGGGGCTGGTTTACCAGAATCGAACTCGCTGCCCACATCGCCGGGGTTGTCACAGCGCCTCCCAGAAACGCGGGAAGAGAGAATCTCCAAAGGATCACACGTTCGGACCAGAATTTCTCCCACCTGACCGGAAGGCTGTTCCGTTTGCATTCGGCGTGAATCGCGAAGTGATTCAGGACCCATCCCAACGCAGCGGCCGCTACCAGTGCCGCGACTGCTCCGCGCAGGTCCCATAGCAACACCCCGGCAACCGCAAGCGGAAGCGTGAGTGCGCCCCGGATCAGGTTTACGCGAGCGATGGTGCGGAATGCTTCGAAACCGGCTAGCACTCCGGTCTGGGCGCCGGTGAGGGCGTTCAGGAACAGCACGCCTGCCGCGATGCGCAGTTCCGCGGAAAGGTGAGGAGCGTTCAATGTGTTGGCTGCCAGCCAAGGAGCCATGACCAAAAGAGCCACAGCGGCGGTGGTCGCGGTTCCTAACGCAGTTGCCGTGCTGAGGGCGATGATGCGACCGGCGCGCCCCGGGTTCGTCAATCGAAACTGCGCCACATATTTGGTTGCAGTCAAGCCAAGTCCCATCCCTGCAAACACGCCAAACATACCGGCCGTGCTCTGGATCATCCCGTATTCGCCAAACTGCTCACGGCCGAGCAGTCTAGCCGTGATCACCGATGCCGCAAGATTCGCCCCCTGGGCTATCACCGCCCCGATGAGGGACCAGACGGCGCCTCTGGCGAACCGGCCGCGTAGGGAATCCGCATGCCATACCCCGGTGATGACCTTGGTAGCGCCTTTCCACGATCTGATCCCGGCGGGTACCAAGCGCAACTCGTTCACTTCTGAATCCCTGTTGGGACGAAGTCTCGCACTCGAACCCTGGCGAATTCAGCCGTGCCGCCTGCCAGTACGTCCGCAATTGCTGGGTTGGCCTTGTCGGGTACATACAGGTCATGCCTTCGAGCCCTTCGGAGGGTCTTGCGCTCGCCTTCTGGACCGGTAAGCTGGCACACGGCTCGCGTCATCGATTCGTCGCTTTCACGGCCACAACCGACTCCCGGCCAATCTCCACCGCCACCGATCGCTGCAACAACGCCACACTGACCACCACGCGAAACTGGCTCTTCTCGCGCAGCAAAATGCCCTCGATTCCCGCCAGCGGGCCTTCTTCCAGACGGACCCGGTCGCCGGCCGTCAGATACGGCCACGGCTGCACTCCGCAACCCGACCCGAGTACCGCTTGCAGCGCGTCGATCTCACCGGCGGCAACCGGAGCCGGCTTGCCGCCGAAACCCACCACAGCCCTGACACCGGGCGTCTGCATCACACGCACGTACTCTTCCGGCCCGAACCGGCAGAACAGGTAGCCCGGGAATAGCGGCAAAGCGACGGCTTGGACGCGGTCCGTCCAACGGCGCCGGGTCCGCTGCAAGGGCAGGAACTCCTCCAACCCCTTGGCGCGCAAGCCGACCGCCGCGGATTTCTCGTGACGCGGCCGGGTCACCAGGGCAAACCATGAATCTGAAGGCTTTATGAACACAGCTATCGCTATCTCAGTCCCATTCGGGGAGATTCTTAAACGGAGAGCATAAGCTCACCTGCCCCCAATGATCGGTGGATTTGCGGAGAAACTTTAGCTTGCGCGCCACGAATTTGGAAGCGCAGCAACCCGGAGGACCATGCAGCCTTGTGCTTGAACCACGGCGGTTACCATCGCCGCAAAACCTTAACCGCTACCAAAGAGTCAATAATTTACATTTTTTACCTGGTTTGAGACTTTTCTGTCTGGTATCTTGAATGGCGTATGAATACGTACGAATAGACGGCTGCGGTCAATAGCGCAGCCGTTTTGAGTCTTTATTGTGGAGAAACACCACAGTACTAGAAAGGCGACCTGCTTGATCCAAATCAAACATCAGGGGGGGTGCTCGCCTCACAATGAGTACTATTCAGGCCCATTCCAGGGAATGGATGGTTAATTTTGAAGCGGACTCGGAGGAATACAGTGAGAAACATGAAACGAACACTTTTGTTGCTATCATTTTGCGTCGCGATGCCGGTTGGCAGTTCCTGGGCGGCTGTCGTCGGTTCCACGAATCCGACTGATTTTAGCGTCACCACCGTTGACTGGTGTAACCTCGGCGGCTGCGCCCCCGCCGGCACTCTTGCGGCTAGCACATTTGCTCCGAACCAACCCTGGTTGTCGCCTGGAGGCGACGCAGGCTTCGTCGATGTCACCAACCTTGGTGCGTCTCTCGGTAACGTCCTCTATAACCTAGTGGCGGGGCCCGACCCCTCGCCGGCCCCCCCCCCTCCCAACCTCTGGATCAGCGGCTTCAACCAGGGAATGGGCTTGGTCTACAACGGCGTAGCCTATGGAAACAGCCCTGGCCCAATTCTCATTGGCTTTGCCCAAGACGAAATCGGAGTCGGCGCCTATATCGAGTCGGACACCTTTGGTCCGTTCACGGCGACCATTGAACTGTTTGACAGCGCAGGCAATTCCTTGGGTGCGTTCCCAGCCTCTGGTAATGCCTCCAGTGACCCAGGCACCGCGTTGTTTCTCGGCGCAGCCTCCGTTAGCGGTGCGGTCAGGTTCGCGACGTTTACCGCCACTGGCGGTGGTGGTGCCGGTGTCGAGCCGGATTTTGCGATCGGGACGATGGGCTTGGGCTTGGGCTGCAGAGGTGATGGTGAAGGCGAGGCTGATGATTTCTGTACCGAATTCGAGGACGACATCCCCGAACCGGCTTCGATACTTCTCCTGACTCCAGCCCTGCTCGGATTGATTGCGTTCACTCGCCGCCGCAGAGGCTAGTGGACGCTGAACGGGCGCAGTCGGGCGGTTCCCTCGAGGGTCATAGGCGCAACAACCCATGCCCCTCCGCGGAACGCCGGCGGTTTCAATTTCACGCCGTCCCGGTTTAGCCATTGCCTCAAACACCGAAAATATTTTAAGCTCTCTTTTCAATCACTTACGCGATCGGGCACCCGGAATCGCGACCGCCGTCAGGCTAATGTGTAGTTGCAAGAGAGAGCCGATCGCCAACTTTCCGCCTTGTAGTTCTTTCAATCCTCCCCCGGTATCCCCACCGCTCCTTGATGAGCGTTCCCTTCCTTCGACGGCTCCCTCTTGCCACACAAAAGAAAACTTTGACTTTTTGTCCGATTTCAGTTAACTCTCACATATGCCAGAGGGTTCTCATCGCTTCCAGGTCGGATCCATCGGTTGCACGGTTCTCAGCGACGGCTATTACTCCTACCCGGCGTCCTGGTTCTTCCCCAATGCCGACCCCGCCGAGCTCGCTCGCGCCATGGAAAGCCATCACCTCCCTCAGGACAGCGTGCTCAGCCCGTATACCTGCCTGCTCATCGAGACCGGGCGCCATATCGTACTGGTCGATACCGGGGCCGGCGAATCCTCCAGCACCTCCGGCGCCATCCAGGCGCGCCTCGAAATGGCCGGCATCCGCCCCAAGGATGTCGATACCGTGATCCTCACCCACGCCCACGCCGACCACATCGGCGGCGCCATCGACCTGTGCGGGCGCCCCGCCTTCCCCAACGCCCGCTACGTTCTTTCCGAAACCGAATGGGAGTTCTGGACCGCCGCCCGCACCGACCTGAGCCCGCTCCGCGTGCCCGACGCGGCCAGGGAGTCCATCAACTCCATGGCGCGCCGCTGCCTGGGCGTGCTGCGCCACCAGATCGAGCCCATCGACGGCGAGACCGAAGTCGTGCCCG
>OBLW0100000784.1_pt1 | contig 27206 bp, 23 predicted proteins | sample 1520161 | NCBI WGS metagenome assembly OBLW01 (sample SAMEA3539309, study PRJEB22396) | soil metagenome | biome: tundra; feature: field; material: soil | place: USA | collected 2010-05 | depth 0.15 m | reverse complement strand
GGTCGCCGGTGCGCGTGGCGCAGTTGGCGTTGCCGGCGTTCATCAGGATCGCCCCTGCCAAGCCTCCGGAGCGCTTCAGGTTGAGGCGGCTGAGCCGCACCGGGGCCGCCTGCACGCGGTTTTGCGTGAACACGGCGGCGGCGTTGGCCGGAAGCCCGCTCACGATCAAAGCGAGATCGTCTTTTTCCGCCTTGCGTATGCCGGCGTAGGTGGCGGAGTACAGATATCCAAGTGGAAGGTTCAAGTGCTTGCCTCTCCTAAAATGTCGAGTTCGGTCAGGCGATGTCCGTTGGCGAAATCCGCGGACGACATGCGCCGCCGGCCTTCGAGCTGGACTTCGCGAAGTTCGAGGGCGCCGGCGCCGCAGTTCACGGTCAAAGGCTTCAAGCGAAGCAGGCTTCCCGGCTGCCCCACCGGTGGCGCAGGCGATTCGCCTGCGCGTCGCGCCTGCCAGATGTGCAGGGTTTGACCTCGAAATGCCGTGTAAGCCCCAGGCCACGGCTGCATGGCGCGTATGCGGTTGTGAATCGATTCGGCGGGCTGGCGCCAATCGACGAGGCCGTCTTCCTTCTTCAACAGGGGGGCGTAGGTGGCTTGCGCCGAATCCTGTTTCCGCGGAACGATGCGGCCGGCTTCCAGGCCCTGCAGCGTTTCGACAAGCAGGTCCGCGCCCAGAATGGCCAGCCGCCCGTTCAATTCGACCGCGGTTTCCTCCGGCCCGATTTCCGTTTCCCGCGCCAGCAGGATATCGCCGGTATCGAGTCCGGCATCGATCCGCATGGTGGTGATGCCGGCGCCGGTTTCCCCGTTGGCGATGGCCCACTGGACCGGCGCCGCGCCGCGGTACTTGGGCAGCAGGGACGAGTGTACATTGACGATGCCGAGCGGCGCGATATCGATGACCGCCTGAGGGATAATCTGGCCGTACCCGATCACCACCATGACATCCGGCGTAAGCGAACGCAGCAGCTCGACGGCTTCCGGCCGCCGCACACGCTCCGGCTGGTGAACCGGAATCCCCAGCCGCAGCGCGGCTTCCTTTACCGGGGGCGGCGCCGCGCGCTGGCCGCGGCCGCGCGGGCGGTCCGGCTGCGTGACCACCGCCAGCACCGCATACCCCTCGGCCGCCAACTTCTCCAGGCTGGGGACCGCGAAGGCCGGCGTTCCTAGAAATACCAGGCGCATGGATGCAAACTTAGCCCCACTCGCCCGCACGCTGCAGCTTGACGATCTTGCGCTTCATCAGCTCGCGCTTCAAGGCGCTGATGTGGAGGAAGTAGAGCCGGCCGTAAAGGTGCTCGGTCTCATGCTGGAAAGCGCGCGCCAGCAGATCTTCTCCGGTCTTCTCCCAGAACTCGCCCTTGGCATCCTGCGCGCGCAGGGTCACGCGCTTGCCGCGCCGCACCTGCTCGCGGAATCCCGGGATGCTCAGGCAGCCCTCCTCGCCGGTCTGCCTGCCCTCGACGCGCACGATGGACGGGTTAATCATGACCAGCTTGTCCTCAGGGTTCTGGCCGTTGGAGACGTCGATCACCGCGATCTTTCTCCCAAAGCCGATTTGCGGCGCAGCCAGCCCCACGCCCTTGTGTGCGTACATCGATTCGAACATATCCGCCAGAAATTTGTGCAATTCCGGCGTGTCGAATTCGGTCACGGTTTCAGCTTCGCGTTCCAGCACGGGGTCGCCGAATCTTACAATCGGGTAGATCATAGCGTCAGAAAGTTCTCACTTGCTCCAGATAGCCTTCGAAATTGCGTCTGGTTTCGGTCAGGGAGTCGCCGCCGAATTTCTCCAGAAATGCCTGCGCCAGCACGATCGCCGTCATGGCCTCGCCGATGACGCCCGCCGCCGGAACCACCGAGACGTCGGAGCGTTCGTAGGCCGCCAGCGCCGGTTCGCGGGTTTCCAGGTCCACCGATTCCAGCGGACGCCGCAAGGTGGAAATGGGTTTGAGCAGGCCGCGCAGCACCACGTCCTGGCCGTTTGTGATGCCGCCTTCGAGGCCTCCGGCGCGATTGGCTCCACGCGTAAAGCGCCGCTCGGCGCGGTTGTAGTGGATGGTGTCCTGCACCCTGGAGCCGAAACTCGCCGCGCCCTCGGCAGCGAGGCCGATCTCCACTCCCTTCACGGCCTGTATGGAGACGATGGCTTGGGCCAGGCGCCCGTCCAGGCGCGAATCCCACGTGGCGTGCGAACCAAGCCCCGGCGGAACCCCGTGGGCCACCACTTCAAAGACCCCGCCGATGGTGTCGCCGGTTCGGTAGGCCTCATCCACCACCGCCTTCATGCGGGCTTCCACGTCCGGGTCCACACAGCCGAGCAGCACTTCATCTTTTCGGCTAAGCGCCACAATTTCCGCCCATTCCACGGGGCGCTCCAGGCGTACCGGACCCACCGCGACCACGTGGCTCAGGATCTCCACGCCGAACTGGCCCAACAGAGCCTTGGCAAGCGCGCCAATGGCTACGCGGGCGGCGGTTTCCCGCGCGCTGGCGCGTTCCAGGATGTACCGGGCGTCGTGGAAATCGTACTTGATGGCGCCCGCCAGATCGGCATGGCCTGGCCGGGGCCTGGTGACGGGCCGCCGCCCGTCGAAGGCGCCCTCGGCATCCTCCACCGGCAGCGCCGCGGTCCAGTTCTGCCAGTCCTTGTTGCGGATCAGGATGGCGATGGGCGAGCCAATCGTTTGGGAGTGCCGTACGCCGGCGACAATCTCGGCGCGGTCGGTCTCGATCCTCATGCGCCCGCCGCGGCCGTAGCCTTGCTGGCGGCGCCAAAGCTCGCGGTTGACGGCTTCCAACGAGATGGGTATGCCGGCTGGGAGTCCCGCCAGCGTGGCCACGAGGCACTCGCCGTGCGACTCTCCGGCGGTCTCAAATCGCAACATTGGAGAAAGAAGTTTTATCGTAGCAGAACCGGAAGAAACTGACAGGATCAGTCGATGTCCATCGCCGCCTTGAGCGCCCCCTCGACCTCCCGTAGAATCCCGGACGGCAGGGCGCCGGCCTTCCTGGTCAACTTGGCCCGGTCGAGCGTAGTCACCTGATGGCACACGGCAAAGCTCGCCTTCGACAGGCCCGCGGAGCCGCCAGGCAATTCCACGACGGTCGGCCCGCGCCTGCCCTGCGACGCGGAGGTCGACATGGGGACTACGATGACCGACCTCCATCCGGGAGCCTGGTTGAAGGCGTCATGAGACACGATAATTACGGGGCGGCGGCCCGTCTGTTCGGACCCGGACCGGGGAACCAGATCGGCCCAGTACACTTCGCCGCGCTTCATTTCGCTCCCTTGCCGGTCTTCGCCAGATGTTCGATCCCAGCCGCCTCCAGATCGGGATCGAGATCCAGATCCGTGCCCGCCATTTCCGCCGCATAGGCCGCGATCCCATCGTGCCTTGCTTGCCGCAGTTGTTGCCGCAACCACAAGTCGATCGCCTCGCGCGCCAGTGCGGTCGCGGGGGCCTGCAGTCGCTCGGCCTCGGCCTTAAGATGGCTGTACGTCTGTTCCGGCAGTGGCAGGTGAAAGTTCCTCAGGTCTTTGCTCCTGCCCCCAGTATGCCATGGCTCTTGGCATAGTTCAATGCCATGATCTCGTGGCAATAAAGAAGGCAGACCGGGAGGGTCCGCCCCACCGGGATCACAGAGCGCGGAGGAGGCGGGCGGGCAGGGTCACGATGGCCCAGACCAATTCGAGGGCGCCGCCTACCGCGATTCCGACAATTCGGAAGGGCAGCAGGAGCAGCCAAATCAAGGGATACAGCACCAGCGCGACCAGCGCCAACGGCCAGCACAACACCAGCAGGATGCACCACAAGAGAAACGTCATCGTACAGTTAAGAACGATTGGCTCAGGCCATTCGTTCCAGTGTAGCGCACGCGCGTCAAAAACAGGCCCAAAGTGTTGCGTTTTAGCCACGGTAACGAGCTTACAAAGCCTTGCGTATCAAGAATATGGGTTTGAGGCTTGCCGGTTGGTAGAGTATAGAGAGATGCGGTTTGAAACCACGGTCCAACGTCCAGTGGAGGTGGCTGGGGTTGGTCTGCACAGCGGCGTGGCGGTGAAGATTAGGATTACGCCGGCCCCGGCCGCGGCCGGCATTGTCTTCGTGCGGACCGACCTGGACAACTTCATGGTGCCGGCCAGTTGGCGGCATGTCGCGCGCGTCAGCTACGCCACCAGCCTGATGCGGCAAGGCGTGCTGATCTCCACGACCGAACATCTGCTGAGCGTGTTCTACTCGATGGGGATCGACAACGCGTACGTGGAGATCGACAACCTGGAAGTCCCCATCCTCGATGGCAGCGGATTGCCGTTCGTCGAGATGGTGCGCGAAGCCGGCATCCGCCACTACCGCCGCAAGCGCCGTTACCTGCGCATCCGCCGGCCGATATCGGTGGAGGACAAGGGCAAACGCATCAGCATACTTCCGGCGGATTCGTTCCGGCTCACCTGCGATATCGATTTTCCGCATCCCCTGGTGGGCCGCCAGTCCCTGGAGATGGAAGTCACGCCCGAGCGGTACGCGGCCGGGATCGCGCCGTACCGCACTTTCGGTTTCGAGTACGAGCTGGACCAGTTGCGCAACATGGGGCTGATTCGCGGCGCGTCTCTCCAAAGCGGGGTGTGCTTCACGCGCGACGGCATCATGAATCCCGAGGGCCTGCGGGCCCCCGACGAGTGCTGCCGACACAAGGCGCTCGACCTGATCGGCGACCTGGCGCTGCTGGGACGCCCGCTGCTGGGCCACGTGATCGCCGAACGGGCCGGCCATGCCATGCATGCGGCCCTGGTGGCGCGGATCATGTCCGACCCCACCGTCTACGAAGTTCTCACGTTCGACGAACTGGCTTCGCGGGTGGCCGAGTCGCTGGTGCGCACGGGCCCGTAGGGCGATTGAATCCCCTCAAGCATGTTGCTACGATTGGCGCCATGAAGCGCATTCTTCCCGCCGCCCTGTGCGGTTTCCTGTTTGTGCCGCTGCTGCCCGCGGCGAAGACTCTCGATATGTGGGTGGTCGATTCGGAGGGCGCCAAATCCCTGCTGATCGTTTCTCCCTCCGGGCAGTCGATGCTCGTCGACACGGGCTTTCCCGGCAACGGCGACCGGGACACGAGTCGCATCCTCGAGGCCTGCAAAGCGGCCGGCGTGACGAAGCTGGATATTCTGGCGATCACGCATTACGATATGGACCACGTGAACAACGCGCCCTCCGTGGTGGCCAAGATTCCCGTGGGCTTGTTTGTGGACCATGGCCCGGCCGCCGTGAGCGACCCCAACACGACGAGGGCCGTCAAAGCCTACGACGAGTTGTGGCCCAAAGCCAAACACCTGGTAGTCAAGGCCGGCGATAAGATTCCGTTCCAGGGCGTGGATGTGCTGGTGCTCACGTCCGCAGGGCAATCGTTGAAGACGCCGCTCAAGGGCGCCGGCAAGCCGAACCCCGCGTGCGCCGCGACGCAGCCCAAGACATGGACGCGGGGCAACGAGGACACCTCCGAGAACGGGAACTCCCTCTCGCTGTTGTTCACCTACGGGAAGTTCCGCATGATGGACATGGGCGACCTGACCTGGAATCGGGAGATGCAGTTGATGTGCCCCAACAACCCAATCGGAGCGGTGGACCTGTTCATGGTGGGCAATCACGGCAACGACAACGCCAGCTCGCCGGCCCTCGTCAATGGGGTGCATCCCCGCCTGATCGTCATGGACAACGGCGCGCGCAAATTCGGCGCCGCGACGGTGATGCAGACGCTGAAGGCGGCGCCGGGATTGCAGGCTTTGTACCTGATGCACTGGTCCGCCATGGCCCCCAACGACAATCCGCCCGACGAGTTCATCGCGAACCTGCAGAATTCGCCCGACGGCAAGTGGCTGAAGATCTCCGCCGACCAGAATGCAGTGGTCACGGTCACCAACGCGCGGACGGGGGAGTCGAAGAGTTATAAGCGCTGAGCGGGGGCAATTGCCGGCAAAGCAGTGCGCTAAGGCCAATTTGACCAGACCATCTTGTTGCACTATAATTCAACTAGTTTGAACTAGTTGTAGTGTGGGGGAACAAATGGACTCGGTAGGGGCCTTTGAGGCCAAGACGCATCTGTCCGAACTGCTGGACCGGGTCAGGCAGGGCGAGACAATCACGATCACGAGACACGGCGTTCCCGCGGCAATGCTGGTTCCTGCCGACGGAACGGGGTCCAAACCGACGCACCAGGAAATCGTGGAGGGAATGCGGGCGTTGCGCAAGCGGATTAAGCCCGATTCCATGAGCGTCCGCGAGATGGTTAACGAAGGACGGCGATTTTGACCGGGATCGTGGTTGACGCCTCGGTAGCGCTCGCCTGGTGTTTTCCCGACGAGGCGAGCGAATATGCGGACGGAGTGCTTGTGGCGCTGGAAGGCCGGACGGCGATCGTTCCAGCCATATGGGCGCTGGAAATTGCAAATGGGTTGTTGGTGGGGGAACGGCGCAAGCGTGTGAGGCAGCCGGACGTGCGGCGATTTGTGGAGTTGCTGAGAGGCCTGAGGGTTACCGAGCATTCACAAACGGTCCCCGATACCGTGGGCAATGTGCTTCCGCTGGCGCGGGACTACGGTCTTTCGGCATACGACGCGGCATATCTTGATGTAGCGGTCCGACAGGGAGCGCCGCTGGCGACCCTGGACAACGCATTACGGGAAGCCGGCCGCTCCGTGGGCATCACAATTTTCAAGGTCTGATTTTCTTCAAATCGATTCCGCCGCCCGCTACGTTGTTGTCTGGAATCCGGAAAAAAAGAGGGCGGTGCGATCTATATCTATAAGGCGGTGACCCCAGGGGCATGATGAAAAAAGTGCCCAAACCTGTGGCGTAGGCTATGGAGCCGGGCGTTGGTTGGCCGCACGGCGATCGCCGCCGGGCGCTTCTCCGAGCGACGGATTGGTTGCGCCCCAGACAGATCCTCGGAAAGCTCCAGCATCCGCGCCATGGGGACGGCGACCGTTCGCCAAGCGACAACAGCGAGCCCCGCGGCGGCAAGGGGAAGGGCCGTAAACAGGATCGACTTTTGCATCAATATCATACCGTACCGGTACTTTCATAAAAAGGATAGTACTTTTGGTGGTCTAATGCAAGACCTTTCTTATGCTTTAAATATATTTTTTTCTATGTCTGTAGAGAAAATCTACAATTGGGCATTGGGGGTGGAAGCAGTCCGGAATATGGTACTGATTCCGTCAGCGTACCCGTGGGCCTTTGCCACCATGCAATTTCGACGTAGCTTTGAATTGCGGCCCGGTGCTTGACGTTCAGGCCCGTGCCAAGGATTTCAAGGCCAGGAGTTGAATATGCAGCGATCTAGGCCCAGTGCATACCGCTTGTTTCACGCAGCGGAGAGTGGGGCGCCAGTTCCACCCGAGGCGGGAAAGGCACGTCGTCGCGTACAGCATCGCCCGCCGCGTCGTCTAGCCGGCGAACTAGCCGCGGCGTCACCACTTCAGCCATATCGGCGCTGCACGTGCGGCTCATGCCGTGCGTGCCGCGACAACGCCAAATGGGACCGGATCTTCGCGAAGTTCGAGGTAAAGGAAACGGAAGTGCGCGGACTGTACGGCTGTGCGCTTGTGGATCTGTGAAGGAAGCGTTGCGAGGAAGGAGGCGTTCCATGCTTGCCGGGCAGCAAGGCGAAATGCCGGGCGCGCCACGCACCCTGTCGTTCTGCACAGCGTGCGCCGAATACACGCCGCACGAGTGGGTTGAAGGCGACGGGGTGGTCGCCAAGGTCTGCATCCGGTGCGTCGAGCGCGACCTGACACACCTGCTCAACAGGGATTAAGCGAAGCCGGCATGCGGGCCTGACGCAGCTATTGCCGCCCGCCGTTGCCTTCCATGGCCAGCGCCAGCTTCAGGTTGTCGCGCGCCTTCGCGAAGTCGGGCTTGATCCGCAGGGCCTGGTCGAAGTACTGGGCAGCCTCATGAAGTTTTCCCTGCGACATCAGGACCATTCCCAGGTTGTTCTGAGCCTCTACAAAGTCGGGCCTGATCCGCAGCGCGGCGTCGAAGCGCTGGGCGGCTTCAGCGAGTTTTCCCTGCGACATCAGGAGCGTTCCCAGGTTGTTCTGGGCCCACACGAGGTCGGGCCTGATCCGTAAGGCCTCGCTGAGGTGCCGGGCGGCCTCATCGAACTTGCCCTGCCGTATCAGGACCGTTGCCAAATTGTTGTGAGCCTCCGCGAAGAACGGCTGGTTCCGCAGGGCCTCGGCGAATTGCCGGGCGGCCTCATCGAGCTTTCCCTGGCTCATCAGGACCGTTCCCAGATTGTTCCGGGCATCCACGCAGCCGGGCTCGATTCGCAGGGCCTCGACGAATTGCGCTACGGCCTCGCCGGCTCTTCCTTGCTTCATGAAAACACCGCCCAGGTTGTCGTGTGCGACATAATTGCCTTCGGTCACCTTCAGCGTGTGTTGCCAGAGGGCGGTGCTGTCGCTCCAATAACGGACCTGGGCTTTTGCCAGCGCCGTGCACATTAGAAGTACGCACGCGGCCACGACTGGAAGCGCCAACCTGCCGTGCGCCCGGCGGGCCACGAGCTCCGGCGCCGCCCAAGCGGCAATGAGAAACAGTCCGATCAGCGGGACATAGGTGTAGCGGTCGGCCATGGCCTGACCTCCCGCCTGGACCAAGCCAATCACCGGGATAAGCGTTCCCACGTACCAGAGCCAACCTACCAGAAAGTAGCCGTGGCGCTGGCCCGCGCGAAACGCCAAGACGGTCACTCCGATCAGCACGAGGGCGCCGAGCGATGCCTGCCAGAGCGGAGCCGAGGTTGCGATCGGATAGAAGGCCGCCAGCCGTACAGGCCACAGCATTTTACCGATGTAAGCCAGATACGACGCTAGCGCATTGGCCAGTCGGAGACCCAACGGAAATCTCTCGAGTCCGAGGATCGCGCCCTCATGCCGTTGGGCCAGAAGGGTCACGACGCTCGAGATCGCGGCGAGGGCGAATAGCGGGAGTTTTTCCTTGACCAATCGCAGCAGGCTCCCCAGCTCGACCCGCCGCAACGGCCAGAAGTCCAGCAGAAGCAGCACAAACGGAAGCGTCACCAGCATGGGCTTCGCCATCAGGCCCAGCCCAAACCACAGAACCACCAGCAAGTACCGCCGCAGCCCAGGCCGCCGGACGTACGCCACATAGGCCCACATGGCGAGCATCCAAAACAGCGTGCTCAGAACGTCTTTCCGCTCCGAAATCCAAGCCACCGATTCCACATGCAGCGGGTGCACGGCGAACAGCCCCGCGACGAACAAACTCCGGCCCCACGCCCCCGTCATCCGGTATAGCAAGCCGAATAGCAGCAGGGTATCGAGAATATGCAGGAGCACATTCGTGACGTGGTGAGGCCCGGCATCCATTCCGTAAAGCTGCACGTCGAGCATGTGCGACAGCCAGGTCAACGGATCCGCTTCATCCGCGGACGTCAAGGCCCACCGAGCGCCCTGCCATGTCAACCCTTGCACAACATGTACATTCTCCGTGACGTATTCCGGATCGTCCCACCCCACGAATCCGAAGTGGCGCACGGGAGCGTATACCGTGACGATCGCCGCAATCAGAATCAGGCAAGCCAGCAGGACACGCTTCGAGAGAAACGAATCCGTGCGCGCCGTCAATGGGACGGGCGGCTTGGCGCCGGCGGAGGACTGTCCGGAAACCGAACGGCTCTTGCGTCCCGGCACGTCACGACTTGCTTGGCGAACAGACGGATGGCTCTTCATGGCGCCCGGGCCCCGCGGCCCTACCGCGGACCGGCAATCTCCACGTGGCGGCTATCGGCTTCGGAGAGCATTTTCTCAAGGTAGGCGATGGTCGGCGCCAGTCCTTCCTTGAGCGGCGCTTTCGGTTCCCAACCGAGCTTCTCCCGCGCCAAGGATATGTCCGGCTGGCGCTGAACGGGATCGTCCTGGGGCAACGGACAGTAAACGATTTCCGAGCGCGAGCCGGTGAGCGCAATCACCAGCTCCGCCAATTCGCGGATCGTGAACTCGTTCGGATTGCCGATATTGACGGGGCCCGTCAAACCCTCGGCATTCATCAGGCGACAGAGGCCGTCGATCAGGTCCGACACGTAGCAGAACGAACGCGTTTGCCGGCCGTCACCGTAAATCGTGATCGGCCGATTGCGGAGCGCTTGCACAATAAAGTTACTCACAACACGCCCGTCATTGAGCGCCATGCGCGGTCCATAGGTGTTGAAGATGCGCGCGATGCGGATATCGACGTTGTTTTGGCGATGGTAGTCCATCATGAGGGTTTCCGCTACGCGCTTTCCCTCGTCGTAGCAACTGCGCGGGCCGATCGGGTTTACGTGTCCCCAGTAGGACTCCTTCTGGGGATGCTCCTTAGGGTCGCCATACACTTCCGACGTAGATGCCTGCAGGATGCGTGCCCGGAGACGCTTGGCCAGGCCCAACATGTTGATCATGCCCATCACATTGGTCTTGGCGGTCTTCACCGGGTTGTACTGGTAGTGAACCGGAGAGGCGGGGCATGCAAGGTTGTAGATCTGGTCCACTTCCAGCAGAATCGGGTGCACCAAATCGTGCCGGACAATCTCAAAACGGGAATTGGACAAGAGATGGGCGACATTGCTCTTTGAGCCCGTGAAGAAATTGTCGAGACAGATCACTTCGGCGCCGGAAGCGAGCAGCAGTTCACACAGGTGGCTCCCCAGAAACCCAGCTCCGCCGGTAACCACGATACGTTTGGGCGTCATGTCATGGCCGTTTCGAACAGTGCATGCCCCGGGATCCCCGGCGCCTGCCAAGAAGGACTATTGTACATCGAGGAACCGGTGTACGCTGCACGAGACGCTTACCGAAATCTCGCGTTGAGTGGCGCACGCCCCCACGGCTCCGCTCCGCGGCCTGCTGCGATGCGGACCTCACGAGAGTAGTGGCCCACAACGCCGCTTCCGTGGAACTTGAGAATAGGCGAGGATGCGCCAGAAATCGTGCGCGCCCTCGATGGCCGCCTTGCCGAAAGTAGGCTGCACCGCTTAACTGTACTTGTCCGCACAGAAGAAGAATTTAGCTCCGTTTCGTCATACCGATGAAATAAACGGCTGATAGATTTGGTGAGCAATGCTCACAACAACGAGAGTCTCGATGCCCTGTCTCCGTCAAAACACATCATTTAAGTGGATCCTGGCCTGGACGGCAGCCGCTCTCTTGTGCGGCTCCCCAAGCATGTTGCCTGCCCAGAGTTTTTCAGGCTTTACGCCGGGTAATCTGGTAGTGTCCCGCAGTGTGTATGCCGGTACCGCCGCCACCGTAACGGTTGGTGAGGTGCTTCCACCGAACTGCCCTGCTACGGCGACGTGCACAGGCGCGGGCGTGGGCGGTCCAGCTACCAACACCGGCGCGTTTCCGATAGTGGGAAGCGCTAACAACGTTTGGAACAACGACGCCGTCGACGGCAGTTTTGGTGTCACGTCGCCCATCTTCCTCGACCAGATCTCGACCGGCGGAACGCCGATCAACACTCTTGCGATCCCGACTACCGGTCAGAACCAGATCGTCACAAGCTTCAGTTCGAAATCCGAACTGGCGCTGAATCTGTCGCTCGATGGGAAATACATTACCTTTATGGGCTATCTGTCGCCCGTGAATGCCTTGGACGTCTCTAACGCCAACACGAACGGCGTCCTCGATCCCACCAATCCGGTTGGCGAGAGCGTCGACCGCGGCGTGGCCCAAGTCGATGATAACGGAAATCTGGCGGTAACCGACACATGGCTCTATAGCGGGAACAATGGCCGCGCGGTAATCTACCTGGGCGATTCGAATCCTTTTTACTTCACGGTAGGCAACGACAATAACGGAGCTCAGCCGACGGCAGGCCCTCCCTACACCCCGGTACTGACCGAACTGGTGGCTTCTACAGGCGTGCAAGTGGTCGTGCCCGGCCAAGCCCCAAGTACTAATTTCGTGGCGGCGGGCGTCTTTCCCTCCCTCGCCGGGGACAAACCGGGAAAAGATAGTAATTTCCGGGGCCTGACGATCTCCAACAATACTTTGTACGTCACCAAGGGCAGCGGCAGCAACGGCATCGATACCGTTTATCAGGTTGGCGCCGCGGGTACGCTGCCGACCGGCGGCGGCACAGTCATAACGGTGCTCCCCGGCTTTCCCACGGCGAAGGCCAAGACTGCGGGCATCAATAACATCTACCCGTTCGGCATCTGGTTCGCCAACTCGACCACGCTGTATGTGGCCGACGAAGGCGACGGTGTGGTAGCGGACGCGCCAAACAGCATTTACGCCGGGCTGCAGAAGTGGAGCCTTGTCGACGGCTCGTGGACGCTCGACTACGTGCTGCAGAATGGCTTGAATCTGGGCCAAAAGTATGGCCTGCCCAACTACCCCCCCGCTATCGATGCCGCGACCGCCGGTTTGCGTAACCTCACGGGCCGTGTGAATGCCGATGGGACCGCTACCATATGGGCGGTAACATCGACAGTCAGCGCTAATGGCGATCAGGGAGCCGATCCGAACCTACTGGTTTCAATCGTCGATGACCTCGCCAATACCAGTGCCGCCGCCGCCGCGGGCGAAACGTTCACGGTTGTTAAGGCGGCTAACTATGGCGAGGTGCTGCGGGGCGTGGTATTCACTCCCGGCACTACATTTCCGGCCGCGCCGGGGTCGATTGTCGTGACGTCAAGCGCACTCGTATATAGCCGCGTATCGAAGACCTACAACGGCACGCTCGCCATCCAAAACAACTCTTCCGGCGTAATCACCGGCTCCGTTACGGTTCAGTTGACCAATCTGACAGCGGGTGTCACGTTCCTTGGAGATCCGGTCGCCGGAACTCCCGAGGTGGTCTTCCCGTCGGTCACGTTAAATCCGGGCCAATCGACCAGCCTCCCGATCTCGTTCAGCGATCCGACCAACAAGCTGATCCAATTCACACCGGTCGTAGTGCCTGCGGGCTGATTCTAGATTCGATTCACTTTGGACAAACCAATGCGAAAAATATTCTTGCTTCTTTTCCCCTTGCTGCTGGCCGCTGCCGGAGGCGCTCAAGCCAGCATATTGCTTATTACAATGAACACGTCGTCCATCGACGGCGACCTGGGGTCACTCGATTTTTCACTTTCTTCCGGCGCGGGTTCGGACCAGTCTCTCACCGCGACGGTTTACCAGTTCGTCGGTGGCTCCTACGGCGGAACGCAGGAGACGGACGGAGACGTCTCCGGCGGTCCCGTAACATCGGGCTCGGCTGTCACCATCGGACCAATACCTGACGCTTTTGGGCTCAACGACGATTTCGAGACGTTCAATTATGGGCACACGCTCACGTTCTACGTTTCGCTGAGCGGACCCGCGCTGACCGCTCCCGACGGTAGCGCCACCTCTCCATACGAATTTGACTTCGAGACGTTTTCGGACGCGGCGGGCACTGTTCCGGTGCTCACGCCAGATCCCAATGGCATCTCCGGGAAAATCGACGTCAGCCCGGACGGAGTTGTCACCTACAGCGACGTCTCTCCGAATATCACCATCAGCCCGGAGCCCGGGACGGTGTGGCTTTTCGCGGGCGCCATCGGAGCCGCCTTCCTGCTTCGCCGCCGTATTGGCGCACCGAGCAGCCGCTAAGCTGGTTTATCCCTTGCCGGATGCAGCCCCGCTGAACGCCGTTTCCAGCTCTTTGACGAAACCGCTTCTGGTGCGCTAAAGCGGTTTCCGCGGTCGCAGCCGTTGGTGAACGTCCCGCCGCGCTCGGCGTGCGCCCGTTCGGCGCTCGCGACCAAACGATGGACACCGACTGACTCCGGGACGCAAGTGCAACTCACGACCGTTGAGGTGGTGATCACGGATCAACTGAGCGCCACCACTCTTCCGACTCGGGAGCAGTTCTTCACGCTGAGAACGGCCGGCTTCGGCGAGGTCCTACGGGGCGTTGCCTGGACGCCGGGGACAGCCTGGCGCTAGAGCCGCGGGCCGCGGGCGGGAGGGGCGACCGTGCCCGCCTCTCCCGTCCAGCGGAGTGAAATCGCGCGCTCCGAATCGATGAGATACTGGCTGATATGACATCGTCAGTTCGGCGCGCGGGCGCGTCGGTTGGGATCGCGCTGCTCTTCGCTGCGGCCTTTGCGGGCTTGTCGCCGGTTGCGTCGGCCCAGGCGCCGTGGCAAGCCCTGTTCGACGGCAAGGACCTGAGCAATTTCACCACGGCAGCCGGCGGCCGGCGCGGCGGTCCACCGCCGGCGCCGGACGCCAATTCGGGATGGCGCGTCGAGAGCGGCGCTATCACCGGCGGTGGGCAGACGCCGGCCGGGCGCTCCGGCGCGCTCGCGACCAACGAGAAGTACTTCGACTTCGAGCTCGAGCTCGACTTCCTGCTCGGCGAAATCGCGGGCGTGAAATGCAGCGAGGAGCTCGGCCCCAAGGAAGAGAATCTGAGCGACCCCGCTTGTATCGGCAACAGCGGCATCAACTACCGCAGAGGTTATCAGTTGAACATCGGCCGGCGCGAAGGCGGCGAGTACATCGGCCTCGTCATCCACCGGGTGGATCCGAAGGCGATTCGCGGCAACATCCTTTGGCTGAGCTACGGCGACAAGGCATTCCCGAACCTGCGCAAGAGCCAGGACTGGAACACGCTGCGCATTGCCGTCCAGGGTGACCACCATCAGGCCTGGCTCAACGGTACGAAGATCGTGGACGTCACGGACAAATCCACGCTGGAATCGGAAGCCTCCTGGCGGCAGCCGCAGCCGCTCTCGATTCAGATGCCCTACACGGCCGGCGTGACCATCAAGTGCCGCAACATCCGGGTCAGGGCGCTATAACGTTTGCTCAATGCGTCAGATCGTAAATAAAATAATTCACCGCGATCTGGTAGGCGAGGGTGGCCCATTTTTCGGGATAGCGCGGGTCGTCGGACCACTCCCAGGCGTCGCCCAGATCCATGTTGTGGCAAATGGCGACCATGACGCGGCCTTTGTCGTCGAAGATGGCGCGCCAATGCGGTGTCATCCCCGTCTGGCCGGCCTCATAGGTGAGGCCGCTGCGGACCCACTGCCAGCCGGGCACCTGGAAACGCTTGTCCAGATCGTAGACGGTGTGAAAAATGGGGTTTGAGTCTTCCAGGTCCACGATGGGACGGTCCGGAAAAACCCGCTGCATGCTGGTAAGGAACACCTGCCATTCGCTGTATACGTTGTGGTAGGGCTGATCGCCGTGGAAATCGTCCACCATCAGGAAACCGCCGCGCAGCAGGAATTCGCGCAGTTGCGCGGCCTGATCGTCGGGCAGGTCCCAATGGCCCACCTCGACGGCGTACATCATGGGGAAATCGAACTCGTCGCCGCTGCCATCGAGATCCACGACTTGCTCCACCGACCGGGTTTCAATGCGCGTCAGCCGGCGGATGCCTTGCAGAAGGTGGCGATCGGAACGGGGGTAATCGGTGGTCCAGTTCAGATCGCCGCGTGCGAGTCCGAAGCCGCGGCCGAAACCGCCGCGCCCGAAGCCGCCGCGCCCAAAGCCGCTCAGTCCATTGCCGGTGGCGTAGACGCTCGGATAACGCAGGCGGGCGCGGGTCCATTCGGTCTTCTGGTTCCAGTCGGGCGGGATGGGGAAATCGTTGTACTCGTTGCCCGGATACTCCTGGAAAGGCCGCTGCGCGCGCAGTAGGCCCCAGGCGCCGGCGGCGGCGAGAATCAGCACGAGGATGGGGAGGACGCGCAGGCGCATCTTTCGAGCCAGTATAACTCCCGGCGAATCGGCGGGGTTGGGCGCTCGATTGCGATAACATAGGCTATGACTCGGGTGGTGGCGCTGGCTTTTTGCCTCGCGGCAGGACTTTGGGGGCAGTATCCGCCCGGAACCGAATGGCGCCGGATACGGACCAGCCATTTCGACATCGTCTACCCCAGCGAAATCGAGGCCGACGCGCAGCGCGCCGCCAATGCGCTCGAGACGCTCTACGCGCCCTTGAGCCAATCGCTCGGCGCCGCCCTTCCGAGGCACACCACCGTCTTGCTCGCCGATCAGAATGTCACGCGGTCCTCGGGTGGCTCGGTTTCCTTGTTCCCCCGTATGGCCACGTTCCAGACGATGCCCGCCCAAGCCTTCTGGGGCACCAACGATTGGATCAATACCATCACCGTGCAGGAGGCGCGCCACCTGGTGCAAATCGCCAAGATGAACCACGGTTTCGGCAAGGTTGCCAGCGTCTTGTTCGGCGAGGCCGGCCTGGCCGGGACCCTGGGCGTGAGCCTACCCGACTGGTGGATTGCCGGCGATGCGCGCGCCGCGCAGACAGCGCTGCTGCGCGGAGGCATCGGCCAATACGCCTCCTCGGAGATGGCCACGCGCACCTTGCTGCTCTCGGGCGACAACTTCTCTTTCATGAAAGCTATGCACGGCTCCTTGCGCGACTCCGTCCCCAGCCAGGCGGAGCTAGGCGCCTTTATGGTCGACCACGTGGAACGCACCGCCGGAGCCGATTCGTGGGATAAGATCATGGCGCGGGCCGCCAAGCGTTCTTTCAACCCGTTCTCCGTGAGCTTAGGCATGAAGGCCGAAACGGGGCGTAGCGCCGCCGCCACCTACCACGACACGATGTCGGTGCTTGGCGAGAAGTGGAAGGCTCAGGCCGCGGGGAAGGATTTCAGCCGGCCGCACGTCGTCAATGTTGCGCCCAAGAACGTCTTCACCAGCTATTACCAGCCGGTTTTCGAGCAAGGCGGCGGCGTGCTGGCGCAGAAGACGGGCCTCGATAGCTACGCCATGGAAGTAGTCCGCGTCCAGCCGGACGGCCGCGAGCGGAAGCTGTTCCATTATGCTCCTGTTATGAACACCGCCAACCGGACCTCGGTGGTGAACGGCAAGATGGTGTGGGACGAATATGTGCCCGACCCGCGGTGGATCCGCGGCTATTCCGAAATTCTCATTCGCGACCTTGCCGCCGGCCATACGCGCCGCCTCACGCACAAGACGCGCTTCGTAAACCCCGTGCTCTCGCCCGACGGCTTGCGCATCGCGGTGGTCGAGTTTCTCCCCGACCGGAAATGCTCGCTGGTCATCCTGGACGCAGATACGGGCAAGGAATTGCAGCGCCTGCCCTCGCCGGACAACGACATGATCTATACCCCGGCTTGGTCCGAAGACGGCAGGCGCCTGGCTATCGTGACGCAGGGCGGCCAGGGCCGCGCCCTCGCGGTGGTCGATCTCGAATCGGGGGCCTTTCAGGGGGTCATCCCCCACCGCGACGAAGAGATCGCTAACCCGGCGTTCGACCGCGCTTACATCTTATATAAGTCCTCGCGCGACGACGTAGTCAACATATTCGCAGTCGAGATTGCCACCGGCCAATGTTACCAGGTCACCGCCGCTCAGTTTGGCGCCGATTACCCGAGCGTCTCGTCCGACGGCCGCACGCTTTTGTACAGCGACTACACGGCGCGCGGCTATAACATGGCGGAGCTTCGTCTCGATCCCGCGGCTTGGACGCGCATCGACGCCTTGGCGCCTTCCGTAGCGGACCCCCAGAAGAATCGCCGCGATTACAGCGGGCAGATTCCGGGCACGCTGTTCCCCGTGGCGCCCTATCTGCCCTCGCGCCATCTCTTCGACGTTCACTCCTGGGGCTTCAGCGGAGGCGGGCAGAATCTGGGCTTCGGCCTCCTGTCTGACGACAAAATGCACTTGGCCGACTTCAACGCGGCGCTACTCTATAATACCGACGAGGGCACAGTCGGCTACCGCACCGGTTTTAGTTACAACCGATTCTTCCCCGTGTTGGATTTCAGTTTTGCCGACCAAGGCCGCCGCCTTCAGTACGTGAACTACGCCGATGACTTCACGGAGCGCACGGCCGCGTTCGGTTTCCATATCGCCCTGAACTTCTCGCGCGGCTACTATCGCACCAACCTTAGCATCGGCGCTCAAGTGGAACATATAGGACTCGAGGGCGGTGGACTGGTTCCCTTGACTTATGCTCTGCGATTCTCGCACGTCCGCCAAGCCAGCCCGCGCGACTTGGCGCCCGCCTGGAGCCAGATTCTGCGGATCGGTTACAGCAACACCGTCGAAACCGATAACTACACCGCCAACCACTTCGCCGCCGATGGGCGGTTCGCTTTGCCGGGTCTCGCGCCGCACCAGGCCCTGATCCTGGAGAGCGGCTACGAGCGCAACGACGGCAATTACTACTTCCAGCGGGAGGTCCAGTTTCCCCGCGGCTACACTTATTACACCGGCCCTAACCTCACAAAACTGTCGAGCACTTACGCCGTCCCGCTACTCTACCCGGATTGGTCGATTGGACAGCTTCTGTATATCAAACGGATCGCGGCAAACGCGTTCTACGATTACGGCAAGGTGGGTCCGACGCTGTACCGCTCCACCGGCGCGGAACTGGTCTTCGACGTGAGCGTCCTGCACTGGCCCGGAGTTCGAGTGGGCCTGCGCGAGGCGTACCGCCTGGACTACCGCAACACCCGGCTGAATCCGTTCCTGGAGTTCGGCTGGTGAGCCGGTCTCACCTTCTCTTCTTCGCTCTTTTCGCTGGAACCCGAGCCCGCGGTTTTTCCGGCGCCGGCGCCGGCGCCGCCGAAACGTCGGAGTTGTACATCGCGCGCAGAACTTTCCACGAACCGTCGGCCTGCTTGCGCCAGATGGTCAGGTACTTGCCGTGGTCCTCGATGGGCGCCGCCCCGGCGGGGGTCAAGGTCATGGAATAGGTCCCGCGATCAAAGGCGAGGTCCCCTTGCCCCTCGATTTCCAAACTCTGCTCCAGAAAATTGGAAAACGGTGGGAAAGCCTCCTCCCAGGCCTGGATGTCGGCCTTGCCCTGGACCGCCGCCTGGTTAGGCGGCATCTCGATGGCGTCCTCACTCAAGAGGGCCGCATCCCCCTTCCAGTCCTTGGCGTTCATCAGCTTCATATCGTTCGCATCAGCCTGGCGAATGGCCGTTAGATCGGCCTCGGACAGTCCGGCCGGTCGCTGGCATCCGACACAAAATCCTAGGCAGATCGCCATGCCCGTCGTCAGAACGAGTCGCTTCTTCATTGGATTTGCTCTTTCTCCCGGGGTTCCGTCCCGCAGCCCCGGGAGCAGTATACCACCAGTTCACTTCCTAATCAGAACTCAAAGCGCAGGGTCATCACCATCTGGCGCGGGTTGCGCGTCGCCGTTGGACGGCCCAGGCTGGTGTTGGTCTGCTGAATCACGCCATTCTGCCAGTTCGGGAAGTTCAACGTGGGCGAGGTGTTGTACCCGGTGAACTGGGTGTGGTTGAAGATGTTGTACATCTCCGCACGGAACTCGAGATTTCGCCGCTCGGACTTGATCGGAAATCTCTTGATGAAGCTCATGTCCCAGTTGTTCATCGCGATTGGCATGGAGAGAATGCTGCCGTATCCGGCATTCCCGAAGCACTCCATGGATTTCCCGATGCCCGCCTGAGGAGTAGCCATGGGCGTCCAACTGCACGGCATGGGATCAATGATCGCCGACCAGTTGAAGGTGTTGGTCTGCGTCCAATCCGCCATGTTGAAGTGTACGTTACTGCCGTAAACGGCAGGGTTGCTCAGGACGATTGCCCGGACGCCGTCGGCGCTGCCAGTAAAGTCCGGAGAGGCGTTGACAGTGGTGGTGCCGGTGAAGCCTGGGGCCCCCGGCATACCGATGGGGGTCCGGCCGTAGATCTGGGTGACGCCCGAGATGGACCAATTGTCCGTGACCCATCCCATCGGCTTAAAGTTCAAGATCTTTCCGAGGTTAGGCGCCTCGTAGACATAGTTGAACGTGGCCACCGTGGGGGCAGGGGTATAAGACGGCCCGCAGTCCCGAAATTTGTCCGGAAAGTACGCGCTGATGGTGGAGTTGCAAGACATGATCTTCGCCTGGGTGAAAGCCATGCCGTAGGAAAGGTGGCGGGTCATGTTCCGCCGCACCGAGAGTTGCAGGGCATTGTAATTGTAGCTCCCGGACAAAGTGGCGGTCTGCACGGCGCTCAGGCCCGCCAGCGGGCGGAAGAAGTCGTCGCTGAAGTTGCGCTTCGGATTGGTGGGGCTCCACGGATTCTGGTTGGCCGGGTTGTACTCCGAGTACATCGGGATGGGGTTCATCTGCTGATTCTGGAGAATGTGGCGGCGGAAACTCCCGACGTAAGAGGCTTCCACAACCGTCCCGAAGCCGACCCTCTGCTGGACGCCGAAACTGGTGCTGATGGTTTCCTCGTACGGCTGGTGGCCGACGATTCCGGTCGAACTGATCGGGGCGACCCCGGCGATGCTTTGCAGAGAAGGAATCGCCGCGACGTTTGTGTTGTAGACCGTCCCGCTGAAGGTAACCGGCGGCGTGCCGCCCCAAGTCATCACCACGGCGGTGTCGCTGCGCTGGAAGGTCTGGCCAAAACCCCCGCGGACGGCCGTCTTGCCGTTGCCGAACACATCCCAGGCCATTCCGACGCGCAGGGCGGGTGTGAGGTAAGGCTGGGTATATGCGGTCGCCGGAATTTGAGTGCTGACTCCGGGAATCTGCATCCCATTGAAATAATTCCCCGTGCCGGGGACGAAGGTGTCGACCAACGAGGCGTACGCACTGGCGCCGGTCAGCGGGTCCACCGCGATCTCGTCGGCCGTAGGGCATTGCGTGGTCGCCGGCGTCGGAATACTGCAGCCGTTACGGTAGAGCCGCGCAGCGCTCGACGGGTTGTAAGTTGTAGCGTCCCACACCGCCGAATTATTGTTGCGGTTGTCCCGGACTCCCAGGTGATAAAGACGGACGCCTATGTCGAGGGTCAAACGCTTGCTGATTCGCCAGTTGTCCTGCACGAAGCTCTCGACGCCCGTATACCACCAGTCGCCGACGATTCTGCCCCCCTCGCTATAGCTCGAGAGGTTTCCTAGGTACATGTTGCCGTTCCCGTAGCCGGTATCCATCGAGCCGCCCGTGCCGTAGCCGTAAACCCCGAGGTAGTTCGATCCCGCCCCGCCCTGCTGGATCTTCTCGGCCTTCTCCCAGAAAATGCCGGCCTTGAAGCTGTGCGCGCCTTTGACCCAACTGATGTTGTCGGTCAAGCTATAGACGTAGTCCCAGTTCGTGTAGGGCAGGGTATACCCGGGATTGGTCCCCGCCGACCCGCCGGTAACGCCCGGCACCCAGAACGCGAGGTTCTGGTTCCCCGGAGACAGCGTGGGCCGCGGGAGGTTGGGGGTATCCGCCGCGAACGCGCCGCTATTCTGGTCAAACCAATGCGGCGGGTTATTCATCAGGCTGCGGTCCATCTGGGCGGGATCGTAGGGATATTCGTCCCACGTATTGAAGCTCCAGCCGAAACTGGCCTCATTCACCAGCGACGGCGTAATGGTATAGGTGGCCCCGACGCCGTAACCATGGCCGGGGTTGGGGTTCCACATGCTCCAGGGCTGCCAACATTGGGTGGCAGCGGGGCGCGCCGACTCGGCGATGTTCGAACAACCGGACAGGTCCGGCGAAAACAGCGGAATACCCGGGGAGGCTTGGTTCTTGTCGTAATCGTTGACGTAACGCCCCCAGGCGGTCAGTTTGTTGGTGACGTTGGAGTCTATGCGGAGCATGTCGTTGCGGCGCGGATGCGTGCCGGTGAAGGTGTAACGGTAGTTCCGCGTATAGTTCTGTGGGTATCCCTGGGTATCCGTGTCCAGCCAGCAACCCGACGCGTTGTTGCTCCAGGAGCACTCGTTGGGCAGGGGGAAGTAGTTCAGCATGGCTTGGCCGGCAGCCGCCGACGCAGGGTTCTGGATGAATTGCCCCAGGTTCGCCTGCTGAGCCGCGCTGAGGATGTTCCTGGTGGTGGGGTCGTACATCACCAGCATCTTCTTGGTGCCGTTGTCGATAACGTCCGAGAAGTCGCCGGTCCTTTGCGCCGCTGTCGGCACTTGGGCGTAGTTCGTGGTGCTGGTCGGCCTCTGCTTGGTGTACTCCTGTGAAAAGAAGAAGAAGAGCCTGTTTTTCTGCTTGTTAAACAGCTTGGGGATGTACACCGGTCCGCCCACGCTGTAGCCGCCGATGAAGTAGCGGTAGATGGGCTTCTGCACGTTGTTGAAGTTGTTGAACCACGTGTTGGCGTTGAACATCTCATGGCGCTTGCTGGCCCAGCCGCTGCCGTGGAACTGCTGGCCGCCGCCCTTGGTGATTACAGAAATCTGGGCGCCCGCCATGTGGCCGTACTCGGCCTGGTAGTTGGATGTCAGCACGCGAACCTCGGCGACGGAGTCCATGTTGGGTTCGTAGAGAGTGGTCCATTCGCCGCCCGTATCCATGTCCCCGATTCCGTCCACCGTGACATTGTTCCGCCCCGCCCCGCCGGTGCCTTGCATACCATTGATGTTGAGGTAGTAAATGCCGTACTCGGTCGTAGTTTCGCCCGGGGAGCTGTCATAAATGCCGGGTAGGAGGGCAAGCGACGCCATGATGTCGCGTCCCTTAAGGGTGATCGCGTTGAGCTGGTCGCCGTCCACCAGCGACGATTTCTCGCTCGACGCCGTCTGCACCGGCGTCGCCGCCGCGGTCACCGTCACCTCTTCGACCGAGGAACCCAACGCCAACTGGAGTTTCCCCAAGTCGCGGGTCTCCTGGGCCGCGAGGTTCAGCGCGGATTGCGCGTATGTCTTGAATCCAGTGGCTGTCACAGTCAGGGTATAGGTCCCCGCCGCCAGATCGGTGATGCGGAAGATGCCTTCCTGGTTGGAGGTGGCCGTGCGGACCTCTCCCGTCGCCTGGGCTTTGAGTTGAATCCCGGCGCCTGGAATATTTGCGCCTGCCGGATCGGTCACAACGCCGATGATATTGCTGGTCACGGTCTGTGCGTAGACGGCGCCGCACAGAAGCGACAAAAATACTAGGGCGCCGAGCGCCAGCGCCATTCGTTTCGTTGTCATAAGTCTTCTCCCGTTGGTTGAGTTCACGACGCGCCGCTCAGGTCAACGACCAGCCTTTGCGGAACGCCGGTTTGAGGAACTTGTTGGCCTCCGGAACGTTGGTGACCAGCATCTTGGCGCTGTCCCATTCCAACTTTCCAGGGAACCGAAGCGACAGATTGCCCACCTGAATCCACTCGGCGAAGGGGCCGGAAACGCTGAAGTTCGAGCAAGCCGGATCGCCCCCTTTGCAGGCCCGGATCCAGTCCCGGTAATGGCCCGGCGAACGGGTCAGAGTGGGCGCCGGAAACTTGTAGCCCCTCATCCGTTCCACGGGAGTCAAGCGCGCGAGTTCGCCGCGGGCCCCGCACGTGATCATGCCTTTGTCACCGATAAACAGGCAGCCGTTCGGGGCAATCCTGCGAGCCGCACGCGGCGCCGTGGGCAAGTACGAGTCCGACCAGGTAAACACCTCTCCTTGGAATCCCGTTGGAGCCGGCGGCGCCGCCTGGCCCTGCACCCGAGGGGGCCGGGGCAAATCGCCCAGGAGCTCGCCGTCCGGAACCCCGGGGAGCTTGGGCTGCTCTTTCAGTGCGTCGTACCAGAAGAGCTTCACCGGCGGCATGTCTCCCCGGGCCGGGAAACCGAAGCGGATGACCGTCTTCTTGGGGAACATGAAATCGCTCGTGCCTTCCTTCGAGACACACTCCACGCTGGTCGGCGCTCCAAGCCGCAGCGCCATGTTGGGAGCGCCCAAAAGATGGCACGCCATGTCGCCCAGCGCGCCGCTGCCGAAATCGTGGAACCCGCGCCAGTTGAACGGCTGGTAGAAATTCCCGTCTGAAGTCGGATATCCTTCCCCGCCGGATGTGTACGGCCGCGCTTCGGCTATACCCAGCCACAGGTCCCAGTCTAGGGTGGCTGGAACCGGGTCCGGCGCCGGTATCCTGGTCAAGTCCTGCGGCCAGATGGGCCGGTCGGTCCAGGCGTGGACTTCGGTGACATTCCCAATCTCTCCCGCCCAGATCATCTCGCAGCACTGCCGCGCGCCCTCGCACGAGTAGCCCTGGTTGCCCATCTGCGTGGCCACCTTGTACTTCGCGGCCGTCTCCGTCAACCAGCGGGCTTCCCAGACCGTGCGCGTGAGGGGCTTTTGGACGTAAACCCCCTTGCCGCGCTCCATGCACCACGTGGCAACCGTGGCGTGCATGAAGTCCGGAACAGTCACGATCACGGCGTCGATGTTCTTGCCCTCTTTGTCGAGCATCTTGCGGAAATCTTTGTACTTCGCCGCATTGGGGAACTGATTGAAGATCGACGCGGCCCGCTTATCGTCCACGTCGCACAATGCCGTAAGGTTTTCGCCGGGCGCGGAGGCTCGAATATCGATCGCGGCCTCGCCGCCACAGCCAACCGAAGCGATGTTCAGCTTCTCGTTCAGGGTCTTGTAACCCGCCAGCTTCAGGGAAGCCGAACTGGCGAACCCGCCGGCGGGAACAGCGCCGGCCAGCAGCGGGCCCAAGAAGAAATACCGTCTGGAAAATTCATGATCCGACATTACGCTCTCCTAACATCGTGAATTCCGAACCGTACGCGCCAAAAGGGAGTGAGGCCGTGCGGGCAAAACGATGGGGAACCGCGCACAGTTGCCCCTGAGCAACGGCTTGACTCGGGGCGTTGGTCATTGCGCGACCTCCTCAACACTTATTCGGAATTTAAAACTCTAAACTTAGATTGGTGATATTTTCCACGACTTCGTCGCAAAAATCAAGACAAAAATGTTATACTCCCCCCAAGTTTTCCATGAAAACCATGAAGCTCCGCCTCGGTTGCGCGTTGCTGCTCGCGTCGTGGGGATTGCACGGCCGCGATCTGGTCCGCATTCCCGCGCAGGAATATGACGCCGTCGATGGGCGCACTGGCGTGAAGACGCACGTGCGCCTCGGCGCCTTCCGGATCGCGCCGACGGAAACGACGCAGGAGGAGTATCGAGCGATTACCGGCACGAACCCTTCGATCGAGCAGGGGCCGAATCGGCCGGTTGAGAATGTCTCCTGGTGGGACGCCATCCGCTACTGCAACACTCGCAGCCGGCGAGAGAATCTTACAATCTGTTATGACCTCACGACCGGAAGGTGCGACTTGAGTCGCAACGGCTACCGGCTGCCCACCGAAGCGGAATGGTTAGTGGCGGCTGCCGACCATGCGTCTCCTCCGGCCGGGAAACTCTCACAGATCGCACGATTGGGTCTGAGCGACACCACAAACCTCCAACCTCTGCTGGCGCGCGTGAAATTGGGAACCGCGCCGGTCGCCGGCCTCGCGCCCAACCGGCTCGGCCTCTATGACATGATCGGCAACGTCTGGGAGTGGTGCCAGGACTTCTTCGACGCGGTCCGATCGTACCCTCCCGCTCTCAACTCCGACGGGCCGGCGCCGGGACGCGCGCGCGTGATCCGCGGCGGCTCCTACATAACGTCGCCGTCCTGGTCGAAAGGCTTCCGATCTTCGATGGACCCGGACGCGCGAAGCCCGTTCACCGGTTTCCGGGTCTGCCGGCGCGACGTTGCGGAACCCCAGGCCGCGCCGGCGCAAGACATTGTGTCTTGGATGGAGGTCTATCACCGGCCACCTCCGGGCTTTGAAAGCGGCGCCGGCGCTCTGACGAACCTGCTGCAAACCAGCGCCGGACCGATTCAAACGGCCGATGAGTGGCGCCGGCACGTTCCCGAGTTACAGAGGAAGTGGAACGCGATGCTCGGCGTCTGCCAAGCCGAGGTTCGCAAGCCAGCCCTGCGGATTCTCCGCCGCACGGAGGAACCCGGCTACACCGGCACTCTCGCGGAACTCGAGGTGGAGCCCGGCGCCTCAGAACATATCTACCTCATGCAGCCGGATAGTCCGGTGCGGCGGCCCATGCCAGTGGTCATCGTGCCCTACTATGACGTCGACACTCCCGCCGGCCAGGATCTGGGAGGACGCGAATACGCGCTGCCAGGCGCACGCAGTTTCGCGCTGCTGGCGGTGCAGCGGGGTTATCTGGCGGTTGCGGTGCGCTGGTTCGGCGAAACCGACGGCGAATCGTACGCCGAGGCGGTGGCGAACCTCGCGCGGCGCCATCCCGGCTGTACAGGACTTGGCAAGTGGGTAGCAGACGCGCGGGCGCTGGTCGACTATCTCGTCGCCCGGCCCGATGTGGACCGGAAGCGGGTCGCGATCATCGGCCATTCCCTGGGCGCCAAGATGGCGCTCTACGCGGCTGCTTTCGATGAACGGATTGCAGTCGCGGTGGCGTCCGAACCCGGCATCGGATTCAAGCAATCGAACTACGACTCCTTCTGGTATTTCGGAGACAGACTGGCCGCGGCGCCGGCGGGCACGGATCAGCACGAATTGCTGGGAATGCTGGCGCCTCGTCCGTTTCTGTTGATCGGCGGCGACCAGTTCGACACGGCCGAAAGCTGGCGCTACATCAACGCGGCGTCGTCGGTCTATGCGCTGTTCCAGGCCGCGCCGAAGATCGGCTACTACAATCACCACACGGGTCATTCTCCTACGCCGGAAGCGGCCTGGCTGGGCATGGAATGGATTAGCCGCTTCTTCTTATGAGAGCGTCACAGCGGGATCATGGCTGTCGAATCGGGATCCTCGCCTGTAACTGTGTCAACCGGGTACGCAAGGTGGCGGCCAGGGGCGCGTTGCCTTCCTGGGTGGCAAGGTCGGCGGCTCGCTGCTCCAATTCGACCGCCCTGTCGAAACGACCGGCTTCGGCGTAGGCTGCCGCAAGTGTGGCGAGTAGCGCCGGTTCGCGTCCGGAGGTGAGATCTACAGCGTGCTCGGCGAGGGTGACGGCCTCGGTTCCGTTGCGAAGGGCGGCGTCGGCGCAGGTGGCCAACGCCCAGGCGGTTTGGTTGAGCACCTGGACATTGCCTGGGGCTTGGCGTAGCGCCCGCCGCCAGTGCGCCAGCGCCTGCGCTCTCTGCCCATTGATCATGAGCGCCGCGCCCAGATCGTAGCGCGCCTCCACCAGGTCGGGAGAGATCTGCAGCGCTCGTTCCAAATGCGGCATGGCCTCGGCGAACTTGTTCTGGGCCAGCAGCGCGTGCCCCAGATTGGCCTCCGCCATGGCGCCGCCGGGGTTCAATTCGAGTGCTTTGCGGAACTGCACGACGGCTTCGTCGAACTTGCCCTGCCGCGCCAGGGCGGCGCCAAGATTGTTGTGGGCGTTGGTGTACGCGGGATTGCTGCCCAGGGCTTTGCGGTACTGGGTCACTGCCTCGTCGAGGCGGTTTTCCGCAGCCAG